>JAAUYG010020506.1_pt1 | contig 19537 bp, 16 predicted proteins | sample 7278091 | NCBI WGS metagenome assembly JAAUYG01 (sample SAMN14350201, study PRJNA611818) | marine sediment metagenome | isolation source: surface marine sediment (0.6m) | place: French Polynesia: Moorea | collected 2018-08
AAGCCAGATACAAATATCATGAGGATTCACGTACCTAAGCATGAAACTTTCTAAGTATAAATGTAATATCAGCCATAAGCTTTTTGCTTGGACACATCTTCCCCTGACTAAACTGTGTTGTCTACAGAGGTGCAGGAAACATGTTCAGTGTTTCGTACATGTATGTCATGTTTATGTTTTATGTATATGATGTCCGTCCCTTTTGCTTTCTTTGTCATCTTTTTCTTCTCTCTTGGTAAATTGTACCACATAATATGCCAATAAACGATTGATTGATTGATTGATTGATAAAAAACTTTTAGCCCTAATGAACCTCCATAGGCACCACTGATGGCCGGCCAAGCCCCTATAGTCTCAGTTCATTTTTGCATTCTTGCTTGCCCTGCCAGGGATTCTAATTCGGAAGTGTAACCCTCCCTCCTTTTCCCTGTATTTGAGAGAGATTTTTTTTTGCTCTCCAGAATTATGGTTTGAAACCGATTAGGTAATGAACTTATATGATGGTATCATAATGTCAGGACTTGAAATTAACACCATCCCACTACAATTTTACACGGGGTAACTAAAATTTTTTGCTGGGATGTAATTGGGTCTGTCCAAAGGCCGCCATATGACACACACACCTTCTTGTAAATGCAACTATTTTGGTTACTAACTTTGCCTTTCAGGATGGTACACATTTATTGTGGGATGAGTCTAGGATGTTTTACAGTTTAACTTAATTTTGAGACCTGAGTACACACATCGCTCAAATTGTCAACTTAATCCAAACTAAAGACTTAAGTATTTTTGAGAACTCTGACCCAGCCCCCATGAACTAACCTTGCCCTGGGAGCCCGCACTCTGCCAGTAGCCCCCACTGCCGTTAATCAGGCGGTCTGCCTGGCCTTCCTTGGAGGACACCGTCAGGTTTCTTACACAGCGGTGCCAGTCCCGGATCTGTCCGTCTCCCTGGTAGCCTGCCCAGAGACTGGACAGCGGAGAGTCCCGGCTTCCTACCCCAGGCTTGCCGACGCTAGTCCTGGTTCCACCTGGCACAGGAGACAGACATCACAGTCATGGTATACTAGGGGCTGGTTTCCTAGAAAATCTTAAGTTCTCCGTAGTGATCTTAAGCATGGGAAACTTAAATAACTGCCACAGGTAATTTGTGAACCTTACGGTCATTTCTACACTTGTTCATTTTGAGACTTAAAGTTTATTTCTGGACTTAAAGTTCATTTCTGGACTTAAAGTTCATTTCTAGATTTAAAGTTCATTTCTGGACCTAAAGGTCATTTCTAGACTTAAAGTTCATTTCTGGACTTAAAGTTCATTTCTGGATTTAAAGTTCATTTCTGGACTTAAAAGTTAATTTCTGGACTTAAAAGTCATTTCTAGATTTAAAGTTCATTTCTGGACTTAAAGGTCATTTCTAGACTTAAAATTCATTTCTGGACTTAAAAGTTCATTTCTGGACTTCAAAGTTCATTTCTGCACTTAAAGTTCATTCCTGGACTTAAAAGTCATTTTTAGATTTAAAGTTCATTTCTAGACTTCTGGGCTTAAAGTTCATTTCTAGATTTAAAGTTCATTTCTGGACTTAAAGTTCATTTCTGGATTTAAAGTTCATTTCTGGACTTAAAGTTCATTTCTAGACTTAAAAGTCATTTCTAGATTTAAAGTTCGTTTCTGGACTTAAAGTTCATTTCTAGATTTAAAGTTCATTTCTGGACTTAAAAGTTCATTTCTGGACTTCAAAGTTCATTTCTGCACTTAAAGTTCATTTCTGGACTTAAAAGTCATTTTTAGATTTAAAGTTCATTTCTAGACTTAAAGTTCATTTCTGGGCTTAAAGTTCATTTCTAGATTTAAAGTTCATTTCTGGACTTAAAGTTCATTTCTAGACTTAAACGTTTTTGTCTGGAAACTGGTCCGAGGACTTTTATTTATCAAAGAGAATAAATGTGCAGCCATTCCAAAATCAACCATACTTTTACTAATGTGTATCAGTTTGTTTTGTTTTAATTTCTAATGGCTTTAAAATATAAGTAGTCATAACTGGATAATCCTCACTATAGCATGTTTCATTGAGAGGAAGCCAACAGCGGATGAATAATTCGACTCCCCAAAGCCTGAATGTCTGTAAGCTGGGCTAGCGTTATGAAATTTTCCTGCTTAGCCACTGTGGCTAAAAGAGATCTTTTCTTTTAGCCACAAATGAGTTTGTTGAGTCACAAAACATGTTTGTAAAAGGCATTAACTATATCAAATATGGAGCCAAAGATTCTAAAGCCAGATGCATGCATGTATTGGTATTTGATTAAAGTCATGTTAACTGTCTAAACTCAAATGACAGATATCATATACCTGTATAATACTGTTGATTCACGCACACTACATACACTATATGAGGTCACAGTTAAGGCTTTAGCCACTCAGACTGTGGCTAAAAGCAAACCAAATCTTTTAGCCACACAGGAATTCTTTTACCATTTGGCTATGTAGCTAATAGGTAGCGCCAGCCCAGGTACTAAGATAGGTGTCAGCTGGTCATCTACAAGGCAAAACCAGATTTGACCAATCTGAAGAGTATCTAATGTTCTATATAAATCTAATAAATATATAAATTTAATCACATCAAAGCAGCATGTGAGAGATAGTTCGCTCCACCTTCCACTGCATTACCTGGTTCTATGATCTTGCAAAACTCGTGCCGGTGGGAGCGTTTGGTAAGGAAGCAGTTTTCGCAGTAATTGAAGTTAGTACACTGTGCGCAATTGTAGCGAGGGCCTGTGATGGGCGTTGCCTGGCAGCCGTCACAAACACTGTGAGGGTGGGTGACGGGGACCAGCTCCATCTCTGACAGCAGTCCGGTCCAGCCGCTCTGCTGACGGAAGTCCACCGTCACGTCCCGACCGTTAGGATTGATAGCTATCGGGGTAGACAGTACAGAAGTAAAAGTAACAGACTGTATATATCTAATGGTTGTTCAGTGGGCAGTAGTCCCCATTCTTTGAAGCTACCTAAGACTGCAGATTTGACAGTAACTTATCACATACTATCTTAAATATTAATGTCAATTCCACCACATCTTTAAGTATTTATTTTACACCTTTTAATATTTGTTGTTTTGGCACAGGTACCAACTGTTATGATTACGTGCACCAATCATGTATTTTTTTTATTATGTCTTTTTTGTAAGGCATCCAGCCTGTTACCTACATTGGTATCTGGATTGCCGGCACGGATGAACTCTTATATCTATCATCAGTTGTATGGCCTTCACGGCTATCACTAACGTTGGTCATGAAAGTGTAAATAAACTATCTATCTACATACAAACCGACCGCTTACCTTTGACAATTCCTACACTCTGATGCGTCACCTGTCCCCATTTATACTTAGGCTTAGTGACACCTGTCTTCACGCGGACACGATCACCAACTTGGATTGGCTGAACCAAATCTGGATAAAAGTACATTATATGAAATAACATATTGAGGCACAGGCATGTCGTTACCTAACACTGTATTATATATTATGCACTCTTGCGCTTGCAAACACACAATAACTTGCCACGCATTTTCTCTTATACTGCAAGACCAATCTTAGAAACCACCATTACCATGAGACCACATGTGTTGAAAGATCATGAATTCCTGGCAGAAAGAACTACATCTAACATTAAATAGAACCTACCATTAGTAAACAACTATCTTGAGAGATCATATCTTTTTTTTGACACCGCAAGGAGCTAGTCTTTCGAAAGAGGTTCAGCTATGGAATCATACAACCTTTGTCCTGGCACTTGAACCTTTGTCCTGGCACTTGTCAATCCATATTCCATAGCAGGATTGCACATCATAACTTTTATACCACATCTTCTTGAGACACTGAAGAAAGCTTGTAAGTGATCCAGAGGCTGTAATCCATTGCACTCACCTCTGGGAGTTTTGTAGCCAAAGCCCAAGATCTCTACATGGATATAGCGGACCCAGTAAGTGCCTCCCTTCTGCTGCCAGTCTCCCTGAATGTTTAGATCGTGGAGTCCGTCACGGTCCAGCTGCAGAAAAATTTATATCATTAGGAATAGTGTCAATCAGATCAGAACATTATATATATATATGCTGAAAGAAGGGCCATGTACCATATAACAGACAAGCCTGTCACTAAGGTCACAACAAGTTTCTGGAGTAGATACCAGCAGGGCTCTGTTTCATAAAACCTAAAGACGTCTCTTTACGTAGGCCTGCTGGCCTATGTAAAGATGTCTTTAAAGTTTTATGAAACACAGACCAGTAGTTGTCTAATGCAGGACTAATTTCAATTCCCATGATCCAAGATTTTATTCTTCACGTGCCATACCCTTCTACCCCCCCCCCCCCCGCCAATTGGTATTACAGTGGTCCCTCTATTTTAAGACCGCCCATGGGACCATGAAAATGTGGTCTTATACTGCAGGTGGTCTTAAAATAAAGGTTCAGTTTTACACCAACTTGAACTTTGGGACCAAAATAAGTGGTCTTATAATCAAGGTGGTCTTATAATAAAGGGTTGTTAAAAAGAGGGACCACTGTACATTTTATTTGAATCTATCAAGGCCCTTCGCATTGCGGTGTAGAGAAGTCAAGGGCATAAGAATTATCTATAATTCAAAATTAACGGTTGCTCAAAAAGTTGAACAAAGAGGGTATAGTGGTCCATCTCTATTGGCCACTCTCTACAGAGGACGCCTTGCCTAAAGCAGCCAAAAATCTTTGCTACTAATAACTATGAATACATTTTCTCCCTCCTGCCAAAGGGTCACCTCTCTAATGTGGCCACACTTTTCTGGCAAATAACACGGCATTGATAAAGGCCTCTGAATTGGAGCCCACTGAATGGATAAAGACTCCAGCAGCATGAATTTGGTTGAATGAAGCCTAGTAAGAAACACGCTGTAATGCCAGACCGACAGCTGCCTACCTTGACCACTTTGCCGATGTCGCCCTCGCGTACCTCCTCCCAGGACTGACAGCAGCGAACCATCATCCCCACCTGTATGTTGTCTCTCACGTAGGCAGCGTAGTCGTCGGCAGTGGGAAGATCCGATTTCTTCTTATAGATGTTTCTGTTTGGCGAGAGGGGGATAGGAAGCTGGGGAAGAGATCATAAAATATATATTAGGAAATTAAACAACAGTACCACGGAACAAAGTTTAAGTGCAAGAACCAGTTCCTTACACATACAAAAAGTAATGTAAAGTTAAACCTAGTCTATCCCTTTCAAGTTCTGGTTTATATCACCAAGATATTACACCTACACTGTCAGGTCTTTTAACATACTTTGCCCAAGGCTAAGTATTCTGTTTGTATCTCAAGTTTGTCACTATTTATTTTAATAATGCCTTGTGTATTTTGAAACATATTTCTCTTTCCTCAGTTCCTATTTCATGGTGAATATGCAGTGTACAGAAGTTTCCACAACCCATATCCCTAGATAATAACATTCAACGTCCATATATGTATTATACATATTAAGTAGTGTCAGCTTTCAGCAGCATTCACTGGGAAATCCATGCATGTTGTGGTAGATCCAGACTTTTAATACTTCCCCAGTAACCGGTCCCTACCTCCAGTTGTCCTTGCTCCTGCTCAGAATCAGAATCAGACACGAGGTCCATCTCAGATCCAGAACTTTGATCCGAGTCCGACAGCTCTGGAAGCTGCAGGTCACTGTGCTCCAGTAACCAACCGACAAGAGCTTCTGGACGTGGCACTTCCCCATCAGAGGACACTGATCCACCTACAGGGACAGGAACGCAACAAATTTCAGTACTAGCATGACTAGGCAAAAGATGTATATAAGGTCAAAAGCTCATGTATATACTAGCATATACCAATATATGATAGAATATAATTACGTCAACTTCTGGCACACTTAAGATTAGGTTTATAGATAGATTTGCCATCCACAAGAAGTATTGGCCAATGCTGTGGAACAGCCTACCTCACAAAATTAGATCACTTAGGGACTATGAAAAATTTAAAAGGGACCTGAAGACATGGTGTTTTAACATGTTTTAGATCGGTGTATTCTAACTTGTTCTAGACTGTGATATATGACTGTTGCGCACAAACATGATAACCCTCTGTTGAATTGGTGCTATAGATAATGTCTAATTTATTTGCAAGTAGGTTTCCCTAAAAATAAGAAAACAGACCGTGTAGAAAGATTGTTTAAAAGACTACTGATGCATATGTATGGCCACAGGAACGAAAATTTCTTTCATACCCCTGTCAACAACACTGTTACAAATATTTGAGTCGCACAATGCAGTACACACCAAGACGTTTGACAGCAAACTCCACTTTCTTCCTTGGGAATCCCATCTCTATGATTTGTTTGATGACTGGATGGGAAGGTCGTTCAGGTGACTGTGACTTCTTTCTTTTCACAAATCGAGAATGTCTCATTGCACCGATGTTCATGTAGGACATGGGGTCGGTAGGTGTGGCAGCTGCTGCCAAGCCACCGGTGCTATCTGAAGACAGCACGGCTGCCATGCCGGTGGCCCCTGTGGGGGGCGTAGGGGGGCCCGAGGCTAGGTCGGCTCCTCCGGCCAGGGACAACACTGCCAGGCTGGGAGCAGACTTGCCTAACACACAGGGTACCTCGTCTGTTAACAGCTTCCACTCCGAGGCCAGGTACTGGGTGACAGCTAGTGCTGCCGCCTGGTGTGGTATAACAACAACACCAATTAAGCACAGTGATATGTAATATACACTGCTCCATATCTTAGCATCCACTCTCAACTATCTATAAGAGGTCACTGCCTAATGCATCTTAGTCTTTGCTGCTTTGATCAGGATAGTAATCAGTACTCCCTGTCCCCAACAGTCATCCCACTACTGTGGCCACAATGCCTTGGCTGATAGGGTTGGCAAATAATGAGTGGAACTGCTGTACCCTAAAAGAATTTCGTCTCAGTTAATAGTCTTGGCTATGTGCTAATATTTTTTTCTTTGGAGAAAACCTAACAGTTGTCATCTAACATTTTATTTATATGTACACATACCCTCTCTCCTAATCCAAAACATGAACACAGTACAGTAATCCCTCTCTTAGTGGCCACTCTCAACAGAGGCCACCCTCCCTAATAAGGCCATAAATCTTTTCCGCTACTACTATGAATGTATTTACTTCTCCTCCTCATCATAGGCCACCTCTCTAATGTGGCCACAGTTTCTTGGCAAATAGGGTGGTCTTATATTAGAAGGACTACTGTATTAACATACCTCAATTTCTTCACGTGAGAAAATTGCTTTCAGCGGGGAAGGCTGGGTGGCCATCTGCATCATCTGTTGCATCAGCAGCATTGAGCCCGAGTCCTCGTCCGCCGTGCTGCGAGGACTGGGTGGAGGCTCCAGCCTGTGATCACACAGCGCCGTAGTCATGGACAGGATCTGTCTCAGGTTATCTTGTTGCGAGAACAAGACCCGTACGGCCCGCAGCAGGGCGAGGCGCAGCTGACTCTGTCTCAGACTATGCAGGCGCATAATATCTGGCAACAGAAATATAGCGCTGTTACAGAAACACACTTTAATAACACATCATTATCTTTCAAGAAAAAGTATCATAGGATGGTACTCTGTGATGTGCAAACAATAAGGGGCCAATGTCCCCCCCCAAAAAAAAAATTAAGTCCAAACAAAAACAAACTTGAGTTCACTAATCACTATGACCATGATGACAGGCATTCTTTTCTATGCTTAAGAGAAGTTTCAATTTAAGATTTTTTAAGAAACCAGTTAAAGGAATATTAGAAAATATACTTATACCAGTTCAGATTTTTAAACGATAGGGCTGTACCATAACTTACAACTTTACTGGGTAACATAACTTTCCCACCAAGTCAACTCTGCAATCACTGCTCCTACTCAGTACTTACGTGTGTACAGTGGTCCCTCTCTTAGTCTTAGTGGCCACTCTGAACAGAGGCCACCCTCTCTAGTGTGGCCAAAAATTTTTGCCCCTGCTACTGTGAATGTATTGGCTTCTCCCTCTCACCAAAGGCCATGTCTCTAATGTGGTCCCAATTTCTTGGCAAATGGGGTGGCCTTATTAGAGAGGTACTATTGTATATTCACTTACCCCCATCTCCCTCTGCCTCTCCTCCTGCTGCCCCTGGCTGACCGTCTCTGGATCTAGCTGCCGACCCCGCAAGAGCCAGCAGGGACACCCATACCCCCAGCATCTCCTTGTCCAGCGGCAACTTCTGTATGGCAAACACCTCACCGGGCAACTGGGGTGCAGTAATTACAGGGCATGTCAATTGGGAGTAGATGCTACAAACACAAATTTGCTTACTGGTGTCATTAAATAAAGTAAAAGTCACAATGTAACAAATATGTTTTTTATCATAATCTTTTAGGACTCGTAGGGAGTCCATATACTGTTATAACATAGCGAGATCAATTCATTGTCATGACTTTTAAAGTATAGTCTAGCATTCACCCCTCATACCCCCTGGGACACATGGACCTGTGTTGGCTCACCCCCCATACCCACTGGGACACATGTATAGTAATTCCTCTCTTAAAGGAGACTGTCTAGGGAGAACACCCCTCTAGAAAGGACAGTCACCCTTTCTTGGCAGCAAGTGATGTGAATACATGTGATGCCCCCCCCCTTCACCAAAGGACACCTCTCTAAGAAGGACAGAATTGTTTGGCAGAAGGGGTGTCCTTTTTAGAGGAGGACTACTGTAGAGGCATTTACCTGTGTCAGTTCTCCAAGACGACATGTGCGTACAGTGGGCTGATCATGACACTGTACCGTGACTTTGCGGTTGCCCAGTATGTGTGAAATGGTGCCGGTCCCACAGTCCTCGTGGCTGACCACTCCGCCCAGGCGTGGCCTGCTATCCAGACCTCCCAGTACCGACAGGACAGCTAGGGCGCGGGACAGATCCTGACATGTCTCTCCTGGATCCTCCAGCTGGAACAGAAAATATATACATTGGACGACCTGTATTCTGGATCTACCTTATTGAACAGTTTTTACATGCAAAGCATTACATAAATGAAACTCAGAAACTTTCATTGTCAATCTGAATGCCCACATCATCATCATCATCATCATCACCATCAATCATCATCATCATCACCATCACCATCATCACCATCATCAGTAGCAGCAGCAGCAAAAGCAGCATCAGTATATTCTTGTCACCTGTGGAGGAGTTATCCCATTTTCCAGTAGTTCCGCAGCAGTGATGAGAGAGTTCCTGATGTAATGGTTGACAACGGCGTTCCAGGCATCCAGTCCATGGAGTTCCCTCAGCAGTGTGACCAAGGCCTCTGCTACAGTGCTGGTATAGGAGGCCGAGAGGGAGACCAAGGCTCGCGCACGTATGCTGCTGGAACCTGGTAACACAACAAGTAGGCAATTTCTGCCAGTTTTACATATAAATTATCCAATTGACTATGGAGAAAAGTGACAACAAAAATTATATGCAAACTACATGTAATTTACTTCAGTGTCCGTTTTCTGATTCAAATTGCACACATAAGGCAATTGAAAGCAATATACTTATTTAATAGCCATGGGAGGGGGGGGGGATCTCATTCAGGAGAAAATGAGGCACTATTATGTGACGGGTTTCGAACCTTTGCTATGGAGACACAGTCAGTATGGAAGCATGCCCTAAGACCATTTTCCACAGGAAACTACATGACTGTATAACACCGGATGCAAGACCGCTGTCGATAAAAAAATGATGATACTGATGCTATCTTGGTTCAATTTTAATGCTAAAGTTATGACTAAATGTGGTTGGTTGTAATTCCAGTATCTCCGTTTATCATGATAGGTTGGGGAACTTTTCTGATGTCTGAATACATTGGATGACTATTCTAATGTTAGTTTACCGGCGGCCAGGACCGGGTCGTCCCCACACAGCAGCAGCATGTCCCCCAGGATGACCAGCAGGCGTTCTACCACGTGACACATTCTGGAGTGACAAGCACTGCCCTCCCAGCCTGGCAGGATTGTCTGCAGTAGCCGTACCATCAGGATCTGGGAGAGAGAGAGAGTACAAGACAAGCCAGTGATAAGGAGGAAAAGCAGCAGCTAGGTATCCAAAACTATCCATACAATACTCAGATTATAACTACAGAGATTATTCTTATAATTATTCTTATCATAATTCAATATACAGTGAAACTTCTACTTAAAGACCACCACTTAAAGACAAAATGTGGTTCTTTTACACAGGTGGTCCTTATACAGAGGTTTTGATCAGTAACAAGAAAAAGATGTACATAGGTATTTGTAAATTGTGGTCCTTATTATCAGGTGGTCTTAATATACAGACAGTCTTTGGAGCAGGCGAGGCTGTGTAGTCATCGTTAGTTGACATTTTAATGTGCCATTCTACAACAAACCACATCACAGAAATATGCTGCAGTATCATTAAAGCTTGCTAACATTCTATGTGCGAATACCGGTAGTAATAATAGCTTTATATACGTACACATATGGCAACAACCGCATAGATTTATTTTCTCAAAACTGGTTTGTCTTTTTTTTATACTTATTCCGAGACCTAGCTTCACATTTGAATGTTTATAGATACCTTGCGGTGCAAATGACTGGACTGATCATTCCCTCCAGTTGAAGCCAGGTTGCGTAAGATGAGATCTAGCCAGGGTGGAGTGCTGAGGGCCAAACACATGGTAGGGGTGGTAGCCATCCCACGTATAAAACCCAGGCTGGCCCATTGGTAATACTGATCCTGGGCCAACCGCCTCGATACGACACTTGCGTCTGGAAATTTAGAAGGATTTAGGTAATAAAGAAGCAACTACTGGTACATGTACCGGTACCAGGATGCTCATCTGATTAGCACAGTACAGCTATCAGTCAGATAACTCTGTCAGTTTTGTCAATTAGTAAACTTATGTTAATGTTAATTTCAATGCAACCACATATTTTTTCTTACTGAAATCAGATGATATTTTTTATTTTCTAACTGAAATTGGGGCGACATTTGTCACATAAATGTGTTGATTGACAAATTTTTTCTTCTAGCATGGCAGATGGATTCGGCACCTACCTATTTCTAGTGAACAGCCGGAGTCTACCAGTATATGCAGCAGACCGCTCAAGTTTCGGATGGCCTCCCTCTGAGCGTCCTCGGCATGGATTCCGGCACACAACGTTACACAGCGCAGCAGCTGTAAGGTGGCTTTCTGGATCTGGACAAGTGGCGGTTGCCAGAGGTCGGCCTGACTACTGACCTCACCTGGAACACATGGGGACAGCCTGTTTACACCTATACTAATTACTTAACAGAGGATATACCTTTAATTGAAAAGCTAAATGATATTAAATTTAGGAGCAGAAATTTTAAACGTTACAGTAATGTGCAAGTTCAAGGAAGACTACACTTGAGAGATGCGCAACAGGATTCTACACTGTTGGAAGATAATGAGTGCTGAAATTTAAATACAAGTTCAGTTACTGGTAATACTTCGCTTCATATGACACAGGTGACAAGACTTTGCCCTTTCTGAGGCACTGGCCTTTGCTATGCATAATGTTCCGAAACCTAGCTAATCTCAGGCCTATCCTAGGTCGATTTCACAAAGGGCACGGCCTGGGTCTGCTGGGGCCCTGATTCTTAAATGGTTCTTGTCATGGTGGTGGCCGTTTTTCTGGCCATCAAGCAATTCTGTGGCCATCAAGCAATTCTATGGCTAGAAATACCATGAAATTCTATAGTTGGAAATGCTCAAGTAAGGAAGTGAATCGAGCATAGTTATAACCAATACTTTGTTCCATCTGGCACTTGTAGAAAGACTTTTCAGACCCTTTCTGTGGTAATGACCCTTGCTACACATAAATTATTCTTTTAAAACCTGGCCAATCTTTATCCTATTTCCAGCTGTATGCCCAGCAGCTCCACAGCTTACTCGACTCCTCCTCAGTGTCCTCGTCCTCCTCTGCTGTCTGGTTGGGGATGGGATCGGCCAGTTTGAGGTCATACTTCCCCTCCTTCCCCATACGGTAGGAGTTGGTGTTCCCCGTGTCCCACTGCACACGTATCCAGCCATCGTCCCCTAGGTCTCCTATCACCGTGCCGCGACTTGGGGGAGGACCATCCTGGGAATACAGTCAAACCTGTCTTGAGAGACCACTGCCACGAGAGACTATCTGTCTTGACAGACCATTTATTTTCTGCTGCAGGACCTACATATCGATATAACTGAACCTATCACCAGGCCACCAGTCTTGACAGACCACACTTTTGTGGGCAGTGGGGTAGTCTTTCAACACAGGTTACACTGTATGATCATTATCTTCCTATTAACACATCCACAGCATGTATTTTATTTATTTGCAACCACATTAATTACAAACTTTTTACCCTGCAGAATGTTACATTTTTTTTATCATGGTAAGATTGACAGCTCTTGCCATAAGCTACCGATAATCAAGTACTAATTTCTTATAATTATTGAAACACTATAATATTGGGACACCAGAATTCTTCCAGTTGAACGAAATTTGTAGCCGAGGGTCTCAGTCCCACACAGGAGACCTTACCTGGTCGTTCCACTTCCAGTCGGCGCCTCTCACAACGCGGGTTCCGATCTTCATCAACGCTGCCAGTTCCGGACCACACACTGGTACGGCAGGCGGCTGTTTCCGACTGCGGCTCTCCTCTAGCACAGCCTGGATCTGTACTGGATCCTGGGGAACCCCCGTAGTTGGTGTGGGACCTGCCACATACACAGAAATGATACTTTTTATAAACCATTACACATATCAATAAATAATTTGTATCGTAACAACCACTTTACCAAGCTTCACAAAAAAACATTTTATACAATACTGGCATGCCCAATACCACAACCACTAACTTTCCTTTCAGCTATCTCAAGTTCTATTAAATATGATAACCCCTGTGAAACATACAAGAGAAACTTGTAATAAGCCGTTAGATTATGCAGTCAATTATCCTTTAGGTAAATATCCACGGCATGTCGAGTTGATGATGATGTATGATACACCCCCATAGCTTATTTATCCAAATCAAATGATTCACTGGATCCATAGTTAAACTGCCGACTTCACCATACCCATTGCTCTTTTAATGCCCCGGTGCTGGATTGATGTATTTCCATTCATTTTTTTTTTCTTTTGTGAAAGTGTAGTCATTCCCAGAAACATATACATGACTGTATGATCTAACCCAACCTGATAACCCTTCCTGCCCTCCCTCCACCTACCAGTAAGCCTCAGTAGGCTCTGGGTGAGACCCAGCAGCCCAGAATTTATCAGAAGGCTGGTGTCATTGCCGTGGTGCTCTGTGGTCAGCAGGCCAACATAGGCCAGCAGAAACCGGGACACTGCCATGGAGGCCAAGGATGGACTCTGGGATGGAATACCAGTAGGTATTATATACTACGTCAAGGTATAAACATGCAGATGCTACATTCAAAACACGGTATGTTCAACCACTACCATAGGATTACTGGAATTGGCGAAAGTGGCACATGCCTAAAAATACAAATACTGTCAAACCTGATCTAAAAACCACCTGCTTATAAAGACCACATTTTACAGATGCCCCAGGGGTTTACTATTTATTTTATTGAACCTCCTTATATAGACCACCTATGTATAAGGACCACATTTTGTTGGTCCCTATGGTGGTCTGTATATAAAGGTTTCACTGTACAGACAGGCTTCCTTACATGCCACATACACATGTTAGAAAGTATAGCTATATAAACGCCATTTTTAACTGTGTTGGTCAATCACATGCAATTTTGGAATTCACAGACGCAGTCCTCTGGTACGTGTGTGCATGTATATATTTTCTGCCTACCTGTGCTGTACTGGTTGAGGTCCTGGCTGCTCTGTTACCAGCTTTGCTGTTCAGACACTGTTCGACATCGATGAGACCGCCCCTCAGCCTTTCTATGGCCCACTTGCTGAGCTCGGAGTGTGCCATCTGTAGCAGAATCCTGTCACAGGGCGGGATGAGGGTGACATCGGCCAGGCAGTGCGGGGTGGGGCCCTGGGAAGCCCCCAGGGGGCTGAGCAGACCCTGCCAGCCACACAGTAAGGCGTAGTGAGCCGACGGGATCAGGTGTGAGCGCTGTAGCAGAGACAGCATGTGCTGGATCCCTTGAAGACGAAGTTCTGCCCGCTGGACCTGAGAAAGAAACCATGACAGGGTCAACCATGGCTTGTATGGGAACACACCATAACTTTCTATTAATAGTGGAATTTATACTCTTATTAAGACCTGATAGGTTTGAGACAGGATAGCTTTATTCAGAGACAAACACAAGGAGAAAGGGACTTTGTCCAGCTGAGAAGTGTCATATTCCTATGTTGTTTATTCAGGAGGTGCTGTTCTCATGTCGTCTTAACTATGGTAGTGCTAATTCTTAGTTATTCTTAATTCTGGGGTAGTCGGAGGTAGGTGTACTGTTACTTCCCTGTTGAGCATTACCAATACAATGATCCCTCTCTTAGTGGCCACTCTCACCAAAGGCGTCCTTTCTAATGTGGCCACAATTTCTTAGAAACAGGCAGCCTTATTAGAGGCCGACACCTGTATACAAACTTCAGGAATGATAGAAAATTATGACCGTAATCAATTTAAAATATTAACCAGCTGGGCTACCAAAATTACATTTAGGTGCTATCATGTAGATGCAAGTATATTAGATACAGCCTTTTAGTTTGTACCTGGTGGTGGAGGGACTTGCGCAGTTTTTCTATATCAATGGGTTTATCATACAAGACAAACTCAGTGATTCGACTCATGAGCTCGGTATCAGCATGGTAGCCGGTCAGTCTCTGTCTCATCCATCGAAACTTCCTGGTGCTGGTCACTGCACTAACAACGGGCTGCCAGTGATCCTGGAACCAAACCAAGTGTTTAAGCAAAACTGCATTGTCTACATAGAAATCAAATGGCTCATCTCTATATTTAGGCAACAACTGATGCATATAGATGTTAGTTAGCCTTGATTGCAACACATCTGGCTAATAGCTCAATACTCGTTTTCTTTCAATAGAATAACTTCCAGCATCTCCCAAAGCATTCAGCAGCAAGTAATTCCACAAATAACCAGTAAGTCCAGTATACATACTACATTCTATTGTTCCTCATAGAACAGGGTTTGGTTTCTAGAAAATGCTAGAAATGAATAGGAGAATTTCATTAGACAGTAAAACTTTGTTACCATTGCCCGTTTTCATGCTTAAGACCAGTTTTTGCCTTACAATAAGATTTTTCTTGTAAGAAATCGCCTTCACAGACTTTACCTCTTTCTTTGGAGTCTCAAACTCCAACCCTGGGCGGTTGCTTTCTGCTATGACAGGCAAGTCCCCCGAGCCTTTCTCACAAGATGGCTCAGTCAGAGTCTTCGGTTTGATATCAGCCTCATCCGAAGGGTGACAAAGGCGGCTGCTATCACCGGTGTCCGTCTCTTCTAGACTGAGAAGCACAGACTTAGGATCCGCGTCCCCGACATCCGACAGTTTCTCACCCTGCTCTGATCCAGTTTCCCCCAGAGAGTCCGTGCTCTGGATGAGGTTCTGTTCTGGAGTAGGGCTGCCAGGTGGTGTTGCAGGTGTCTGCTGTTGTACCGATTCACCGGGCAAGATATCTTCCTGCCCGTCAACTTGACCACTTACGGTGGAGGAAGTGGCAGTGGGTATAACCTCCCCTGGCGTGGTGCCAGCCTGTGACTGAGAGCTTCTTGCTGAAAGCAGCAACAAAAGAATCCATAAGCTGCAGGATTTTTGACTGTCAATTATTTTAACAGAAATGCTACTGGTCATTTGAAACGATAATGCTGGTTTGACGGTGACAATGACCTATGTCAGCTGGGCGATAGTTGAGTGACCAGAAAAAGACTGCCTTATTCTAGCAACTTTTCTTAATTATACCGAGCTTTGCCATAACATTTCAATCTATTCTTAATTATACCACACAGCACAGCCCCCTTGAGGCCCTTATTTATAAGTATCACCCTTTCTGGGATTAAAAATGGAGGCATGCACATGTCCTGATACTCAATAAACCGCTATATGTATGTACATATAAGAAATATACGCCTGTACAGAAATGCCAAGTTCTGTATCTTAATACCTTTCTCCTCCCGGAGTTTCTCCATTAGCTTGCGGGTGACACTTTTCCAGCGCGGCATGCTTCTGAGAAGTCTGGATCTGGACACGGCATTGACCTCATTGCCTATAGCCGGACGCAGCTCGTTGAACAGAAACAGGCAGCGCTCAACCAGCGGGGCACAAACCTCCTTGTAGGAGCGGCCCAGGTCCTGATGGGCCTAATAAAACAAAACCCATCACACTGATTACTGGCTCTTTTAAGACCAAAGCTATTTAACTTTAAATGATACTTCTATAGAGTAGGCCATCTCGAAGAACGCCATGACCATATTTGCCAATAAACTGTGGCCACATTAGAGAGGTGGCCCATGGTGAGAGGGAGAAGTAAATGCCTTCACAGTAGCAGCAGGAAAGATTTTTGCCATATTACAGTGCTGCCTCTAATGAGTGTGGCCTCTAAGAGCTAGACCACTGTAAATAGCAATTATAAATAATTACAGTGGATATCTTATTCTCTATTTTTCACATAATAATCCTAATATAATATAGCAGGATACAAGCTGGCACTTACCTTAATGAGGGAGCGTTTAGCCTGATGGACCACCTTACAGAGCTCTGCCAGTGAGCGAGGTAGGCCATGTTTACGTCCAGACTCAGAGCAGCCATGCTCAGCCAGACTCAGGGCCACGTGGGCCAGATCGTGATGCTTTAGCAAAACTGCCATCAACAACCTATAACGAGATAATTATAACTCAGGAGTTTGTCAACACAAAACACACTTTTAATTGATTAATCTGTTATTATATCTATGTATTGATTAATTATGCTGGGCTTTCCTTGTGACATGTTTTCGCTAAAGTCGATGCTTTCAATAATTTTGATGGCACAACTCCCACCTAAAGACTACATGAGTGAGTATACTTTTGTCCATGTTCTGGTTCCCAGTTTATCATGCATGTTACATTATAAATTGTTAAATCTATAGACGTTAATACATGATAACCCCCAACCCCCCATACTGTTACAGGCTTCGCACTAACCTCCCAGCCTCCTCTACTGGATGATCTGATGGGAAGTCAATCGGAGAATGCAGGTGGTGGCTACGACTGTAACGGTCCATGTAATCCAGGAAAGAGCGCACTGCCGAATCCTGGACACGGCTTTCGAGTAAATTCTGCAGGAACGGTCGAGCTGGGTCACACTGGGAGGAACGACGCTCCAACAGGCGCTCCTTGCTGCCATGCTGGGCCAAGTCCTGTTGTTCTACCGTTGGAGTTGTTCCTAAATAAATAACAAATTGCTAAGTTCATATTCTTACCATGAGGCTTCAAACTGTAATGCTGTTGATTAAGGTTTGACACCAATTAGGTAATGCATCTGATAAACTTGCATGAATTTATATTCTTACTGTGAGGCTTCAAACCCCATAATCGACACCATTACAGTTTGACACCGATCAGGTAATGAATTTAATAAATTGTAAATACAGAAGGTGTCATGACACAATGTGTTGCATGGCACATGAGCTAGAATTCTGTCTAAAATCTAAGTGTTAAATAGTGGCATGGTATGCAAGTACCTGTATGTGAACATGTGATTGGGATGGTGTGTATGAGAAATGTTTTAAATAAAATATTATTATGATAATATTATATATAATATTAATCTATTTTTAGGAACCTTACCCCTAGGACAGAGGCTTAAAGTGTCTGGACGTGACCTTACCAGGTGTGGTGGTACAGGAGCTGGGGGTTCGAGATTCTCCTTTCTCCTCATCAAAAGGGTTCTGCGGCTGTAGCAGCTGAAGTCCGCCGCTGCAGAACTTGGCATCCAGCCAGTGTTTGTTTTCCTCCTCCTCTGTGGAGAGCGGCGTGCTGCGTGACTGGCTGGAGCAATGTAACCCCAGCAGATAGCTCAGCGTTCTCTCTGTGTCCATCAGGGGAGACGACAGGGTCGAGGCGTCCATGGTGGGAATGAACTCACAATCCGCCTGAAATATATTAAATATTGTCATATACTGTACAGAATTAAGAGTTCTGAAATGATTGAATTTCTCTAAACTACTCGGTTAGATGTCCATAAGATTGGATGCCAGTAATCAGTATACGTGGAACAAACTTAATAAACGATTTGAAGGAAATACAATGGGTAGACATTTTGACTCTTACACTGAACATGCTCCATTATTTTTTTTTTCTCATAAGTTTACACTGTCAATTATTTAATTCCAAACACATTACCTCAATATAGTTTCCAACAAAGAAAGGCTGAATCGTTTCCGACACTTCTGGCGATGGTGACATATGCTTGAATGGCTGTCCACTTCCACCTACAAAAATTCAATGAAAATGGAACACTGCAAACAAAGCCTATTTTCAATAAGCACAAAACTGTTATAATCCGTGTGAACTGTTGTAAAAATTTAATATACTATCGGGGCCGGAGTTCTCAAAAATACTTTAAGTCTTGAGTGTTTACTTAAGTTACTAATTGGAGCAACATGCTTGGCTAAGAATCTGAAAGTTTACACTCAAGAACTCCAGTCCATTGATTTGATGTTTTATGTGCTTGGCAGAACATTCTGCTCTTAATCTTTATTTATATTAGGACGGCATGTGAAAAAGATCAACAAGGTCTGACCAACCAAGGTCCTGTTCAACCTACCCCTCAACTCCCTCAGAAATTCTGCTTCCTGTGGGGTTCTGGCTTTGAAATCCTGAATGTCATACACCCTCGCCTGAATCACGATCCACTGCCCGCCATCCTTGTTATGATTCTCTAGATCTGCTTTCCGGATCAGCGGAACATTGGCCTGGGTTCTCTGTGGAAGACTCCCTAATCTGGACTCTGATGGTAAGAAAATAGAGACTAAGATTAAGTGTCAACAGTTTGACATCTGCAGTCCTTGATCCAATCACAAGCACTATAGACAATTTAAATAAAGATACAGTTGTCCCTGCAATTTAAAATTCCTCTTTTAAAGAATTCCCTCCATCTTAAGATAAACATCAGTGACATCACTCTTATATTTTCAATATAAAACCTCAATTTTAAGACCACTTACAATTTAAGACCATACATTTCTGCCTGAACGGGTGGTCTCAAAATGCAGGGGCTACTGTACATCATTTATATTCCCACATAAGGCAATGTATACCTTGGTACAATCCACCTGTCTACAGTGAACTTTCGTGGTTTACAAGTTAAGATACATTGCAATGTCACCTTGAAGGTAAACTTTAAAGACTTGTCATCCAGCTGTGCCTTAGCAACTGCTGTGATATCCGTAAGGAGATAGCAATTCTCATCGAGATCCAGATACCTCTTACCCCTTGCTACTCCAGACCAGGCAAGATCATCGGCATCCTCCAGCGGCAGGCCTGGAGCGAGGCTGTTGAAGGTGTCCAGCAGATCG
>JAAUYG010128062.1_pt1 | contig 19535 bp, 20 predicted proteins | sample 7278091 | NCBI WGS metagenome assembly JAAUYG01 (sample SAMN14350201, study PRJNA611818) | marine sediment metagenome | isolation source: surface marine sediment (0.6m) | place: French Polynesia: Moorea | collected 2018-08
TTCTTGATAAGTAACTTTCCAACCAACAGGATCTAATTGATGTTTGGTACGACTACAAATAGTTAGATCTGCTACCTGAGCAATACTGTGCAGTGCTTCCCCACGAAAGCCTAAGCTGGTGATATGCCACAAATCTTGGCGGCTGTGAATCTTACTAGTGCTGTGGGGTTGAGCGCAAATTCTCAAGTCTTCTAAAGACATCCCCTTGCCATTATCTATCACCTGAACTTGCCATAATTCGGGATTTAAAGAAATGGTAATTCGGTTTGCTCCTGCGTCTAAGGAATTTTCGACTAACTCTCGCACCACCGCCGCCAGGGAATCAATCACCTCTCCCGCAGCAATAAGGTCAATTACCTCGTCTGGTAGAGCCTGTATCTCTGAAGGCATATACTCTTAAATTTTTTGAGGGAACTTACTCTATTAAAAATATTGTGTTAAGAATATTGTGTTAAGAATATTGTGTTAAGAATATTGTCGGGCTAACAAATAGCTATTGGCTATTGGCTTTAGGCGAGCCACCGCATATGGCGACGTTATCGGTCAGCATCAATTAATTAAAGCTAATAGCCTGAAGCTGAGAGCTTTTAAAGAGTGTTAAATGCGTCATTAGCTGAAGAAGTAAAATCTCCTAAGTGTTTCTGAGAAATCGACCAAGCAGTATTAATGAGTTGCATTGCCCGTTCTGAACCATCCAAATCAGGATGATATTTAAAGCTCATCTTACGATAAGAAGATCGACCAAAAGCAATAAAAGCTACTGCATACCAAATTAAATCTAAGCCATCAACAATATAATTTTGATAGGTTTTATATTCTTCTAAATACCTAGCTACTAGCTGTTGATATGTTTTTTCAGCATTGGGTAAAGTTTGCTTAATGTCATCTATGGTGATGGAATAGTTAGCGTAATTATTTTTTTGCTTCTCTTGTAAAGATTTTGCTTTAGGTTGAGGATCATTGAGGATTGGCGGGTTAAAATCAACTTCTGTCTTGTTTTCAACTGATAAAGTTGAAACAGATGAGTATAAAGTATTCAATAAATCCTGACTACCCTGGCATTCAATGTGTAGTTCTAGGAACTCTTGAGAAAGATGGGCAATACGTTCTAATTTATTTAATTTGGGTTTTAATTCTTCAGCTTGAGTATAAAGCTGCAAGGCTTCTTCATCCAACTCATTGCGGCGTTGCTGCTGTTTCTGGAGTTCGGTTTCCAGCTCTACTATACGCTGATTAATTTTTGCTTGTTCTTGCTGGTTAGCTTTTTCTTTTATATCAATCTCCTCTAACTGAGACTTTATTTGGGCAACAGTCTCCATTATGTCCATATCGTTACAGTCAGTACGTAAATAAAATTAAGAATAAACAGTGATCAAAAATAAAATCGATTTAACTTATATTAGCGTGAGTATCTAGTTCAAAATCTGTAGCCAGGAATTCAAAAAATAGTAATTAAACCAAGTTGATAATTATCATACAGCCTTTTCTCAGTAATAAACTTAGCGATTTTGGAGTTATGCCTAACTCTCGTCATATATTAATTATATGTACTAATTATATGTACTAATTATATGTACTAATTATTTGATAAATTTATCTCTATTTTTGCCAGAATATCAATCACAAGTAGGCAAATTCAAGCAAATTTAAGAATTAGCGAGAAGAAACAAGCTTTTTCTTCTCACTAAAATTATCTTAAACTTTTTGCTATTTTAAAGTAATCAAGTAATCTTTGCTTAGTGTTGCTTCAGCATCAACAATTGCCTGTCTTGCCCATTGATCGGCGGATAAAATATCTTCTAAGCTCGGGTTAGAATTATTGTCAGCAATAAAACGAGCGCAAACTTTTTCAATCAGACGAGGAATATCTAAAAAGCCAATTTTTTCCCTCAAAAATAACGCTACTGCCTGTTCATTGGCGGCATTTAATACCGCAGGCATTAGTCCCCCAGCTCTTCCCGCAGCATAAGCTAGCTGCATACAAGGATATTTTTGATGATCTGGTTCACGGAAGGTAAGATCTCCTGCTTTGACTAAGTCTAGTTGTTCCCAATCGGTGTAAATTCTTTCAGGCCAAGATAAAGCATAAAGTAAAGGTAGACGCATATCAGGCCAACCTAACTGTGCTAACATCGAAGTATCTTGAGCTTCGATCAAGGAATGAATAATACTTTGGGGGTGAATCACAATGTCGATGTGGTCGTAATCTACACCAAATAAGTAGTGTGCTTCAATTACCTCTAAGCCTTTATTCATTAAAGTGGCAGAATCAATCGTAATTTTTTGACCCATTGACCAATTAGGATGCTTAAGGGCATCTTTGACTGTTACTGAGCTTAATTGTTCTACAGGTAAATCACGAAATGAACCTCCAGAAGCCGTTAAAATGATCCGTCTTAGACCACCTTCGGGAACACCCTGGAGACACTGAAAAATGGCTGAATGTTCCGAATCGGCGGGTAAAAGTTTGACCTGATGTTTTTCTACTAAAGGTAATACCACAGGCGCACCTGCAATCAGAGTTTCTTTATTAGCCAGGGCAATATCTTTTCCAGCTTTAATTGCAGCAATAGTAGGTAATAAACCGGCACAGCCAACAATACCTGTAACGACGCTTTGGGCATCTCCATATCGCGCCACTTCACAAATACCTTCTTCCCCCACTAGTATTTGAGGCTGCTTGGGCAAAGATGCGATCGCTTGTTGTAACTCTGTTAATTTATTTTTATTACCTAAAGCGACAATTTCAGGTTGAAATTCGCTAATTTGTTCTGCCAAAAGATTAACATTACTCCCTGCCGCTAACCCCACCACGCGAAACTTATCAGGGTTATGAGTAACAATATCTAGGGTTTGTGTCCCTATAGAACCAGTAGAACCCAAAATAGTAATTGCTTTCATGATGTTTTTTTATATAGCGATCGATATTCTTTCACTATAAATTCTTAGGTGCTACCTAGTTAAATATTTCTCTAAATCGATTGATCGCCAAAAAAGCTTTAGAGGCAATTGAAAACTTATTATTATTATTAGTAGTCCCTGCTTAGTAGATAGTTTAATTAGCATTGCTGAGTTTTACCTAATTCCTATCTTTGTTTATCTCGAACAAACTCTCCAATTTAATGCGGTGACTGCGAATACTCCCAAGCCAAGAGTATGGTGGAACAATGTGAAGATTTTGAACAGCGTTAAGCAGATTTGTGCCTAGATTTCAGCAAGCAGTAATATGACTGATTTTTTAACAGCACAAGCTAGACTGGTAGGAATTTATCAACGCTAAAGTGCCTGCTCTCAACCCTGTAAGGGCAATGGGCTAATCACTTCAAGCAAATAATTTGCTCAATCTTATTAATTACTCAAATTAATTACTCAAATATGACTTCTAAAACGAATGTTCCTCATCTCCTTAGTTCTTTTGAGCTTAAAGATTTGTCTTTAGATAACCGCGTAGTAATGGCACCTTTGACTCGCTCTCGTGCAGGTAAAGAAAGAATGCCTAACGCTTTGATGGCAGAATATTATGCTCAACGTTCAGGTGCAGGATTAATTATTACCGAGGGAACTACTATTTCCCCACAGGCGAATGGTTGGCTACATAGCCCTGGTATTTATACAAATGAACAAACTGAAGCTTGGAAACAAGTCGTTGATGCGGTACACGCTCAAGGAGGAGTAATTTTTCTCCAGCTTTGGCACACTGGTAGAGCTTCTCACAGCAGTTTTCAGGAAAACAATCAGTTACCCGTTGCTCCTTCGGCAATTAAAATCGAAGGAGAAGGGGTTCATACAGCTAATGGTAAACAGCCTCGTGAAACTCCTAGAGCTTTAAAAACAGAAGAAATTCCTCAAGTTGTCGAAGATTACCGCCAAGCAGCAGCCAACGCCAAACAAGCTGGTTTTGATGGAGTAGAAATACATAGTGCTAATGGCTATCTTATCGATGAATTTTTGCAATCTAAAACTAATCACCGCACCGATAAATATGGTGGTAGTGTAGAAAATCGCTATCGGTTTTTAAAAGAAATCGTTGAAGCTATCCTAACTGTATGGGATGCAGGAAGAGTAGGTGTAAGACTTTCCCCTAATGGTAGTTTTAATGATATGGGATCGCCAGACTACCGCGAGACTTTTACCTATGTAGCGAAACAGTTAAATAGTTATCAATTAGGATATTTGCATTTACTGGATGGTTTAGCTTTTGGCTTCCATGAATTAGGAGAACCCATGACCCTAGCTGAGTTTAGAAAAGTATACGATGGGGTACTAATGGGTAATTGCGGTTACGATCGCGCCGATGCCGAAAAAGCGATCGCTGCTGGCGATGCGGATCTCATTGCTTTTGGCAGATCCTTTATCAGTAATCCTGATTTAGTAGCTCGTTTTGCTCATAATTGGGAACTTAACCCCGATCCAGACCAATCTATTTGGTATTCTTTTGAAGCTGAAGGTTATACAGATTTTCCCACTTATACTAATTAATGCACCGAACACTAAATACTTGATTTTGATAGATACTTAGCTCAAAAATATCTGCTAGTTGAAATTACTGAATAAACTGTAGGGTTTTTTATACACCACAGAAATATATTTTGCCAACAAATAATTAATATTTTGTTACAATAGTTTACAATAAGGCTAATAATTAGCCAGTAATTTAGTGAATGCTTTTGTTAGCCAAAGCTTTACTCACCTATATCGTAGCTGAGACTCAAATACCTTTAATTGCTGTTTGAACAAGCTCAACCCAATTTTCAACTTAGTTAATTGCAGATTATCGAGTTATGAGTATTAATTCAGATACAGATTCTTATCCAACAGCTGGACAATTAGAAAGAACTATCTCGCAGAAGGTTAGGGCTTTATATTTCAATCAGTTTGGTCATCAACCTAGTAGGGTAGACTGTCATTTGTTGGGAAACAAAATAGTTATATCTCTTGAAGATGTAATTACTCCGATTGAAAAGTTGCTGGTAGAAGCTCAATCTTCAAATTTGGTAAATCAGGTGCGTGCTTTTGTTGGTGAAGCAATTAAACCAAAGCTACAAGAATTAGTTGAGGAGATTTCTCAAGTTAGTGTTACCAATTGTCTTTACGATACGGCGCTTAATACTGGCTGCGCTGGTGCGATAGTTATTCTAGCTAATCCTCCCCAAGTTCGTCGTTCTAAATCCAAACTCAGACGGAAATAGAGCAAGAAATAGATTTATCTTCACATAGAGAAGTATTTAAAATATGAGAACAGATAATTTCTTCTAAATCCTCTAATAAATATGGTTTGACTAAATAGTCATTAAAACCTGCATCTAAGATTAGTTTTTTATGTTGTTCTCTAGCTAAGGCTGTTACCGCAATCACAGGGATTTTTTGTGTTAGCCAATTTAATCTAAATATTTTGATTAACTCAATACCATTTATTTGCGGTAACTTAATATCCAGCAGAATTAAATCTGGTTGGTATTTTTGTGCCAGAGATAAACCTTTTATGGCATTCTGGGTAGTAATACAATGATACTTAAACAAGACCAACGCACTAGAAAGATACAATAGGTTATCTTCATCGTCTTCCACAACCAAAATGGTTGGTTGGCGATCGCCGTTAAAATTATTTATGTTAGAGTCCATCAATGAGAAAGTCCTCGTTTAGCTACGATAACGCTTCCTCATGGTGGAAAAATACAACTAGACTTGCACCTGAGAAGGGGTTTGATTTAACTCAGTTCTACTACTTTAATTGTTGAATCTTTGGTTCAAGAATCAAAGTAATGTACATTTTGTTAAGTTAATACCAGATTTATCTTACAGCCGTTTTCAATTGAATAGACTACGTATTTAATTAGCTAGTTGGCAGCTATCAGCTGCAGGCTGCTTTGCAGCTAAGTCGCTTTCATTGCGACGCTTCATCGCTCCGCGATGTGCGCTATTAGCTTTTTTTGAGTCTACTCATTTGAAAAGCGCAGTAAATTGATCTTAAGTTTTTGTTGACGAATTAATACCGAAGTTTCGGAAAATTTATATTTACTATACTTAATATTTATATTTTCTTTAGATCTTCTTTAGAAAGTATAACAGTTAAAACTATCGCTGAAGGAAAAAGATCTCACTTTCGATAGAGGCTTTGATCTAACCTAAGATTGTTAAAGAAATATTTAATTTTTATTATTATTTTTAATATGGCTTTATGTAGTTGGCAACCAAACAAACTAAACACACACTGATACACCTAAGTTTATAGTGTTGCACAATTGGCTTGCACGAAAATTCTGACCGCTGACACCCTGACTAAATAAAATTTTTCCTAGCAAGTTTAATTGAATAACCTTTGATTGGCAAGACTCATAACATATTTATTTGTTCAACAAAGCCCTATTACACCATTATCAATAACTCAGATGATCCTGTGGCTGTATCTGGCTTATTAATTGAGGTCTATGGATACTAAAAACAATAACAAAAAATTACCACTAAAAACAACCAATTTACCAACTCGTAAGCAGCTAGAAAGAATAATTACCCAAAGTTTTCGTGTCTTTTACCGTCAACGTTTAGGGTGTTCTCTTCAAAAAGCGAGCTGTACTCTCTTTTCCAATTACCTAGTCATTGTTGCAGAAGAAGGAATTACACCTATCGAGAAAACTATCAAAGAACTAGAACAAATTGAAACTTTACTTGAAATACGTCAAAGCATAAATCGAGTTTTAAAACCTCAATTAAAAGAAATAATTCAAGAAATAGTTGTGGTCGAAATCAACGATATTATTTGTCATCTTAATTTTGATTCAGGTCGTTTGATGGCGATCGCTGTATTTAATGAACCGCCTAAAACACGTAGTAAGAAATCAAAAGTAAAAACTCAACAACCATTGGTGACAAGTTTTTCCAGAGACTTAGCGGGTGATAAATTTTGAATTGAAGTCGGATTGAGAACTGGAAAATTTGCGAAAATGAATGATCGCTCAAGTTAACACAGTTTATTAACTAAAATCATGTCTGTAACCGATTTAAATATCGACATTGCTACCTATATCGATCATTCGTTACTCAAACCCAGTGCTGTTAGCGAAGAAGTTAAGCAAGTTTGTCAAGAAGCTTGGCAATATAATTTTCCCTCAGTATGTATCTATCCCGTGGCAGTAAGACAGGCAAAGGAATTATTACATGACAAAAAACCTAATGTCTGTACAGTTATCGGATTTCCCACTGGTGCTGTCACTTCAGCAGTCAAACTCTACGAAGCTCAAGAAGCTGTAGAAAACGGTGCAACTGAGTTAGACGTAGTAATCAACCTTGGCTGGCTTAAATCAGGAGAATCAGACAAAGTATATCGTGAAATAGCTGAGATATGTTCGGAAACTGGTCAAACTGTCAAAGCAATTTTAGAAACCGCAGTTTTGACTAACGAAGAAAAAAGATTAGCAGGAGAAATCTGTCTGGATGCGGGGGTAGCTTATCTGAAAACTAGTACAGGATGGTTTGGTGGAGCAACAGTAGAAGATGTCAAACTACTTAAAGAAATTACCAAAGGACAAATTGGCGTTAAAGCTTCGGGAGGAATTCGTACCTACGAACAGGCGATCGCCTTAATTCAAGCTGGAGCAACTCGTCTTGGTACATCTCGTGGTATCGATCTAATTCGCCAACAAAATGAATCTATCAAATGAGTTCGGAGTTCAGAATTCGGAATTCGGAGTTATGGTTTTTTCTAAGGTATCTAAATACTAGGCGATAAATGAGTCAAAAATATAAAGCTACAGGAATTATCTTGAAAGGCTCGTCGATCAAAGAAAGCGATCGCCTGGTAACAATATTGACTGCCGAATATGGCTTAATTCGCGCAGTTGCACCAGGAGCAAAAAAACATAAATCGCGGTTGCGGGGAAGAACCGAGTTGTTTGTGATTAATGAGTTGTTGATTATCAAAGGGCGATCGCTTGATAAATTGATCCAAGCTGATACTATCTATACCTATCCTGGTTTAAGTCGCGATCTGGGAAAATTGGCTGCTGCTCAATATTTAGCAGAACTATCTTTATACTTAGCAGTAGATGAACAACCCCAACCAGAACTATACGAAATACTTAATAAGCATCTACGTCGTATAGAAACATTTGAGCCTAATGAGTCCATATATCCTTATTTAGCTCAAGCAGTATTTCATTTAGTAGCGATCGCTGGTTTAACTCCCCAGGTATTTAACTGTTGCCTAAGTGGGCAACCAATTATCACTAACATATCCTCATCTCAGTGGCGTGTCGGATTTAGTTTTGAAAGTGGCGGAATTATTGATTTGGGAGCATTTAAAGCAGCACAACAAAAAAAACAAGAAAATCAAGCTGACGATCTTGAGGAACCTAACAACGATCGCATTCCCCATATCAATCATCGAATCAATGGAATAGAATTAGCTATTCTCCAAGAGCTAAATCGTAATTCTTTACTATCGTTGCCCTATCTTTCATTTACTGAAAATGAAATAGCCTACTTTGATTTAGATCTTGCGTGGATCAGAGTGGAAAAAATTCTGCGAGAATATATTCAATACCATATTGGCAAAACGATTCGTTCGGCTACTCTAGTAGATAACCTATATGTTGAATTTTAAAAAAAACTTAAGAAGGTACAATGCAACTGTCCGAATCAGAAAAAGAAAGAGCAGAAAATTCCTCAATCAATAAAACTACCAAAGAAGCAGAGCAAGAGGAAATCGATTCCCGAGGATTTGCTCCTGTCTTAAAAAATAGTCGCTTCTTGATTTTATGGACTGGTCAAATATTTTCTCAGTTGGCAGATAAAGTCTATTTGATATTGATGATTGCGATTATTGCCAATAAATTTCAATTAGCCGAGCAGCCAATTAGCAAGTGGGTGTCTCCCATTATGATTGCTTTTACCATTCCTGCTATGTTGTTTGGTTCTTTGGCAGGAGTATATGTAGATCGCTGGTCAAAAAAATCAATTCTAGTTATTTCTAATTTGTTGCGGGGAATTTTAGTCTTAACCTTGCCTCCTTTGCTACTAGTTTCTCAAGGGCAAAGTCTATTTCAGACTATTCCTTTAGGGTTTGGTTTGATGTTGGCGATTACTTTTTTAGTTTCTACCTTTACACAGTTTTTTGCTCCCGCAGAACAAGCCGTTATTCCTTTAATTGTTAAAGACAAAGACTTACTAGCTGCCAACTCCCTCTACACTACTACCATGATGGCATTGCTCATTATCGGTTTTGCCATTGGTCACCCATTACTAGATATTGCCGATAGTTTAGTTTCTCAGATAGGGTTACCCAAGCATATCGGTAAAGAAATTTTAGTTGGGGGAGCGTATGCAATCGCTGGTATTATTTTACTCGGGATACAAACAGGAGAAAAGCCCCAGAAATTAAACAAAGAGCAACCTCATGTCTGGCAAGATATACAGGACGGAATTAATTATTTGGGACAAAATCACCGTGTACGCAATGCTTTAATTCAGTTAGTTATTTTATTTTCTATTTTTGCCGCCTTAGCTGTTTTGGCAGTAAGTATGGCAGATCAAATTCCTCAAATTAAAGCCGAACAATTTGGTATTTTGTTAGCAGCAGCAGGAATTGGCATGGGCGCAAGTGCTGCTATTTTAGGTAGTAAAGGACATGGGATCAATCGCGCTCGTTTGAGTTTAGTTGGCTCAATGGGTGTAGCAGCATCTTTAGTCGGCTTATCTTTTGCTACCCAGAATCTCTGGCTAGCTTTAATAATGACAGCGTTACTAGGTGCATTTGCCGCTTTAGTGGGTGTGCCGATGCAAACCACAATTCAATCCCAAACTCCTGTAGCTGTGCGGGGAAAAGTATTTGGTTTACAAAATAATGCGATTAATATTGCTCTTTCTTTGCCTTTGGTTTTAGCATCCGAAGCCGAAATTCGTTTTGGGTTACCTTCGGTAATGTTAGGGTTAGCTGCGATCGCCGCTTGTGGAGGAATTTTAACTTGGTATATGATGCAAAAGAGCGATCTCTCTTCTAGTAAATCCTCATCTTGCCCTGAAATATAAGATCAAGAACTTTGATTTTTACAGGAAAACGCAAGACATATCCCCTAGATCTGGTAAATTAACTAAAGCTGATAAATAGTAATCATCAATTAAATTGTTATTACTAGTTCGTTCCTAATTATCTGTTTTGTTGTAGTTGCCTAAAAGAAAGAGCATCTGAATGCATATCGCTTGGCTGGGAAAAAAATCGCCCTTTTGTGGCAATGTGACCTATGGTCAGGAAATAACTAACGCATTGTTAGACCGAGGCTATAGGGTTAGCTTCTTGCATTTCTCTCAACCACAGGGTAGTTATGAAAACCATTGGAAGTATCAAAAAAATCACCATGACTGGTCAAATTGTCACGAGATTCCCCTACCATTTATTTATAAATCTCAGATATATACTATTCCTACCCTGAAGTCCAGCAAAGTTTTATTGCGATCGCTTCGCCAACTCAAACCAGATTTAGTTCACGCTTCTTTAACTTTATCTCCCCTAGATTTTCTGCTCCCAGAAATTTGTGAAGAATTAAACATTCCTCTGGTTGCCACTTTTCATCCTCCCTTTGATAGCAAAATACGCAATATTAAGTCTAGTACCCAATACCTGACTTACCAGCTATACGCGCCATTCTTAGCTCGTTACGACCGAGTAATTGTCTTTAGTGAGATCCAGCGAGACTTATTAATCAAACTAGGAGTACCAGGCGATCGCGTAGTAGTTATTCCCAACGGCGTTGATGAGCATAAATACTCCCCTGGTTATTCTAATCTTAAGTACCAGCTAAAAATAAAAAGACTATTTGTCTATCAAGGGCGTATTTCTACGGAAAAAAATATCGAAGCTTTACTCAAAGCCTGGAAACTTTCAGATATGGGGGATGATTGTCAATTACTGATGGTGGGAGATGGTCCAATTAGAAGCTCTCTCCAGCCTAACTATGGCAAGGAACATAATATTATTTGGCTCGGTTTTGTTGCCGATGAACAACAAAGAATTGATATTCTTAGGGCTGCTGATGTCTTTATTTTACCCTCGTTGGTAGAAGGCTTATCTATATCTCTCTTAGAAGCCATGTCTTGTGGTGTAGCTTGTTTAGCTACTGATGCTGGTGCAGATGGAGAAGTACTAGAAAATGGCGCAGGAGTAGTGCTAGATACTCAAGGCGTTACCGCCCAACTCAAGATTTTATTACCATTGTTTCGTAATCATCCCGAAATGACCAATTTACTGGGGAATAAAGCCCGACAAAGGGTCTTAGAAAGATATACCTTACATCACAATATTACTAAGCTGGAAAGATTATATCTAGAAATAGCGAATAAAGAATTTATTTCTGCTTAAAGATATCAGTTTTTGGATGATTAGGCTTACCCATTCTCAAGACTTTTATCATATCTCAAAGGATTTATGGGTTGGGAAATTGCTATTTACTAGCTTAATTTAGAGGTTTGTTTGCGTACTACGAAAGACATAAGATTATGTTAACTATTGAATGATAATAAAGACTATTTAAAAATAGCCATAAGGTTGATTCAAAAGACTCTCTTTAATCAAAAAAATCCTATCGTCAAGGACAAAAATATTAAAGTGACAACTGCGGATAGGAGCATAATTCAGATATTAATGCTAAATTTAGTGATTTCTCAATTGGGGATGTGTGTAACTCATCCCCAAATTCGGATGGATTGTCAGCGACAAGGACAGTTATAGCTCTTGTCTGTCAACCTGCATCAAGACTAAAGCCTCTTACTTCAGCTAGGTTTTAATTTGTTTATTTACCCTCATCCTTAATTCCCTGAATGTTATGGTCAAAGTTAGTATAATCATCCCTGCTTATAATGGCGATCGCTATATTGCCGAGGCTATTGAAGGCATTTTGACTCAAACTTACAGCGACTATGAAATAATTGTGGTGGATGATGGCTCGACCGATAACACTCGCCAAATAATCCAACAATATGGCGATCGCATTCAATATCTGAGCCAAACTAACCAAGGAGTAGCTGCTAGCCGCAATCTTGGTTTAAAAGCATCACAAGGGGAATATATAGCATTTTTAGATCAAGATGATGTTTTTCTTCCCCACAAATTAGCTTCTCAAGCGACTTTACTTGACCAAAATCCAGCCCTGGGAATAGTCAATAGTGGTTGGCAAATTGTCAATGAACAAGGAGAGGTACAAGCAGCAGTAAAGCCTTGGCAACAAATTCCCAATCTTAATCTGGCTGATTTAATTATCTGGAAACCTGTTTTTTTGGGAGCAATGCTGTTTCGTCGTTCGTGGTTAGATCGTTCTAGCGGCTTTGATACAACCCTAGAACAAACACCAGATGTAGATTTGGTGCTAAAGCTAGCTATGATGGGTTGCCCTGCTGCTTGGGTAAAACAGACAACGGTTAAATATCGCCAACACCAAGATAACGCTTCCAAAAATACTCTGCTGCAAGCTCAAGAATTAGAGCAAATATTAGAAAGATTTTTTACCCAATCTAATTTACCTCTAGAAGTCAAAACCCTAGAATCTGAATCTCGTTATCAAAGTCTAATTTGGAGTGCTTGGCGACTTCATCAAACAGGATATTTAACACAAATGAGTAATTATCTTTATAAATCCTGGTTCTATAGCCACAAATATCCCACCGAAATTATTCTTAATTGGCTCAAATCTTTTAAAAACTATTCTTCAGAATATGGTATTGAGTTCGATGTTGTTGCTCTAATTTCATCTCTTGAGTGGCAAAATTTAATCAGAAAATGTCTAGTATAAATCCTCTTCAACTTAACCAATAAAATTTTCTAATTAAATCGAGATTCAGTGATCTACGTCTATAACTAAATTTTAAAACCAAGATAGGCTAATTAATAAATCTCCATATAGTCATAAATAATAACTATATTTTCTATATTTTTTAAAATGAAAAAATTATTTAGCTTAATCATATGGTCAGTCCTATTTAATTCTTTTGCTACTGCTGTTCAGGCACAAGATAATTCCGCCTGTTTTATGTTAGATGCTAATGGCAATCCTTTAGATTTAAGTTATCTCTGCCAAAACTCCAGTCCTAAACCAAATCGCTCTGCTGTAGCTATTCCTCAAAGAGCTCAAACTATAAGAAAATCTGGAGTTCATATTGTACCTATCAAAAGTAGACGTGCTGGTATTCCTGTGATTGATGTCAAATTTAATAATCGCTATGTGTTCGAGATGATGTTAGATACTGGAGCAAGTGGCATAGCAATTACCAAGCAAATGGCAAAAACTTTAAATGTTAATCACCATGAAACCGTTAGAGTATCTACTCCTAGTAGTAATAATGTAAAACTATCCTCTGGATATGTATACTCTGTTCAAGTAGCAGAAATTACTCAAAAAAATGCCCGAGTTATTACTGCTCCCACAATGGATATAGGATTATTAGGGCAAAGCTTTTTTGGTGGATACGATCTCACTATTAAAAGTGATGTAATTGAATTTAGAGAAAGATAAATTTAAAGGATGAAAGATGAATTATGAGGGCGAAGGAAATAATATACTTTTTCATTCTTTATTCTTTATTCTTTATTCTTTGTCCCTTATCTTTTAAAAAACTTCTTTCAGATCGCCCAAAAAAAAGCTAATATGGTAAATCGTGAGTTTTTATACTAGTCATGAATGCCGAAGCGATTATACGTTCGATAGAAGCTGAACATCTTAAGTCAGATATTCCTGAAATTTATGTAGGGGACACTGTTGAAGTTGGTGTCAGAATTACAGAAGGAAACAAAAAGCGAGTACAGCCCTACAAGGGTACAGTAATCGCTATGCAAAACGGTGGTATAAATGAAACCATCACCGTGCGTAAAGTATTTCAAGGAGTAGGAGTAGAAAGAGTATTTTTACTACACTCTCCCATAATCGACAAAATTAAAGTAGAGCGTCGCGGTAAAGTTCGTCGTGCCAAACTTTACTATTTACGCGATCGCGTTGGTAAAGCAACCAGAATCAAACAGCGTTTTGATCGCCCTATTTAAACTATCCTGGTGAAGGTAAGTCTTATTTAGGAAAAAATACGTCAATGCGGTATAATTGGGAATGCCTGACAAAAACAAGTCAGTGCATAAGATGCGTCTTTAGTTCAGTTGGTAGAACGTCGGTCTCCAAAACCGGATGTCGGGGGTTCAAGTCCTCCAAGGCGCGTAAAACCTGAGTGTGCCGTTAATTGCATTCTGAAATTATAGCTACTCTAAAAAGCTACTTTACCTGTTGATATAGATCAGCTATTTACTTAATAAGTTAAGCTTAATAATAGTTATCAGCAAACCTCTTCCTTGTCGAAGTTAAGGTTTTTAAGCAATTTAAAGATAATCATAATTTGATTGCTTTATCTTGTAGGACATATTTTAAACAGCAATAGCATATAGATTATTAGAGAGCGAATACTCCCGCGAGGCAACAGTTTTGGCTAAAAAAGACATAGTAAAAAAAGAAAAACCCGCAACTACAGAATCAGCAGGAAGCAATAGTGCGGCTGATTTTGCAGCTCAAACCAAAGAAGAATTAGGCAAAGTAGTATGGCCCTCGCGCCAACAGCTGATTAGTGAGTCAGCAGCCGTAATTCTAATGGTTATTTTAGTGTCTACAATCATCTACTTAATTGACAATTTCTTTGCTTGGGGAGCAGGAAAAGTATTTTGATTATGACTAATACCGCAGACATGCCAGAGGACAACAACCAGCAACTAGAGGAAGTAAAGGCAAAACCAACAGGATCTCCTCGTTGGTACGCTGTGCAGGTAGCTTCAGGATGTGAAAAACGCGTCAAGACCGATATTGAAATGCGGATTCAAACCCTGGAAATAGGAGATCGCGTGATGCAGGTTCAGATTCCGCAAACGCCCAGCGTTAAAATTCGTAAAGATGGTTCACGTTATACTAGCGACGAAAAAGTTTTTCCTGGCTACGTGTTAGTGAAAATGCTCATGGACGATGAAGCTTGGCAGGTAGTCAAAAATACTCCCAATGTGATTAACTTTGTGGGAGCGGAGCAGAAACGTCGTTATGGCAGGGGTAGGGGTCATGTTAAGCCGCTCCCTCTTTCTCATGCTGAAGTAGAGCGCATCTTCAAGCAATCTGAAGAGCAAGAACCTGTCATTAAAATTGACATGGAGATTGGAGATAAAATTGCTGTCCTTTCAGGTCCATTTAAAGAGTTTGAAGGGGAAGTAATTGAAGTCAGCCCAGAAAGAAGTAAGCTAAAAGCTTTATTATCTATTTTTGGGCGAGATACTCCAGTAGAATTGGAGTTTAATCAAGTCGAAAAACAAAACTAAAAAATGCCTAGAAAAGTTGTAGCGTTAATTAAATTAGCTTTACCTGCGGGAAAAGCTAACCCTGCACCTCCAGTCGGTCCAGCTTTGGGTCAACACGGTGTTAACATCATGGCGTTTTGTAAAGAATACAACGCTAAGACAGCTGATAAAGCAGGACTAGTGATTCCTGTAGAAATTTCCGTTTTTGAAGATAGAAGTTTTACTTTTATCCTCAAAACACCTCCTGCATCTGTCCTAATTAAAAAGGCAGCAGGAATTGACAAAGGTGCAAGCGAACCCAATAAGCAGAAAATTGCGACTATTACTCGCGAGCAGCTGAAGGAAATTGCTCAAACCAAATTACCCGATCTCAATGCCAACGACATTGATGCAGCAATGAAAATTGTGGCAGGTACAGCCAAAAATATGGGAGTGGCGATCGCCGAATAACTATATTTTTGCCGAAAAACTCAAAATTTATTACTCACAACATTTTACTCATAACAATTAATGGGGAGAGGCAAACCGCTTCGTCAATTACCCAAGGAGAAAGCAAATGGCAAAAAAAATGTCTCGCCGAATGCGAGAATTAAACAAAAAAGTAGATGAAAATAAAGCCTACGAACCTCTTGAGGCGTTAAATTTACTCAAAGAGACAGCTACAGCAAAATTTGATGAAACGGCTGAAGCTCATATCAAACTAGGTATCGATCCCAAGTATACCGACCAGCAATTAAGAACTACTGTTAGTCTGCCCAAAGGTACAGGACAAACTGTCAGAGTAGCGGTAATTGCTCGCGGTGAGAAAGTTAAAGAAGCAGAAGAAGCTGGGGCAGAAATCTATGGTTCAGAAGAACTAATTGAAGATATCCAAAAAGGCATGATGGATTTTGATATCTTGATTGCGACCCCTGACATGATGCCTAAAGTAGCTAAATTAGGTCGTGTTTTAGGGCCAAAAGGCTTGATGCCATCTCCTAAAGGGGGAACTGTTACCGCCGATCTACAGCCAGCAGTCGAAGCGTTTAAAGCTGGTAAATTAGAATTTAGGGCTGACAAAACTGGCATCGTTCATGTTATGTTTGGTAAGGCATCTTTTTCTGCGGAAGATTTGCTAGCTAATCTAAAAGCTTTACAGGAAACCGTTGACCGCAATCGCCCTTCTGGAGCAAAAGGTCGTTATTGGCGTACTGTCTATGTTTCCGCTTCTATGGGTCCATCAATTCAAGTTGATGTCAGTGCTTTACAAGATTTAAGTTTGACTGGAGCAGCCTAAACGAAATTTTTGACGAAACACTACAAGTAAATATTGAAGATTAAACGACTAGTACCAAAGACAGCGGGCGCATTTATCCGCTTAATATCCTGCCGAGGTCAATGTCTATCAGTTTTATTCACCGATTTCTAGGGTTAGAAATTGGGATAAACATTAGGCAACCTCTGGCAAGTAGCTGGAGGTTTTGCCGTTTAAGACCCAAAGATACCAACCAAAAAGGAGGTGATACAGAATGGGGAGAACCCTCGCCAACAAAAAAGAGATAGTAGCAGAACTCAAGGAAAGCTTGAGCGAAGCCCAGCTAGCTTTTGTAATCAACTATGAGGGATTGTCGGTAGCAGAAATTACCGACTTGCGTAATCGTCTGCGCCCAAGTGGTGCAAGCTGTAAGATTACCAAAAATACCCTAATGAACATTGCTGTTGATGGTGATGAGAATTGGCAACCGATGCAGGAATTCTTAAGTGATGCTACTGCGTTTCTTTTCACTGGAGAAGAAATAGGCGCAGCGGTCAAAGCTTATAAAGGATTCCAGAAGGAAACCAAAAAAACCGAATTACGCGGTGGCGTATTAGAGGGAAAAGCTCTGACCAAGGAGCAAGTCGAAGCATTAGGTGACTTGCCTACCAAAGACGAGCTATACGCTCAAATCGCTGGTTCAATTAACGCTCTGGCTACTAAAATTGCTGTGGGTGTTAAAGAAATTCCCAGTGGACTGGCAAGAGGTATCAAAGCTGTTTCAGAAAAAGAATCATAAGCAATTATCTGAAACTATCTACGCAACTAATTAATTATTTATCGATCACGGAGTAAAATTTATGTCTGCTGCAACTGATGAAATTCTCGAAAAGTTGAAAACTCTAAGTCTTTTAGAGGCTTCGGAACTAGTTTCGCAAATTGAAGAAACTTTTGGTGTAAGTGCTGCTGCTTCTGCTGGAGTAGTTATGGCAGCTCCTGGTGCTGCTGCTGCTGAAGCTGAGGAAGAAAAAACTGAATTTGATGTAATTCTCGAAGAAGTACCCAAAGAGAAGAAAATTGCCATTCTTAAAGTGGTACGTAGTATCACTGGTTTGGGTCTAAAAGAAGCTAAGGAAATGGTGGAATCTACACCCAAAGCTATTAAAGAAGGTGTTGCTAAAGAGGATGCAGAAGAAACCAAGACCAAACTGGAAGAAGCTGGGGCAAAAGTTGCTGTTAAGTAATTAGCTAATCCAAGTTTGAATAAAGCTTAAATAGCTTAAATAAAAGAAGGGATGTTCGATTGAATATCCCTTCTTTTTAGTCGTTGCATTACTGTGCGGAATTATTTTGAACATTTTGAACGTAGACGAATAATTACGGAAATTATTAAAATAAATACTTAATTACTTCAATCTTGCTAAACTTTTGCCTGATTATGGATTTAACTGCTACATTACCCACTTTTATCGTTACTTTACGAGAAGGATTTGAAGCTGCTTTAGTTGTCGGTATTGTTATGGCTTGTCTCAAGAAAGCGGAGCAGACACAACTATATCGCTGGGTTTATCTTGGTATCTTGGGCGGAATTATTGCCAGTGTGGCAGTAGGCTTTTTATTAGCTGGTACGATCGCAGGAGTGGAGACGGCTGGAGGAATCTACGCACCTGTAGTGAAGCAACTCTTAGAAGGAATTTTTAGCGTAGTGGCGATCGCTATGTTAAGTTGGATGTTGCTCTGGATGACCAAACAGGCGAAATCTATGAAGGGAGAAGTAGAAGGAGCAATTAATTCGGCATTGAGTAACAATAATGCAGGAAAAGCAGTATTTTTGTTAATTTTTATCGCGGTCTTGCGAGAAGGCTTTGAAACGGTCTTGTTTATTTTGGCAAAATTTCAGCAAGATTGGATTTTTCCTGCTGTGGGTGCAGTAGCGGGTTTAACTCTTGCAGCCATTATGGGGGTAGCATTATTTTCCCTGGGAGTTAGGATCAATATCCGCCTTTTCTTTCAGGTGATGGGAATCTTTTTATTATTAATTGTCGGTGGTTTAGTAATGGGTACGCTCAAACATTTTGATGCTGCACTGGCTTTATTCTCGCAATTATCTCTCAATAGTTATAATTGGTGTATCTCAGATGGTCCATCTTGTATCTTAGGTATACAAGTATGGGATGGCTCAAGTTTATTACCCGACAAAAAATTTCCAGGTATTGTTTTAAAAGCTCTCTTTGGCTACCGACAAACTCTATACTTAGGACAAATTATTGCTTATTTTTCTTTCTTGGCAATTATTGGCGCAGCTTATTTCCAAAGTCTTAAAATCAAGTTAGCTGTAAATAATAAACAACTAACAACTGACCACTAGCAATTAGCGCAGGGCATTTCACGCCCAAGAACAGCGCGTACGCGCCATCGTCCGCTTCGCGGACTGGAGAAGCTCTGCTTCTCGTACTAGCGTCGCTTGCCTGCGGAGCAGGCTGCAGCAATTAGCAATTAGCTTTTTTAGTTTTGAACTCTAGTAAGCTAACCTGCTTTTGTAAATTATTATTTTCAGTTTTTAAGAAAGCAATTTTCTTTTGGGCTTTGCGGAAATGACCTTTATATGCACCCAAACTTTTATTGCTGATGCCTAGTTTTTGACGATGCTGCTTCTCTTTTTCAAACTGACGCTGTAATTTTTTATATGCGGATTGGAGTTCTTTTAGTCCTCCTTTACATTCGGATTTCAGCTTTTTTAGTTCGCGATCGCGTGTTGCCACCATTTTATTGAGACTATCAATTTTCACCAACATTTGCCGATCAAAATTATTATTTTTTACGTTATTAATTAATCCCTGATAGCTGTTGTGTATCCACTCATGCTGAGTTTTAAATGCCCTTCTCGTAGCTTCGTATTTAATAGTGTTTAAAACTGCTTCTTTATAGATTCCTGTATGTTTGGCTTTAATTTCTACTAACAGTCTGTCGTAATTAGTGGCGTTGTGTCGCAGACTATCACAA
>JAAUYG010191124.1_pt1 | contig 19534 bp, 22 predicted proteins | sample 7278091 | NCBI WGS metagenome assembly JAAUYG01 (sample SAMN14350201, study PRJNA611818) | marine sediment metagenome | isolation source: surface marine sediment (0.6m) | place: French Polynesia: Moorea | collected 2018-08
AAAGGAAGGACTACTTTTTGGCAAATGTTATTTTCCAACAAAACAAAAGATGAATCTCCCTGCAGCACACACCAAGTCTTTTTTTTTGTTTGATTTGATTACAAAAACTGATTTAGCCTCGAGTGCACATCTTTCTTTCGCCCATCACAATTAATTGATTTTTATGACATTACATTGATGGGATGCCTGCGAAAATTGTTTATATACTCGCTCGCCGTTACTTGGTGGATATGCGTTCTTCTTGAAGTGAAGCTGATAACCAGAATACATGTGATCTCTGTTCAAGTAGCTGGGTTCAGGACAACACAAGGACATTAAGGACTATCTCGACGACACAAACACATCGCTGAAATGAATTAAAGCATCAAATGACGCGTAATTGTCTCCAGAACATTATGCGCTGTGTTGGACGATGTGTTTGGATTGTCCGCCAAGGCAGCTGGAGATATAATTATTGTGACTCAGTGGACAAACAGTGTTGTCTGATTGTTCAGCATTGAGAAAACGAGAAGGATTTGGTGGACACTTTTGCTGAAATCAAAACGGACAGTTGGGAGCAACATCATGGTGACCAGACAAGTTCTTTTTCTTATGTGCCTTGGAATACTGGTGCTGTCGTCTTCTCCAGTGTTGTATGAGACAACAACGGACAGCGACAAAGGAGCGTACAACTCTTCGCTGGGAAACACTGAGGTATACATGGGAGATTAATTCCTGATGTTGGTTTTTATTGCAGTCTCATCGGGACTGCATGATTCCTGAGAACTGAACCTTTCCTGATTCTCTCGCTGCTGTGAATGTGTATACATCTTATTTGAGAAATTAGGTCATGACCAGTGATTTCAGTCACTTTCATCAGATTCCAAGGAATTGAGCCGTTTCTTTACACCTGGATGCTAATGTATTTGGTACTGCTGATCTTGTTTTTGTGATCAACTGCAGAAGAAAATTAAAACGATTGCTTGGAGCGATTGCTGCGATACACTTCCTGCATGTGCGATTCTAATGTGTCCACTGCTCATGTTGTCTTTCGCGCAAGTAGCTGCTTCAGTGCCCATATTTTCCTGAGGGAGATTCTTCCTGGGAAGGTCGAAGTCCTGTCGCTTCAAATCGTATCGCGGCAATGAAAAAGGGAATGAGCCACAAAGAGCATTAAACAAACCAGATGTCAAGACAACACTTGATTGCCCACCATGCGTGCATACGGCTTCCGAATGATTTACTGATTCCTCTTGGTTGAGGTCCATTGCTTCTTTTGGTGTCAGTTAGAAGCTAGCCCGACAGTTCTTGAAGATGTTAAATTCTCTTAATTTTGTGTGGCTCAGATCATCTCTCGGCCTTCGTCTGGACCTAAGTACATTCATTGCTGCAGGTGACGGAAATGTTGTCATTTGAGAAATTTGGCTTGAGGCATTTGATTCCCAGCATCACACGTTGCACCTTTGTTTGCTGCTCCAGCAAGATGAATGGCAGACCTGTGAAGCCCTCACATCCGTTCTACCGGCAAAGCCAGACGGACCTATCACTAAAGCCGTGGGTGCCTGAATTGAAAGGAAATACAGCTGTATTGTACTGTTATGCCCTGCTGAGGACTTCTCTGTCTGTTTCTCATCACCATCAGTTTCACACCTCAGAACATTTGATTTGATTTCAGCCAAAATGAGAGAGGCGCCACACCACACGAGGATTCTTCTGAAATCTTTTGGATTGCGGAAAAGCGTAATTTTCCATCAGTTTGTTCTGAGTGCCTCGAACTGAAGGCGACAAGATGTGTTCGCCAGTGAAAGTGCACCTCTGCACACCTTAGTGAAACCAGCTGACTCAACTTGGTCACTAGTGACAGGTTTCTTCACGTCTTACTTGACGCTTTTAGGACCATCTCTCAATGCCAGCCCCATTGTCGTCTGTGGAGGCTGGTTTTTAGACAAGTGGCGCAAGTTTCCTTGTTGTCAGTGACACAACAAGACAGATGTGGGGAAGTTCATCATGGTCCCGCTCAGGTTCATCTTTACTTCAAGGAGACTTTAAAGACATTAATTTTCTTGCCTAAAATATTCACAGTCGTGCCTTTTTCTGCAGACTGAGGTTAAAACAGACCTTTAGGAGAAACAGCCCCAACCTGACAAACATAATCCCTAACTTACGTTTCTGTGGCCCAAAAAAACAAGGCAATCCTTGTCTTTGACGGCTGAAGTGGGAAGTTTCCTGCATCCTGCATGATGGCTGAATCAGATCACTCCGATACGAGTACAGTCATTTTTCCTTGGCAGTGATGGAGCATGACGCACTTGTGAGGATACTAATTGTCCAAGAGCTGATGAAGGTAATTGGTGTTTTGAACTGTCAAGTTCCATCATACTTACAGCAGTCTTGCACACTTGTCCATGGCAGCAAGGCTACTCAGTCATGCTGCAGAATGAGTAGCTTTCACAGTGCTTTACATGTTTGATAAATCAGTGTCGTTTGCTAACTTTGAAATCCTTTCAAACATCAAAGAAAAAGAATGAAACAAACCAAAGAAAGAGTGCACAACACTCCAACCAAACCATTTTTGATTGCTTTGTCTGTGTTGAGTGACCGCATATTCTGTGTCATCATTCAAGTCTAGAACTCCTTTCACACAAACATGTTCCATCTTCCATCTGTTTTGATTTTGAAGTCATTTTAGCACGATTCCTGCAATAGAGCTTTCACGTTCTCCAAAGATGTGTCTGGCCCACTGAAATGACCTCATCTCCATGGCGAATTGTCGTCTCCGTGCAGAAACTATGCCATTTGCACCATCATGAGCGCCTGGTGTGAAGATGATGTTCTGAAGCACAGAGAGGGAAAGTTGCACGTCTGTCCTTAGTGTTTAAAAAGAAAATCAAATTTTGTGATTTTGCCTGGAAGGCATGTTACAGCTGAGAATTCGCAGGATGCATCCTCTTTTGGCTATGTCTCTTTTGTGACGAAACCCAATCCACACTGGAGGCGAGCGCGCAGTCCCTTTGACGTTGCTTGTGTCTCGTGTGGACACCTCCATTTGCAATAGAAGGTTCCATTTGCATTTGCGCATCACATTGTGTCACCTCGTGTCCAGTGTGGATTGGGCCTTAAGCATTTTCCAGATTGTTTCCCCAAAATTACAGTTGTTTCATGGCTTCAGGTGTTGGTATGGTTGACCCTTCAGTGCAATGAATAGTTCAGGAAATATTCGAAAGTGTTTTTTGGACAAATCCAACCCACAGAATCCTGCAGCATCCAGCAGATTTGTAGGTGAGCCCGCAGATCTACCTTGGTGTGGCTTCTGGTTCTTCTGCTACATGTCAGAGAAACATCAGAGTAACACTTCCCCCAGAGAAACCTGAAGAATTTTGAAAGGGTGTACATTCCTCCTTCCTTGGGAACTGAAGAAGTCGATTTGAGGTGTTGGTCAACACAAATGTGTGAAATAGCTGGTATCATTCTTTGTACCATGTCACGCAAGTTAGCTGCATGGACCTGAAACGTTGCCACCCAAGAACCGGAAATGGCATAAGCTCTTTCAGAAATGGAAGCTGAGTTTTTCAGCGGTAAAATGCTTTGTACATTGAAAATTTTGATGTGCTCTGAAGAGAGTGTGGCGAGTCCAGTTCAAGCTGTGAAAAGAAAAGTGAAAAAAGCGACACAAAATGGGCAACGAGGGCTGCAGAACGTTTTGACGTGAATGACTGAAATCACATGTCACAAAGCTGGTAGGATTTCTTGTAAGTGATAGACGACCAAGGTCAATTTTCAGAATTGTATCCAGTGGCCTGTTCGTACCTCCACCTGTGCCAAACTGAATGCTATTGCCTGAAGATATTTTATTGAGAAGAGTTGAAATGTCCTTTTCCTGCATGGCACAAACAACTTTTCTGAACGTACGCTGAATGAAAATATGAGTCAATTTGAAGTGGAGTACTGTCTATTCCAGAATTAATCGTCCGAGAGGGAAAGGATGTGTCTCCAATGTCTGAAGCTGAACATCGATTTCTGATGCTATCACTTCCTTGGGGTCAAACAAATCATGACCTCTCATGACATTGCAAAAATTATCAATCTTTAAACAAGATGGAACCTTCAAAAATGTTCTTCGTTTTTTTGAAAGCCAACGAAGCCAAAAGAAAAAAGTTGCTGTTTGGAATCCATGCATGGACACTTGGACGAATCCCACTTTCCACCAGCATCCCGTTCCATTGCACAACTCATACATGTACAAATACCCAGATTGCGACGTTTTTGGCGTTGGGAATGGGTTTTCAGATGTGTTTTGTTTTTTTTATCACACGTTACTCTGAGAACTGTCTCCAGGCTAATTGTTGACTTATTTTTTCACGACCTGTCCTCAACATGCACAAATTGGACACGCAGACCTATCCATTCAAAGCCAAGTTCATTGAGAGAGAGATGACTGAGCAAGGATTGCCTGTTGGTCAATAACGAAGGAATAAAAATTGACTTCCGCGAAATTGGTCTCTTGATTGTACTATCTTCACAGTGGCTTTCGTGCCTGTTGAAGCACTTTGAAGATGATCCAGACGCACGGATAAGTCATTTCACAGTGCTAACTCAATTGGTTTGGGTCAATCATTGGGGATGCATCACCCAGAAGGACCCAAGATAAAGTCCCGCAAATGCGACTGGTTGTTTACAGCACAAAAGGTTCACTCGAATAACAATCAGAAATCCCAAAAGATTGTTCTTGTTTTTGTAAATAATTCTGTGTGAAAGTTTGCGACTCCTGCCAACAGAGTGTATTTCTGGCCTTATTAAAATTTTGCACATCTCATAAACGGCAAGAACACAGTTCAAGACAACCACACGTGGGAAACAAGTTTGCTTGCGGTGAGCATGAACAGCATAAGAAAACAAAAACAAACACTTCAAATGGAACAACTGGTTGTGTAGTAATGTTTGCTGAAAAGACTAGCAGCTTAACTCTGGGACTTTTTGGAAGCAATAAATAAAAGGTCTTTGGCTGAGGTTACTCTGGAGATAAACAGAACGATTGGTGCAAACCATGTTGGCCTCTGGAATCAGCTTGCTCATGCAAGGCCATTGCAAGGGGAAAAGACATTGTGCTATGCCCAGCCCAGCATGAGAAAGAACTAAAAATTCACAACATTGAGGATTCTTGTGAATAAAACGAATGCTTGTCTTGGAAAACGAGCAAATAAGTATCACAAAGGTGAATCGCATAAAAGCTTCTGGGAAGTTTTTTGAACACGTCACTTTGTCAGTCTGGCGATGCGTATGCAATCAGTTGTATTTGATTCAGTTTGACGGACATTGCCATCCCGCAAAGAGGTTCGCTCACCGAAGTGGGATCAATTCCAAGCACGAAACATGGCGTGTCCAAGTGAAATGAATATCAATGACCACTATTGTCATCCAGCACACAAAATTTTACTGCTGATTAACTTCCCATCTGACAAAGCGAAAACAATTCAGAGCTGTCTCGAGTGAAAAGAACAAAAGATGTTACCACATAAAGTTGCAGATGGGTTTATTGTTTTCGGAAGAAATGATTTGCAGATGTCAATGTTTATTGCTGCCTCTTGTTGCAGAGATGAGACATTGTGTCCAAAGCCATCAGGAACTACAATCATACGACTTATCATGCAGTTACATTCCTGTACATGCTTGCATTTGTCACAGCAACAAATCAGTGTTGAACCAAACCAGTCGGGTTGGTGGTCATGTTCTGACCTCTTTTTAACACTGGAACAAACGGATTGGTCGCCTTCACCTCAAGACCGAAACAGGTGATGTTTTACCCTGGATGCAAAGTGCCTGCATGGGACAACTCTGCATAGGGTGCACCTTCAGCAGTGAGTCAATCAGAAAAGGCGGGTGTAAAACCCCATCTTTAATTTTGATGTGCATTGACATGCTAAAAAATAATTAAGGTTGGCGTTCCAAGAAAAACTGCTTATTTCCATTGAAAATGAAACCAATTTTCTAACCAGATCTTTTCTTCAGTGACCAAGACCTTGGACAGAAATCAAAAACTGCAGCACACAGGCAAAAAGTTAGCGGAAAAAACACGCTCTCTTTTCTGGCAAAATGTTGACCTTCATTTGGGTAAAAAGTTTCAACTGCATCAGAGATGAAGATGAAGTCCGTATTTGAGACTCTCCAGGATGCCAACACCAAATTTGGTTCTGCTTTTCTTGGACAACGTATCATTCAACAGAAAATAATAAATAAGTTTTTTGGGGGGCGAGTGCAAGTGGGTCAAGAATGGCTCCAAATTTGGCCCAATCAAACTTGGAATGGTCAACACAGGATGCTCAAAGCATTTTGTGCACTTCTCGATGCTCATTCCCAGTTTCATGTCTCTGAGGTATCGTGATTCTTCCCCTCCTCAAACAACAGTCTGCAAACTCTCCAAATGGGAGACTCTCATCCTCTCTTGTCCACCCAGACTATGACAGTGATCTTTTGCTGCGTCAGACTGTACATGTGAACCATTCAAATCATACGCTCATGGATGCCTTTTCCTCAGAATGAATACGTGCATGTTTGCCATTCAGTGAAACATAGCTGTTGCAAGAAGCAGAGATGCCTGTAGAAAAAAGGACAAGTTCACATCATATCTTAATTCACTGTTGTATTTTTTGGTACATGTAAAATTCGAGACATGCCCACAAAATCCTCTGAAGGACGTTATCCTGTTTTGTTTTGTTTTTTTTGGCACGGAACAGGCCTGTATTCTTCACGTCAGGCGCTGCTGTCATGAGCTGCCACACGATAGAACAACAACCCTGTAAATCAGACCTGGGTGTCTCCAGGACTCACTCAAGACAAGAGAGGGCTTAATTGCTCACGCGAGTCTCTTATCAAGTTATTATTCAGCAGCAAAGCTGGGGACATCATTGAGCATCCAGCTGACAAATGTTCTTCATTCTTTTCCAAGATGCGATTTTGGTAATGAACCATTCCCAGAGTTACGTTGTGTTTTAGGGGAAATTCGCCTGTCATTGAACCAGATGGTAACTGTCGGCAACAGCCCTAGAGAGCCAGAATCAGCAGTGAAATGTCTTGTACAGCTTCTGTATCATCACACATACACACTGCAAAGTTTGTGGGCGCATGGACCACGCCCTATTACCTAAAAAATCTCAAGATTTCTTTCCGATTTCTCACACTTTCAAGGATTTTTGACAGTCTCAGGCAATGGAATAAGCTCATCGACTTTGTAGCAAAAGGTACCAGTATCCCTACTTGAGATGGTCTCCTCCGCAGCTTCCCGGTGCTCTCACCATGGAAACTTTTCAAGATTTCTGTTGCATGGGGTCAGTGTCCACAAACCATGAGGCGTGCATTGGGCCCATCTGCATGACCAGAAATTTGGATAATTCTGGAGATAAACGGGCCACAAATGGAAATCAGAACAACTGCGTGTTCATGCATTTTCTGGTGGTATCGCAGCAGCTGTAAACAGAGAGATGATCATCAGAATCGCAGGTGGCTATTGATTTTTGAAACGAAGAACAAGTGGGTTTCGTTGTGTGAACAAACTTGCACCTTTTCACATCACAAAGCAAAGAAGAAAACAAGGAATCTTAGGGTTTTTTGAAAACAAAGCACAACAAGACCCCACCAAAAGTGTCATGCCCGACGGGCTCAAATCTGCGAGATACTGCAGAAAGGATTTTCCTGAAACATTTTTGCTTTTCCTGAAATGTTTTTGTACCAATGGGTCAGCAAATGGCCAGCCATACCAATACCTGAAGCCATAAACAGCTGTAAATACACAGACAAAATCTGGAAAATACCCAACCACAAAAGAGACACAGCCACAAGATGATGCATTCCGCAAATTCCCGACTCTAAGAAGCCCTCCGGGCAAACATCTCAGGAGAATTTTCTATCAATATCAATATGATGGTTTCGTGATAGCAATGCTCTGTTTTGATTGGCAATCAGTGTTTAGCTTGATACTTGTCTCTGATAAGGAAAAGATTATTTGTGTTGTTGCTGTCGTCGTCATCGGCATCTTCTTCTTCTTCTTCTTCTTCTCGAGGTCCACCGATCAGACGGCTGATTCCAGATAAAACCTCTGTGCATGGACTGGTGAAATGACACAACACAGAAAGGGCAGACGAAGAGAGGTCTGGCGGATTTTCCTATCCACGGTGTGCAAACTTTTTTACAGAAGAATGCTCGGGAACACAACCGCAAACGATGCACTAGTTCTCAGGATGCTTTCTCCTTTGAAGTTTTCAGCTGATTTTTTTCCACACTTCCCTTCGACAGTGAGGCAGAAAGTTTTGAGTGCAATGTGGCTCTTTGCTGCAAAGACCTGTTTAGTTTCTGGTTAATGACGATGGAAGTGTCCAAGCAACTCTCAGGAGGGAAGAAAAAATTGACACCTGATCTTTATAAGGTGACAAGCTTCGTCTTCTTTGGAGAGACAAAAATACATCCACAATGCAAAATGGTTCTTGTCAATTTCTGTTCCTTTGCTGAATGCCAGAAACGTTGCAATCGCAACGCATGCATTTAGCGAACCCGTCACGTCACCATGAATCAATAGCATAGCACTATAGTTGGCGTCATCATTCTCCGGTTTTTATCCTTTTGAAATGTATTTTCTGCATCTCTGGGATTTGAAATGGATTCAAAGAGCAGCTGCAAAAGCTCATTCTGGTTGAAGAAATCTGTCTCACTTGCAAACTCCGTTAGAGCCAGAACAAAGCAACTGCGATGGTGGGATTTTCTCGATTTGTTGTATGCCCAGGCACGGGAAGCAGGTTGGCCAATTGCATTCAAAAGGCAAATGAGGAACAAAGGTCAAAAGTTTGTTTTGCCTTGAGCTGGATGCAACCAAATCAAAGAAAGGAACGCATCAGGCTATCGTTTCGTATTCTGTGCACAGCTCCGTTTTCTTTTATCACATTGACTAGAGCTGTGACAGAAAAAAGACCCAAACTCGATTCCAAAAAGGAACCACCTGGAACTGCGAGTTCCTTTTGGCGCAGTGTTTTGTCTGTTCACACCATGTACTATTTTTTCACTCCTTGTAAAAAATGGAATCCTAAAAAACACTTAATGCCTTTCTTGGCACATCGACAATTCCAACCTCCTTGATGTCCTTTGCTGCTTTTGACCTTCCTTGACGAAAGTGTGTTAAATTGTTCATTCTACACTTTACCTGGGTGAATGAATATACTATGTGTGAAAACACGAGGAAGACTGTTGTCTGTGTCAAAAGAAAGAAAAAAGGCATATAAATAAACCCCTGCACATGTGAACAATTACCGGTAATATCCTTTGTTCGCTCTGTACTTCCAAACAGAAGCACTCAGAAAAATGTAAACAATGATGGCCTTCCAAGTGGAACACACCAAGAAAACATGCATCTAATTGAAGGCAATGCGTGGGCATCCTGGCAGACGACGCCCCAGAATCTGAAGTCAGCTGGCATCTCCTTTGCGTTTTGTGTGTGAACAAAGATCAAACAGATCTGCCCATATTTCATGGCAGTTCCAATATTTCTGGTCTAGAAGGTCTCAAAAATGCCTGGACAGTTCGGTAGCTTTCCAGGACAAGGCCGAATTTCCTGTTCCGAATTATTTTCATGCCACACTTGAGTCCCATGAAGTACTAAGAAAATAACAAAGGGAACCTTTCGAACTGTCCCAAAGCCCAGTGTGAGAATTAGTTTTTCTTGAGAAAGCTGAAGTTTGAACAATCATTTTTTGTCTTCTCTCTTTTGCCAGCAGTTCGACTGTTCCAAAAACAAACTCAGTAATTCTGCACGAAGTGGCTCGGCAAAAAACTAGACATGTCAATTTTTTAAGCCAAAGGTTTTCCAAACTCGTGTTCCCTTTCTGTTCTTCAATCACGTGAAGGAAGCACGGCAAAACGGCCTCATGTATTTCCATCCCCTGTTCAATGGAAACGTTGCAAATTCTGTTTTGCGACCTAAGAGAGAGTGGTGATGTGCGGCTGTGCGGCTGTGCGGCTACAGAAGGCAAAAACCAACAGTAAAAGGAAACCCTAAAGATCCCCGTCGAGAAGGCCTTAATTTTACCGTGCAGGGTGAAAGAGACCTCTCCCATTCCTATTACACTCTGTCCGTTAAACCTTCGAGTGCGGTGAAATGGTTTCAGAACACACTTCACTGGACTCCCACAGTGGAAATTCAAGAGATAGCCGTAAGGTTATCATGCTGAAGTATGACAGCAAGCCGAGAACGGCAATTCTGGCAATTAGGCCTATTTGTGCAAGAACGTCTGCAAGGACGAGAGGATTCCAGCTCAGGAACAAAATGATTCGAAGAGGACGTCAAGTTTTGAAGGAAAGGGTCTGCGTTAAATCTTTCGGGCAAATCATCACAACACATTCGTTTTGAAACAGTGACTCCAAACAAGGAAACCGTGTTTACACTCAAATGTATTGTTTGCATGCAAAGAAAAATCACTTCAGGAAAATTGTCTGCTTGACACCTTTTGCTGAAAGGCAAGCTGTTACACACATGTCTCAGCGCACTGTCTTCTTCGGTCAATTAGTACAACAAACCTCAAATATGTTTCTGATTTGCAGGTGCAGGCGCCCACTCTGTATAGGCCTACTGTGGGAAAGTAACTTTTTTCCAGTGACAACTCTTCTTTGAATAGATAGTCTTGTGTAACAAAGAGAAATTACAGTTTTAACAAATCGGCTGTCCAAATATCAATTTCTTTAATTTGGGCTGTTCAAGAACATCAGTGAATTGATGGAGGTGGAGAGGCAGCAACTCAAGTTTAATGGCATATTTGTTTCCAGTTTTGCGGCGGAGACGAGAGTGCAAGGTGCACTCAAACGATTGTGTTGCGAACCAAAGAAACACAAACGTCTCGTGGGACCTTTACTATTGTTAAGCAAGCTTGAAAATATATTCTGTTACATGCACTTGCATACAGGAAATATTTTGGCGTTTTCTGTGTGCTTCTGGTTGTTCAAAACGAAAAACACTCAAGAAGTGACATCACTGTTTGGGCACAGAACTGCTGTCAGGTGTTTTGGACATGAGCTCTTCTTTGATGTTTCCAGCTTTTTGATTTTTTTGAAGAAAATAACACACAAAAAGTAAAAAACACGTAAACATCACAAGTTGGTATATAATGCTGGGCATGTTCCATTCTGCAGAGGAAACCTGCGGAAATTTGTAGTCTGGACACTCCACATGCACCACTCTGTCTCCTTAAACGGTCATCCTACACAGTGTTGAATTTAAGATTTTCGATCAACATCAACAAAACTGCATTCAGTTCTGCGAGGTGGTCTTTCCTTTGTTGTGTAGTTTCCTTGTGTGTGTGTGTGGTGTGTGTGTGAGAGAGAAAATGTTCCCTCATGCTATCAACATATTTTTGACTCTCACAAGACTCTTGCAAGAGGTGGTGTTTCTGATTCTAGCAAGGGTTGGGAATGGTTGGACAAATCTTTGCACTGGAAACAAACTCCAGAAATGAGTCGCGCAAGTTTTCTGCAAAGGGAGTAATGAAAAGACACAGCATTTTGGGTTTTTTTTACCTTTCTTTTTCTCTTACACTGGATAAGAAGAACAAAAAGTTTGGCCAAAGAGGTGTGTGAAAAGGGGCAGTCTTTACCTGGCGCTATATTGAGATGCTTTATGTTTCTGCACATTGTTTTCCACTGGACTGAGCGGTTCATTACCTTCGTGTGTCACGTACAAACTGACACTAAGCACATTCATTCATTAAGAGTTGCCCAATATTACTTTTGATTGAATGAGCCCATGCTGAGCAAAAACCTGCAAGTGCCTGTGTGATGAATTCGCTTTCTGTGCTCGACCTGTTGTCAGTGAAAGACAATTGTGCATCTATTTCTGTCCTGGCTTGCGGTGGTCACAAGGTTGCCCTGTGTTTCTGGAAAAGACGGACAGGAAACTAACCTTGGCTTGTGGTAGCCTTGGCTTGCAGTGGCATGAGTGGTCACAGAGTTGCACCATGTTTCTTGAAAAAGACGCACAAGAATCTGACCTTACTCTCTGGAAGAAAGTGTGTGATTCACAGACCAGGAAAGGGTCAAGGGACTAATGGACATGGAAGGTGTTTTCAGCTCTGCGTTCGCAGGAAGCGGATTTCCTACAAACTCCAAGAAACACAGTCATTAGTGTGGAATGTTGCTGGCCTTCTACGGGTCGGCTTTATCCAAGAACTCCCTAAGTATTCACCTGATAGTGCAGTCCTGACAGCCCTTATTAAGAAATGACGCGTGATGACAGAGGGCCGTCGCGAAACATATCCGCCAGAGATTGCTGTCTTTCCCTTTGAGCAAAGGCAAAACAGCAGCAACATAAGGAAATCCAGCCCCTGGATGACAGAGTGTGTTGCGAAGCTCGTTTGAGAAAGACAAAGCGAAATCACTTGTGTGACGCAAAACATTGACCTCCTTGCTGCGATTTGCTGGGCTGCAGAAAAAAAACCAGTTCACACTTTTGTCTTTCATCACAGCGAATAAATTGGCATGGAAAGCGCTTAATATCAGTTGGAGCCTGTCAGAACCTTTGATATTCCTGGCAGGTAATTCGACCCAGGTCCCATCATCACAAATAATCGTCTCTTGCGGAGGTTGTCTTTTCCAGTAATTTCAGCTGTTGAACTTCTTTCAGCTCCAGAAAGGAGTTTGTGAAACACCCATGTTTAATCTTGCTCCAAAATGTACAAACCCGTGCATGTGACTTGATAAATCTCTCTTACGAAATGCATTTTGTGAATTTTGTTTGTTTCAGGCGAACCAGACATCGGGACCCACCCAAATGCTGGAAAAATGGAGATACATGAGTTATGAAGAATGCCTTGAGACGCTGGGTCCAGAACGAGCCTTTCCAAATGATGGTGAGTGAAACCGCATTTGTGATTTGTTGTGGAAAAAGAGCTTCTTCTTCAAAGTCGTCACGCCCCTTGTGTCAATCTTTTTTGTTTTTCGTGAGTGCGAATGAACGATATTGGAAGCAGTTTTGTGTGGGTGAGCACAATGTCCGCATCAGGACTGACAAGTGTATCCTCATGTGGCAGCGTCCCCGTGTCTCACAACCTGTGGTCCGTTCAGGGAAACCGTCGACACTGCGACAACTTTTATCATTCTGATGCAAGTGCATGCTTAGCAAAGGGACACACAAAATTTTCCCCGGAATCTGCGTTTGATTAAAACCCAGAATAACAAAGTGTTGGCAGGACAACAACGCCTCTCTGAAACACGAAGAAGGTGTGTGGGTAATTGTGGAAAGAAGAAAACCAAAAAAACGCATCAAGGTGCAGAACAGAATTGGACAATCGATAAGTAATAGATATTATACAAGAATGTACCTGATATCATCCCGAGAGCGCGTAGCGCTCGAGGGTGATATCAGGACGTTTGAGTATAATATCTGGCGTATTTAACAAGACAATATTGACACATGTGGTTGACACATACATTGCGTTTTCACACCTTTTGTCAGTACATGTTCGTTCAAGCTGAAAGGAGGTCAAGCGCATTTGTTGGTCGCGTGATATCATTGACAATGGATGCTGCTTGTTTTAATTTGTGTTCAGAAGACTCGGGCGATGAGATTTTTTTAACGCAAGTGGTCAGAGAAGAATCGCAGAAATTGTTGAACCAAACGATGACTATGGATGACAATTTTGACGTGAATTTGTTCCAAGACAGTGATACAGAAGACACATTTGATCAACCAGAGGCAGACCAATTTTGCTCGAACCTGGCTGAATTGTAAGTAATTTTTCCATGATTGGTTGATTTCTTTGGCGTATTCGGCGACAATGCGGTTCTGGTGTCAACGCAGAAAACTGACGAGATCATCTCTGCAGCCAGTGATCCTGATGACAAGGAGGATGTTGGTGACTGCCCCCTTCCACATATCAAGCCTCTCAGTGCACAGAAAGTGGTGACGACAACTGGATCTGAGGTGAATTCTTCCATTGCTGGTGGGTCTGTCAAGACTTCCAAGAGTGAACAGAACATTCGGACTTATCACGAACCTGCCGATTCCTCCAAAATGGAACTTTTGACAACATGCAAATTCTCCACGAACACCAAGCGAAAAGTGAAATGGGTTATGGGCATCTTCTGCCAATGGAGAGAACACGCCATGGCGAATTCCCAATGCGACGAGCGAATTGTAAAATCTGATTTTCTTGACCGAAGTCAGAAAGATCAATGGGAGGAGTACCCACCAAGGACCTTGTACCAGATGGTTCTTTGCTTTCAAATGCACTTTGAAATGCACAAAATTTTTTTGGAAGTTGTTGGGGAAAGGTGATGAGTCTCTGACAGATCTCTATTACACTTTGGACAACTTTATGAAGCAAAGGACCACTGCGGGACTTGGACGTAAAGTCAGTGCGAATATTGTTACTCTGGACGCAGAGGAAAAAATGTGGGCTGAGGGTATTCTCGGTGAAGACCATCCGAAACAGTTGGTAGACACAGTATTGTATTTGCTTGGGATTCATTTGGCTTTGCGTGGTGGGGAAGAGCACCGGCGTTTGAGACGTCCGGGGTTTAACCCACAGATCACCATAAGTAAAGATACTGATGGAGAGACATGTCTCATTTTCAAAGAAGACATCAAGACAAAGACGAACCAGGGGGGTCTTGGCTGCCGTGAAATTCAGCCAAGAACCACCTACGTGTACAAAAGTGAAAACCCCAAGCGTTGTCCGGTGAGACTTTATGACAAGTACTGTTCTCTGCTTCCCAAAATTGCCAAGCGATCCGAATTGTATTTGCACCCTCTGGCAAAACCAATGCCTTGGATGTGGTATGCAGATAGGGCCATGGGTATTAACACCATTCGTGCAACTGTAAAACGTCTTGCAGTCAGTGCTGGTCTTGAAGGAAAATTCACAAACCATAGCTTGAGAGCATCCAGCGCCAGTTGTCTCTTTGAAGCAGGGATCCCAGAGAAGGTCATAAAAGAAATAACTGGGCACAGGAGCGATGCGGTGCGCGAATATGAACGCACACCCAATTCATTGAAGAGGGCAATTAGTGCGACCATCAGTAAATGTCCTGACAAAGTATCACCAGAGAAACAGCTCAAAATCAGCAGCACAGTCAGCGAGAAGAAAGTAGAAAATTGTCAAAGTGAGAATCAGGTCGATGAAAATGTGCATGCAAAACTTGCACAAAGTATTCAAAGCGCGACAGTGGACAGCATTGTAAAGAACGTGGACACAAAGAATTTGAAGAAAGTCACTGTCCATGTAGATTTGAAATTCTAAAAATTCAATCTGAACGACCTCTGATAATTGGAAAAAAGTTCTGTTTACCTGCAAATGAATTTTTACTTGTGTTTGTATTGAAGCATTTTTGAATGTTCTATGTGTTTTTCGCTGGGATTTTTGGTTGCAATTTACATGTTTCATTGTGCATTTTTGTTGACCTTTTTGTCATTTCAGAAATAAAGTGTGAAATTTTTAGAGCAAAAAGTTTGCAATTAGCGTTCTGATATCATCCCAGGTATTCGCACCTTGACATGAAAGGAGAAACGAGATATTTAACGCGAAGCGTTAAATACTTCCAAAAGAACCAATTAGGTCCTGACTTGGCCTCTCTGGCCGCCTAATCAGACGCGTGCAGTGTCCGAGGTCCTTTGTTTGGCACAAATCATCAGCATGGTGTCATCACTCTCAGTGAAGAGTCTGAGAGACTCACTTGAGACTCACACAATAATGTGCCCAATTGGGGCAGCTTTTTCCTTTTTAAAAGTTCACGTGCATCCAGAGCAGAAGAGCAGGCTCCCGTGACCCAGTTGATCAGCGATTCTGGCCCGATGCACTATTCCCTGGTTTGACTGATTCTGCTGGGAAGGCTGAAAATCTTGGTTTCTCCTTGTGTTTGGTGAGACTCAAAGAGCTACGCAAACACACAAGACAAGACAACTCGCACCACAGGATTCCAGAAACACTTCAACTGCAAATTAGTTAATCTTGATGGAAAATAGTGAACTGAGGCAGTGTTCTTTCCGCAACAACTGCCGAGCGATGTTCCTCACCCTTCGATGTGTCTGATAATGTTAAACTTTAATGACATTTTCGGGCTTTTGCACTGAATCATTTTTCTCACTCATTTTTGTTCTATATCTTGTCGTCACACCTCAGACTCAACCTCTGATATTTCTCTGTTCATGGGGTCTCACACCTGACCTCCTGCCCATTTACTTTGCTTTGCAGTCAGTTGTGTGTGTGTTTCACAAACACCTGAGCAACGGCATTTTCAGTGACACTAATGTGTCATTTGTCAGTGCAGGGTGCCACCGCTACCCATTTTTTCTAATTCAATTCACAAAGGCTTCCACAATTTCCCATACCTTTCCATTCGTTTCTTTGCAACTACAACACGATTTGTTCCATTGAATGGAAATGAAGCCCAGGTCTAAATGAATTGGCTGTCGGGAAAACCTGTCCCCATTGTATCTGGAAAGGCTTCTTCTGCCCTTTACTTCAGCGATGAGAGTCCTCGTATACTGTTTGATTTATTTCAGCTGGCTATCTGTCCACATTGGTCACTATTAATTATGGCGCCCGTTTCCACTGCTAAAACGGAAGTCATTCCTGCTAAATTTAGACTCAGAATGCTGCGTGCTTTGTTTAATCTTTTCTTTGCCCTTGAACAAAGTCTGAGATACAAGTGAATTTCTTCTCCTGATTCTCCATTGATTGTCAAGAAATCAGGTGTTGTGTTTGGGATATTTCTTTCTCAACCAGCATGTGCGACATCCATTTTGTGGACAAGGCACATTTTTTGCTGAGTCCTGTGGGCTCACGCATTCTTTCAAAGACATTTTCGTGTAAAAATCTGATGTTGCGGGTAACCCTGGTTTCATATCTGTGCGTGGATCAAAACTTGTTTTGTCTTCTGTCTCTAGTAACCGATTTGCCGGATACTTTTTTGCCAAACAACACAACCTAAAGTTGTTCTTCAAGACAGTCAATTTGTCTTGCAACGAAAGCTTTCACTGATTTCGGACACAGATGTCCACAAACCAAAAGAGGTCATCCTTGTTGTCAAATGCTCATTTTGACAAATACAACCACATCAACAAATTTTCTTTCCTAACTGTGCATTGGCGATTTCCTGCTTGTCCACTTCCAAGGCGTAAAAACATGGATCAACAACACTGTGTTTCATTGGATTTCTTTGATCATGTTTTCATCCTGTAAGCCTGAGCAGCGCAATTCTTCAAATCAGAGGAGAAGCATCCTGAATTAGTGACTCCTCTGTTTACCTTTGATGAGCCAGTCTCAAGGCAACAAATCAGTGTTCTTATTAAATCAGACACCCCTTCCTATGGGGTTCGACTTCGACTTTGGTTTTGAATTTGCAAGAAAGAGCCAGCAAAAGGATCTGCTTTTCTTCTCGGCAAAACAAAATACAAAAAAAAACAGCAAAAACGATGAGGATTATTGTTTGTAAACCAAGTTAACATGGTGGGAGGAAACCAAGGCAGACACTTTTCCCATCTAATGTGTGAACATTCGCACGAAGGAATCAGAAGGAATGGTCCAAATGGTCCCCATCCTTCCTGCATGGTCCCCGAGTGAGGATAGGAAGACACAACCTAAACTAGTTGCGCCGTGCAGTTATATCTTGCGCAGACTTGTCATACCTTCATGTAATTTGCTATCAGACAGTCTTCATCGCTCATTTGCAATGTGTTACGGAATTTTTTCCCCGCAACAATGCGGCAGTAATCGCTAGATCTGTCATTTTATTGTCGGGCGAAGAGAAAAAAATGCTGTACAAAAAGGGTACTTGCAAGAGCGACCGCCGTAGCCAGGTAAGCCTTCCGTCATTGCAGCCAACTTTTGCAAGCGAGACTCGCTTTTTTGTTGCACAAGATAGCAGCTGAGGACGTTGCATGAGACTTAATATGAACAGCTCTGAGCGGAGTGATCATTTCTGAAGGAGAAGGATTGTCATGTGCACCGGAGCTCAAGTGTTGCGCGATGGTTGTCAAGATAAAGTACCCTCCCAGAACTGATCGCCTTGAGCCCGTTCCTGGGTCACCCAGTTATATATATAAGCTGTACGGATTTACCTGAATCGTCCACGTCTGGGAATACAAACGTGACAGCAAAAATCTATCTGACTTTATTTTGTAACGTGTGTTTTATGAGATGTCTCTTTCCGTACAAAGGCTTTTGCGGCGTAATACGATCTCGGCTGATTTCATAAAAATGCTTGCCACAGCTGTGTATTCTGAAGAGAAGAACAAATTGAAGAGCGCATTAATCTAATGGCAAGGGTTGCACTTCGATTTTAGTGTTATGAATATTGAAAATGTAAATCGGACGGTTATTTTCTGTTTTGTTTGGGGAAGCTGCGTTTTACATGATCTTTTCCCTTTGCCTCCAAGATGTGATTTGTTCAAACTGTCTGCGAAGCCATTGATTGGTCAGTTTTCTGCAAAACCCTTGTTAGTCCACAGGACACATCTTTCAATGACATTGGAAGCTCTACTGACAGCGAGTCTTCCTGTCAAGTCAGTATTGATACATTTCTGGCCACAAATGGCCAGAGATTAAGATGGATGTCAGCTCACAGCTGATAAGCCGTTCAGTCCAAGGTGCACAGGGTGACTGAATGGGTGTAATGAGTCCCTTTTTCTGGCTGCAGCTCAGGAACCTTTCACAGCTCGTGTCAGCGGGATTCAGAGCTGAAGCCACAGATCATTCTTTCTGAAAACCATGTTTGAATATCTGACCTGTTGTGAAGACCTCTTCATGTTTTTTTAGATGACGTCTTTTGCAATTAAATGGAATTGGAAGATCCAAGTTGTTTTCGTGTGTTGTATATTTGTCATTGGCAATCCATCACAGCCATCAAGTTCTTCTGATTTCGGATGTTTTTGTGTTCATCTACGGAGTAGTTTTTCACATTGATTGAAGGTGAAAGAATTTTGTTGGGAACAAAAGATTTTGCATCTATCTGGAGGAAACAGATGTCACTTGTGCGAATTCGGACGCAGACTCACTGGAAAAGGCAACTTTTTGAAAGGCAAAATGCGGTGAAATAGCAGCACGTTGTTTCCTTGAACTGCAGATGTTACAGAGTTGAGTTGTGGGGAAGCTTTTACCATATTGGAGTTACTCATCAGTTGCCAACTGCATGGTGTCTCTGTCTTGCCAAAAGAATAACAAGTTGAAGCGCAGTAGCATTTCTCTCGCTTGAGACGGAAACACTCGGAAAAACAAACAAGACGGAAACTTGGAACCGGAAGCCTTTAGTTAATTTTGTCCTGATGTATTTTCTGTGTAATTAATCTGTGCTGTGATTGGAATGCGGACTCCTAATCCCTGAAGGAAAATCTACAACTGCGGTGCAGCTAGCCGTGCTGTCTTCCAGGCAAATGAAGAGGTTTCAAGAATCCTTGTTTATGATACACCGTTGGATGTTGCAACATCAGACTAGATGCCAGTTTCTTTCCTTGTCCATGTTCTTACACAAACGCAAATGTTGTGAACTTTCCGCCATTGCTTTCACACAGTCACGCAATCAAATTTTTGCC
>JAAUYG010222613.1_pt1 | contig 19521 bp, 15 predicted proteins | sample 7278091 | NCBI WGS metagenome assembly JAAUYG01 (sample SAMN14350201, study PRJNA611818) | marine sediment metagenome | isolation source: surface marine sediment (0.6m) | place: French Polynesia: Moorea | collected 2018-08
CCTGGGTGTCAGGTCTTGTCGGACATTTTGTTCAGACTTGGCCTGATAGCGAATGCTCTCACACAGTGCAGTGCTTAGACTGTAGCGACTTGAATTGACGTTGAAATCGTTGTCACCTGTTTTGGCACGGTATGACCCTTTTGGTGTTGATGTGCCGTTAAACTTTGATAACACTCACTCACTCACTGAAAGATCTCTGCTGTCTTTTACTCTTTGTATAGTTATATAGTTGCCACACAACGCTAACTCTGTTTAACACTTGATAGAGGAGACGTGGGCGTTAATGCTGACGTTGGCGACTAACATTGAAGTGTTGAAATTTCAAGGTCAAAAGGTCTCCAGGCTATATGGAACAGCCAAAGCCCAGATTTAGTAATATGCAACAATACCTATTTATACATTTTCAAATATTTTATAGCTTTAGTCAGAGATACATCTAGATAACACTATTTAAGTCTCATGTAGCATGAACCAATATTTAGTTCCATGCACCAAGTTATAAAATTGATAAACTTTACCTTACTCTCTTTACATTACATATATAACCCTCTATACAAATCCAAACACTCACATGCTTCCACAACTTCATTGTTTCTTCACACACAGCTTCCACACTACACACTGCCATTCACTGGCATTAAAGTCACCACAGCGTCAGGATGCACACTACCGTCCACGGGCTTCGCTACAGCTTCTTGCTGTTAATGCTTCCACACTTCTCTGCCATTCACTTGTTATATTCACATCTGCCTCTCTACATAGGATGGATGGATGAATCAGGCTTATAGTCGGCTTTCAACCACTCATGGTCATATCACCGACTGCAAGTTGGTGTTTATGTACTGAACCCGTCTTGTACTCTCTCTACATAGGCTATTGCATTATAACCAAGCTCCACACTGTGAATCCAAAAAAAATATATTTCTCTGGTACTGATGTCCTGATATGCTCCAAATTCGCACATCCACACCCACCCTTACCCCAGGTCGATATTTTTTTCAAAATCGAGTCACGTCAGCCCTGGGTCAGAGGGAAAGCTTCCACCAAATATAAAGTTGATTCGATAAAATACTATTTGAGATTTTGTTAACACACAGAGACGCACACCAGCATCACAATAACCCCCGCCCAGCAGAGCTGGCGAGGTTTAATAACCGTTCGAGTTAGTGGATTTTGTCAGTAAGGACCATGGGTAAAGATAACCGCCCACTGAGGAATATGGGTAAAGATAACCGTCTTACGGTCTTACGGTAGTTACTACTGCCACGTTGTATGTCTTTTTCTATTGCATTAAGCCACGATATGATCTTTTTACACGACCATTAATTTAATTTCGCCATACCCACCGGCGTTTTCTTCCGCAGATTTTTTTTGCGGAAGAAAAAAAATGCCTGTTTTTTTGTTTGTTTTTTTTTGTTTGTTTGTTTGCTTTGTCTTAGGTTAATTCAGCACTTGAACACCGAAAAAGTCCCATCCCCAATAATCGGCATCCGATCTGTCACAAAAATTAAATTGTATTAACGTACATGTAAAAACGTTGCACTTTAATTATTCTATTCTCAAACTTTATCATGTTTGATTACTACTAGATTTTTACTTTGTTGCTTTATTAACCATTTAAACTCCTCTTCTCTATTTACAATAAAGCTTTAACTCGATACACTCCCAGAAATTCCCCCACTTCGCACACTGTTTATTCGAAGCGTCAAAACATACCTGGCGGTCGCCAATCAAAGCCAGTTATGGTAATTTACCGGGCGGCCGTGTGGATATTTTACATGTCAGCCCTGACACCAAACTGGCAGTCGCGGTGTTTCCGTTAGGAATTCTTAATCTAACAAGCTGTTGCGTGCTACAAGTATGGGTGCTTTGCATGAGGTGGGTCACCTAAACTTTGGTGTCTCGTTTTTTTTTACCTTTAGGACAGGCACGCATGATTTATGCCCAGAAAAGACCATTTTTCTTTGAAAATGTGAACATGTTGTTGAACATTAGTTGTGCGTCAGCAGCACTCACGCGGCCTTGGTTTTCCGAAACCAGGATAACAACACACACGCACATTGGTCTGACTAAATATCACCTCATGTAACATATGTGTGGTTGAAATGTCAGGCGACTGTATTGTTGTTGCAAGCATTAGTAGAGTTGCTTTCACGTGTGGGAACATGTGCCGATCTGGGGATATTTTCGAATGGCCTTAAGCTTATTTACTTTGCTCGTGGGACAATACACAAACTAACATACGTGTTACATATTCGCGTTCCATTGGGCTTACTTTTCTACAATTGCACCTTTTTCCTTGGAAATCGACATGTTTAGCTTACGAATACATTTGGTTATATGTAACTTTTTTATTTGTGTTGCTCTGCGCTATATGCACTAAACATACACTACACAAAAAAATGGAAATTTTCTAGATGTTTTGTGCTCTTTAGTGAATTGGCCTTAATTGTAATATTTAAATCCAGATATTGACAAATATCCTTGACTTTTTGTGTAGTGTACATGTAGTTTATCGCACAATGTAATCATAAATCTAGTAAGACTACCTGAAGTTCATAAACACAACACTCGGACACAACCTGAGTTCTTTATGCAAACGAGACGCACAACTCTTATCTCAAAGGGTTTCATCCACCATGGACCCAAGTACTGGAACTCATTGCCTGAAAACCTAACAACCACTAACACTGTACAAGACGTACAGTAAAGGAATGAAAGCCCATGTATTATCATAGAGACAAATTCGAGTAAATCAATGACTCACGTGTCTTAGTATGTGATTATTTTGTATTCCTAGTTGCTATATGATTATTTTGCAAACCTAATTGCTATCAAGCAACACTTTCGTTCTTTTTGTTCTTTCCGTCTATGTGTATACTTACTGTCGGTGTATATAATATTTTTTCTCGTTTTATGTATTTGAAAGCCTTGCCGTCTGTGTTTTTTATAAAACTTATTGACTACACCATTAATTAAGACTGTGAGAGATTACAGCTTATAGTTACGGTGAGTGGCCCAAAGCCGTACCGTGATTGTAATTTTATAATGCCTAATGTACATGTACCCATTGATTCAGTTTGAAATAAACACACTACTAAACATACTACTAATCTGCACCTGTCATCATCTGTGTAATTCTATTCTCAGAACGGCATACGCTCGGACCAACACAACGGCATGATTACAACAATGCTGCATCACAAGACAAACCGTATCCGAAATTTATCCTAGCTTTCCTTGCTTACCAAGCCTCGGCCGTGTCTACAATATTCAGATTCATGTACTAATTTAGTATCCACACTATACCACTTTTATGTATTTGAAGGCCCTTGCCGCCTGTGTTTTATATATATAACTTATTAACTACACCATTAATTGAGACTGTGAGCGGTTACAGCTTTCGTTGCGCAATCCACACTAAAACATTAAATTTTTAGTGTGGATTGTCATTACGTTTTAGTTAAACATTTATTTATTCAAGTTCGCGTCACGGCCAAGCACAGGCATCTAGTTCTCCCTGGGTTCTTGTTCTCTTCTTCTTCTTCTTCTTCTTGAACTATTTTGAAAATTGCCACCACCATAGTGTACTACTAGTACTACTACTACTACTACTACTGCTGCTGCTGCTGCTGCTGATGATGATGATGAGGAGGAGGAGGAGGAGGAGGAGGAGGAGGAGGAGGGGAGGAAAAATAACAATAATTAATATCCAAGGTGCTTAGGACAGAAAACAACGCCATGAATGGAAATCATTTCAAAGGTACCAACTCGGATCCAATGTCTCATTAGTCTGCAGTCGTATCACAGAATGCTAATCTATCATCCCCCACGTAGCGCCTGGATTAATTAACAGTCTATTGTATACAGTCTATTGATCGAATTTCAATTATAAGCTCAAAAGATCATGGGCTCTCACATCCCGCATTCTCACAGCTACGGTGCAAATAACTTGTTCACCTATACGTGTCCATACTGATTTATGGTGTGGTTGTAGTAAGTAGGAGATGAGGCCTTGGGATGAAAGTCAAGATCAAAGGACATGTAGGGCTTGTTACAAATCGTTACAACATAACTGAAAACAAAGCGTTAAACTCCCCATATCTGTATAGACCTTTGTCCTATCAGTGCGCACGTGCGAGCTGGCTGTTGCATTCTGGGTAACGGTGGCTCAAACACTGGCGATTTTATTTGCGAAGTGCCAAAGTGAGGTGTCCGGTAAAATTAAACCATCTACTGCGTAAAATAAATAGAAAATTTCCGTGTATAATTTACTACAAATATAACTGGTTGACGAATGTATAATCTGCAGCTACTATTCGCAGCTTATTATCTATGAGAATTCGCCAAACTTTGGATGAGATCATTGTCCCACTATCCTGTTTCCTTTCCGCCTACGGCCCTTCAAAAGGTATTTTGTCGACATTATTTGTGAAGAAATAGCCTAGAAAATCGCAGGGCATTGTTTAGTTGGAATGTAAGAAGACTAAACATACACACAAGCTGTTGAGAAAAACAGGGTCTACACGTATATGACTAATAAAACTAGTTCGGCTTTTCATTCCACATTTTATTGTATGAACATTCAAGTGAACAGTCACAGAACAGAGATGACTAATGGCTACACATACACAATGCACAATGTAGCGATATCCAACAATGTAATTCTGAAACCCGTCTTTACGGCATGGGTGAAATCTGAAATATGCAAGTAAAACCCATGCAACCCTCGGCTACGTCTGAATGGCCCCGGTATATATCCAGATAAATATATTTACTATAAATATACGATATAGTATACTGTATATCGATTACAGCAAAAATGCTGGACAAACGAGGCAAGAGACTCAGACCCACAGCATGCTACATAATCTATATAATATCTTATAATCTCTTCTACTATGTTGGACAATATTTGCAACTTTAGCATCAACAAGACACTCTCTGACAAACCGTACTTTAATAAATTAGACACAACTATAATATCATACACAAAACTCAATAAATACAGAGTGAACCGCATTCATAAATATATCAATATGTGGATACAATATAATGTAGTCTCTAGGATTTTCATATAGAAACAGGGCATAGGAAATTGTAAAAGCCGCAAACCATCTTGGATACTTAAATACTATAAACGACAGATTTCTAAAGCGTAATTATGCCACATTATTTATGGCATTAAATGCAGCTAGCTACTCTACATATCTTGAGCTATATTCCACATAATAAGGTCCCATGCTTATTATATGTCTCCCGTGCCCGGAAATGCATGATATAAAAAGTTTCGTGTGTCTTCTGAGAATTGACCACTGATCAATTTAGTTAAGAGCTGTTGCGCGCGAGTTCGATTTTAAACGGTTTCACGTCCGGGTTAAAGGCACCGCCAGAGTTGATATCCTTCGGGATATTGTGCCCCGGAGCCGGTTTGACGTGGAACATCTGGAAGAAGCGAGTGAACAACAGGAAGAGAAAGGCGCGTGCAATATTCTGCCCCACGCAGCTTCTGTGCCCGGTGGAAAACGGGAGATAGCTTAGCTCAGATGTGGTCCGGAGATTGCCTTCCGCATCCAGAAAGCGTTCCGGGTCGAAGGCAGCTGGGTCCTTCCAATGCCTACTGTCTCTGTGTATGGAGAAGACGTTGACGATTACCAGGCTGTCCTTGGCGACAGGGAATCCCCCGATCGTGACGTCACGCAATGAGCGGCGAGGAATCCCCAGAGTCGTGATCTCGCTGTGACGAAGCACCTCCCTGATGGTGGCCTCGACGAATGGCATGGATTCTCTGTCACTCAGCTCTGGCATACGATCAGTGCCAAGGACATCAAATATCTCTTCCTGGAGACGATCCTGAACCCACGGATGTTGCGTAACGTAGATCAGCATCCAGGTCATTGGTTGGTAGGTTCCGTCCGAACCGCCGAACATGACGTCACGTAGGACGCTGATGATGTCGTTCGTGGTCATGTCCTGTTCCACTTTCTGGCTCTCCTCCATTATGTCAACCAAAGTTCCCAGCAGCCCGTGGCCAGCGGCTTCTCTAATGCCTCTCGAGTCCCTCTCCTCCACGCATCGCTCTATATTGCTTTGATACAGCGGCAAGCTAGATGTCCGGAAGCTGGCAACCTGCTCCTGGAAGTCGCGAAGGAACAGGTGGGAGTATGGGATGAAGTTTTCGTGTCGAAACCAGTGAAGTAGTTCTCTGTACTGGTCGAGGGCTACACCCCAGTCGGCTAGGCGGGGGTCGTTCAGGGCGTACGTATGGCCGAACGCATAGCCGTGCGCAAGGTTGGTTGCTAGGTCGTGTAGTACAGACCTGGAGTGTAACAGAAACATACCATAGTATGGCATGCAGTATTTCTTGACATAGAATAGTAACTGAGCAGACAAGGTACCGGCGTTGCGTATTATCTAAATTATCGTATTACAAAAACGCAGAATTCTGTATTTTTAAAAGAAAAAAACACATTAATTTTGTACGCTTGTGTATACTAATCCTATCTTTTAACATTTATTTATTTATTTATTTATTTATTTATTTATTTATTTATTTATTTATTTATTTATTTATTTATGCCTTTACTTATGCCTTTATTTATCCATTTATTTGTGCACACAGTATTGCATTCATATGTATTTTTTTTTGCTTAGGTGTGTGTGGGTGGTGGTGGTGGGGGGCTTCTATGGCCTTGCTGAGACATATTCCCTTACCTCATATCTAAGACCGTGCTGTCTGTCCCTTCAGGCAGGATGCTGGCAGCCATCTTGTCCACTTCGTCCTCTACCAACGGTTTCAGAGCGTCCATGCTTCTGCGCATGTCAGCTAAGACCGTCTTCCGGTACGTCTTTAGTGTGTTGTCACAATGGATTGAGAAAACGAATTTTCTTTCGTTGCCGTGTAGGACAGTCACTGTAATTAATGATCAATAATAATTTAGAAAATAAAACCAAAAAAAAAAATAATTAAAAGATAAAATAAAAAAGATAGGGAAACAATGCAGGCATATTGAGCTCATTTTGTAGCGTACAAAGTCGCAAAAACGGGAGATAAAACGCACACGGAACTTTTTTACCAGTTGGTTATAAGCCTGTTAAGCGCTTAAAATTTAGTTACCCAGATGCTAGAACTACGGTATTTTTATTTTTCTATTTTTACATGTATACATAGATTAGATGCAGTAATGTTTGGTGTGTTTTATGTGTTTCTTTACAATTTTGAGAGATCAATGTGTCACAATAAGCTTAAAATATTCAGGAGAACGTTACGTTTGCTTTACCAAATGTTAAATCATATAAATATAGGAATGCCAGAAGGGTAGGTTAGTCAATGCGTGAATAAAATAACCCTTACGTTGACGATGGGCCTAAACTAGTTTACTGAAGTTGCAATATTTAATAGTTTCCCATAAACTTTACTTTTCCACAGCGCGTTGTGTATTGTTTAGACTTCACGTGGGTCGCTTACTACTTACTGGTGTGAAATGGTGGTCTCCCGCTGAAATCTTTGCCCTTGGTTACCAGGGCCTCTCGCGCTGCCTCAATGGAGTTGAGGACAACTGCCTTCTGTCGACCCAAGCCAATGAAAAACACGTCTCCATGCTGTTTCTTCCAGGAGTCGAACGTCAGGAAGGGTTTGCTGCCTAACACCTGGTGGATGTTGCCTAGGAGCGGTAGACCAAGGGGTCCCGGGAGCCGGGGGAGGATGGGAAGCCCCTTAGGGAGTGACCACTTCCAGCCTTGGCGTCGTATGTACAGAGCGAGGTACAGCAGACCCGTAGCTCCGATCAACAAGAGACTGGCGATCATATTAAAATAACAATTCTTCAGTTCGTGCTCTGGTACTTTCAGCTGGAGTAATAAAAAAAAATCGTTGCCGTTCTCTGCCTGTTTGCTGAGTGGTTATAGATGTCCGCTACTGTTAGCTGGAGTCTGTTGCTGCTGAGGCTTTGATCCTCAGTTTTATAGGCGGTCAAGCCCGGCTGAAGTGACCTTGCACAACCGCCGCGCACACTCACATACCTGTCCACCCACCCGCATACACACACAACAATGGATATATCCGGGTAATGTTGACTGAAGCAGCAAAGTCTAATATTACATGTATTACTGCGACGTGGAATTGTAATGTGTAATGAACCTGCTGGACTCCAGGAATCCGGCTGCCACGGAGAGAGAGTGACAGTAGGGGATTCCCAGTTCCCACTGGGCGGGGCTTTCCATTTTGGAGACCAATATACTGGCGTTTCCAAGCAGACCAATGACGGGTCTCTCACTGAAACCGTCTGACTCTAACGACCGGCTCTTGCGCGATTATCACGTGCCCAAGCCACACCCCCCCCCCCCTTATGGTTGAGTTGCTCATTGAGCAAACATCGTTGAAAATGCGCATCCTCTCGTGTCACCAGAATCCCCACAACGCGAGGCCTGCTTCATCTTAATCAATTTCCACAGAAGCATTGATAACAATTATCAACGCACCAACTGTTTCCTGCATTACTTGAAGTATTTCTCCAAAGCACATATGTCATTATCGCTTTTCGGAGGCTAAGTTATTTAACACATGTGTATCTTGCGAAACTGCCTGTAGTACATATACATGTACTGCAGTATTTGCCCAGAATTGATAATTAGGTATATAGAAGCTTAATCTAGGACTAAGTCAAAATAAAATACCTGGCGACTAGAATTGGAAATCAACATTAAAATGAAATTACTTTGTCTATTTATTTATTATAAAATAATTATTTCACCTAGTAATGTTAGGATAAAGGAGTCGAGTCTAAATTTGTTCCTGACAGGTTTAAATTGGCAGCTGTAATGCAACATCTGAACAATGATCAGGTCAAAATTTCGACGAGGACATCTGTCTACATAAAACCTAAGCAAAATCTGTTTGGCATTAGTTCCGATATTAAATGCACAGAGACGAACGTGTATATTTCTTGTATCATGCCATGGAAAATGCGCTGTGAACTTCCGTCTAAACCTGTTGTGACCTATCCAAATAAGCCATTTATACACCAGCGAATTAACGTACTACTACCGACCAGTGGTGTTAAAAGCTATAAATAGGATTATAGAATATAAGATTCTATTTTCGCAACGAATATGTCTTTGATGTCTTTGATGTCAAGACCCCAATATTATGTGCCGGACACTGTGACTAGACGTTTGTTACTGAAAGCCTGTAAACAGCCTGCGCCCTAGAAAGCATTTGCAAGAAATCACAGAACTTATAATTAAGAAAGTGGCGAAACTGAGAAAAAGAGTTCGAAGTCGAGGTGACTAATTTATAAAATAATGTATTCTTGTAAAAGAGCATAATGTATGTGTATAATATGCACTTGCTTTTATATTTATACGTAATGTTGAGATCACACACTAAGTTAAACAATGTAAAACGCCGTGTAAAAGTGCTCTTGAATTAGCCGTTAGGTTAGTCAAAACAGCAAAGTTCACTTTTATGTGTCCAGAATCTTTGTTGTTGCGCACATTAATCAACCACTCTAAATGCAGATCCGACTAGCGGCGAAGATGCCAATCAAGAGGCACTTTTTTACTGCAACAGACTTGCATCAATGTTTGTTCTACATTGGGCGGTTTCTGTGTTACAGGCCTTTTCAAACGCATGCGCCTATTCGAAGCCTTGATAATCATATCCGAATGAATTTTTGTATTTAAATCTCGATACAGTGTTTCATGTTTCATCAAGATATCCAGGCATAATGCCATTAAAAACTTTCAAACCTAAATTTAAAATTTAATTTTAAAAGTTAAAGTTTAAATTTTTGAAACTCCGCATACAATATCGATAGATGCGACCGAGAGAAGTGTCCACACATTTTAGTAATTGCATGTTCTTAGTGATTTCCGATAACAAGTTTTTCGGATTTTTTCCAATATACTCATTTGTTGGAGAAAACTGAGAAACATTTGTGCACACATTTGTGTTAAACTTATCTTATTGATCTTATTGAGCTCTGGGGCCAACTCTACATTTTGGTACCCTTTTGCGTGTAACCTTTACGAGTCAGGGTCAAGGTCATGGGTCGACAATCCTGTACATGACCGGTGCCACACAGATTCATATTCACGTTATTCCATGAAATTTCTTATAGAACTCTTAAGGCCAACTCTGATTCTTGGCGCTATGTTTGCTCATGACCTTGACGGGTCATGGTTAAGGCGACCGGCGGCTCCACCTAGTCAAATGGTCGAAACTGCCATTTCCTATGACGAAACGGGACAGAAAAATACGCATTGGGAAAGGGAAATGGCACTGGAAAGAGGAAAGAGGAGACGGGAATAAAAAATATAAACTACTTCATAGACCTGAGAACTCGCAGATCGCAGAGTAAACCGGAGGCAACCCTGCTGCATACGTTACACGTAAACACGAAGTAAATATAGAGTAGTTAAAATATTCTTCTACTATTAGCTTCTTAATATCTTTCACACTTGGTGAATTTCTTGGTGATGACTAAATAGGAAGTTCAAGAGCGCCGGAACATAAAAACTGAACATGATTCTTTCAGGTGCGAGTAACTTTCAAGGACAGGAACCGGGAGTTGTTTTGCAACATGCCTCACTTTACATGTATACCCACCATGCGATCGTGCTTAGTTCCTGTCCATGGCGTCTTAGTAGACATGCCATCCAACAATGGCACCCTATTAAAAATGATGGGCCTCTACTTGCACAGCATGGCCATGACACCCGTCACAGCAGTCACAAAATAGAGTGAACGATATCTATGGATGATATTGGATATCATTGTTAGTGATCTGGGTTAGCCAAGTAAACTGTTTAGACTCGCGCAGATGTCCTTATTGTTGAAGGTGACATACTACAAGGATATGGGTATCTGGTCATTGACTGAATTGTATAGCAGTCCCGAATTTGATGTACATGCATCTTGCAATTGATTCGCTGCACTTAGGATATGCGCACGCAGGTGTTAATTCCTGCTTGTGGAATCTAGTTATGGGTATGTGTCCTTCGCCATGTTTGTTACACCACTATATTTAAATTCAATTATTTACTTTTATTTAAGACATCGGGTCATACATGTATCACATTCGTTCAACAGCTCGATATATATAAACAATTCACTGTCTGAAACGGGGTACATAAAACGTACACGTACGTATTAACGTATTACGCACATCATGGATTTAGGGAGACACTCTAGTGACCTCAGAGGCCCCACTGAGTGTTATGACGCCAGTTGACGATGATGAAACACACCGGTAATACTGTTCAGAATAGAATAGAATAAAACTTTATTTAACGTCGGTTTCTGTTAGCTGATGTACAGTTTTTGCATAAAGCTGTAGGCACGTCTTCTACCACCGTCAACATTTAAAATAGTTATGCCAGTAAAGACGACACTAACACTATATATTGCAAGTCAAGTTTTAAAAGCCTTAACGCGATAATTGTATGCATATGTGCACGCCCATTATTAAAGCCTCGATATTGTTCTCGATCAAGGTTGTGTGGATAAAGGTATGGATGATATACAGTCGCAGATGTTCCTCATTGTTGAATCTCGTGTGAATGTCCGAATGGTCATTAACTGATTAATCGCATTTCTGCTCAGAGTGTCATTGATACAATTGATCAAATTGATTCCTATCTCCCATGATACATGTATATGCGCACACGCACAGGTAGATGTGTACGGGTAACCCCTGCTTGTTGGATGTGTTCCGGGGGATATTCCGACTTGTCATTGCCATGCATCCGTACCGGTTGACATGTCATGTTGACATGTTGACCGGTTGCTGTGATTTGCTGATCTTTGACACTCCTAAACACATCCATATTCAATTCAGTTCAATTCACGTTTATTTCAAACCTCTTGCTCACATGACACGCATTTGACAGCGCAATATATAAAAAAAACAATTCGTACTCTAAAATGCTGTCGTATTTGGAGTATAAGACGCTCGATTATTTCACATAATAAAATTGTGGTCAGAAAGAAGCCTTAGTAGTAGTAGTAGTTTATTGACACGAAACACATAAGAATATAGGTACAAATCAATATATGGCGCACACAGGTTCATTTTAAGTGTCCATTTAACAACCTAGAAACCGTTACAATACAGTTATCCCATGAAAAATGCAAACAACAATTCCTCACGGGCAAAAGATAGCAAACAGGTGTATGGGTTAAACACTTATCAGTTGAGGTCAAGGATATTTTAAAGTCCATTGATGGTGAATCTTCGTCCTGATGAGTGGTACATGTGGATATGTGGCTAACCCTACTACAACGGCTGTCTATAATTGTTAGAAATATGTTTATGTATAGTGAGTACTGCAAGCGAGATGCAAACCGAATGCGTTCCCCACAAATTTAACATATTTCAGTTGGTGCTATCAAGCATAAAATTGCTTTCTCAACATTTTATCTGAGGCCATAGAAATATTACTACCAAAGGTATAAAGTGTTATAAATAAAAGAAGACTTTGAGAGGAGATAACATAACCAAGACGTTTCAATTAGAAAAAAGACTTTGAGTGGAGATAACATAATCAAGACTTTTCAGTGAACTGTGTAAAGTACTTGGTATATTTAGTGGAACAACGAGGAGTGTATCACTGCTGTGTACAGAATAACCCCATTTGGGGAACTCCCCAACTATAGTGTATGCACCTCAAACAACAAATAAGGGAAATGCGACAAAGAATATTATATTACGTAAATCAGCGTGTGATATATTATGGTATAACATGATATATAATTAGCATGTCGAAAATATTTGTGTGGCTGATCAAGAGAACTACAATATCGATATTTAAAGCTATTGGTTTTGATTCTCAGTCCATTGCCATTTACTTCTTAAATACATGTAGCACTAGGTATACCTTATTACACGTAACATGCCCAGACGAAGCAGCGGGCAGACATCTTAATGAAACAGAACAGTAAGGATAAGATCAGATACTAGGGTTATTGGACATATGAGCCATGCATTCATTCTAATTCTCAAAATAGTCATGAGTGAATTCCTTCATTAACCGATTCCAACGACCCCTCCATCCCACCTCGCGCCACTTCACCACGTCCACGCGGACAAACAGTTGTGCTATAGGCGAAATGACCAATGCAGATCTAATCAACGCATATCATTAGCGTTAATCACACACTTTAATGTACGCACTCGAAAGAGACATATTTATCACGTTGCCGATTGGCTTGGGTTCAAAGCTCCATTGCTCACCATGGCAACACTACTAACATTCAACATGTCGTCTGCTTGCCTCGATGTAAACGAACAGCTTAGATGCGATATGGTTTGGTTTTGTGTAACAAAATTGGCTGTGTTGCAACAAATCGTACTGTTAGTTAAGGATAGGTGCGGCTACAGTCATGACAATACTCTCAGAGAAAGGTGCATATTAGAAAATTTAAAAAGGTAAGAAATATTATTGTCGCTATAATGCAGGGAGCTTTTTGTCATAAAAAAGACGGAAATATGCTTATCTCAAGACACTCAATGCACGCGGCATGCATAGGAATTCAGATTTGCTTTGTTTTTTTGTCTGTTAACAAAATATCTTATAAAGGATTGAACCGAATAACTATATTTTGGTGGAAGCCTTCTCCGAATATGTTTGCCTGATGATAAAAAGATAAGGGAATTTTTTAGAGTGGTTAAAACAGGTAAATGGCGAGAGATAGACACATGGCTGCAATTAGACACTAATGGGAAATCATATAATATGCGGAGTCCAATGGCACCATCACATTTGACCTCGAATGACCTTGAAAAGTCAAAGCCAAGGTCACCCAGATCCTGAAGGCTTATATTTTGTAAAGGAGCCACTTTATGTCATATACGTTACTATTAAAACCAATAGAAAATTGTATATTGGGAGCTATCAGATTTGACCATAATTCTACAAATCTACAGATGCAGTTAGACTGCCTTTTTTGGCATTCCTATTAGTATCCAATAATAATATAGGCACTCTCTATACCTTTCTGAAGCATTCGTGAAGGCTTGAAATAGGAGTGACCTTAAATTTTACCTTCAAAGCTATTCAAGGACAAATGTGATGGCAACATATATGATTTGCTATTATTAGTGTTCGGCAATAACATATTGTTTCTGAACTCGTCTCACCTACGCGCGTATACACTTGCACACATCCGAAGACAACCGGCAGTAAGACAACCGGCGATATGATTTTGGGATTTCTAAAGCCAACTTTAAACCTGATTCAGTCCATCTACTGCTTTCTGAGATATATAGGTTTCAAACATGAATGACTTCGAATTTGGCCTCTTAAGTTCACTCAAAATTACTTAAAGGGCACATTGGGACTCCCCGTTTACGATTATCTTTAATAATTACACAATGTTTATATTATATGGGGTAATTACACCAAGAAAAACAATATGGGGTAATTACACAATGTTTATATAATATGGGGGTCCCCAAGAAATACATCGATCGCCTACAGAATGTAAGTAAGTGCCTGTTCCGTACTGTTGTTACTGTAGTTGTTGTTGTTATTGCTGGCGTTATTGTTGTTGCTTCATTGTTCCATTTCTGCAGGTCTCCTGTGTACTGATTTACTTTGCTCTGCCATCATCATGGTGTGTGCGTGTTACTCGTGTGGCTGTGATCCTTGCTGCAGCTCCTGTGATGGCTGTCCAAGAGGGACCGTTATGACTATTGCTATACTGTTGCTGGTGGGTAACGACAAGAAATCAAGACTACATACAAGCTCCGGTGTCATCTACAGAAGCAAATACCTTTCATATAAATGTACTACCTAATACAGTCGTATCTTTGCGGTTTGATACTTTTGCGCTTTGCATCACTCCCTAAACCTATTAATAGTAAATTTATAAGAAAAAAAAAACAACAACAATAGAATAATATGATAATATGCAGTTCTTATATAGCGCTTTATCCTCGAACGAGCTCAAAGCGCTTTACATATTATTGCCCCCAGCACACCTGTACACACCAACACCTTCCCAACTCCTCAACGGAGAATACAACCCGGATACACGCTACAAGGCGCCACGGGTGATTAATGTACAATAGCTTTCTCTGTGTATTGCCAGGTTCTCATTTACGGCTGAGTGAATCGGAGCACATTTCGGGTACAAATCTTGCCCAAGGACTCTATAGGTACAGAAGACTAAGCGTACGGCCGGACTCGAACCCACGATCTCGTGTTTGAGAGTTCAATGCCATAACCACTCGGCCAACTGTCCTCCCTATCAATAGAACTACATAAGCTTCTCGAAAGTTCTGTTCTTTAAACACAGAACATCACATCAAGATGCATTTGCAAATGCATCTTAAATTATTAATCGAAGGTTTCATTAGATTGTGTTAGAAAAGTTGTGCTTTGGCCTCCCTTTACCCAATAGGGTCGTGTGCGAAATTACTAAATTGATTGCACTTACCGGTATATATATATATATATATATCTGTTTTAGATTTTATGCCGTTCGATTTTTTGCTCTTCATCAACAGCGATCTAACTACAATTTACGTATAGTGATCAAACGTTAACCCCAATGAGGGTTCATAATTTTTTTCTAGATATTTGCTTTCGGTCTACTTGCCGTCGGGATTTGGTCTGTAGTTGATCCATATGTTCTGGATTGGTTGCATATTATGGATATCAATATGTCTGGATCAGTCGCTGGGGTGCTGTCCTATCTCGTCCTAAGCACTGCCGCCATGCTTCTTGTGACGGATTCTGTTGGCATTGCTGGAACGAAGTTGCTGCACAGACCCTGCCTCATAGCCGTGAGTGTTATACATAATAAAAAGTAGGGCTTTATATATTAGATCATGTATTAACCAAGATCTTTGAAATGTTAGAAAGACATCTATTTTATCAATCTAATTATCATGTTTATGTGGAAGCTGCTTTAAAATCAACCAACACACCCCAGGAGAGTGGCAACAGTAGCAACAGTGGGTATAGCATCTTGAATCAAGAATGTTCCTGTATTATTGTTGTGTAAAGTTATTCATTTTGGCCCGGCTATTCAAGCTGTCGTGTATAACGATAACACACGTGAAGCTGCAAATAATAATGAATTACGATTATGACACTCAGATTATGACGATGACAATTATTCCCCAGTTCTTTGTGATGCAACTTCTTGCCTTAGCCATATTGATAGCTTCGACCATCACGGCTATCACCAACACTGTTTGGGTGAGCAAAATGTCTTAATTTTTTACGTCTGGTTAACAACGCACATAGATATAATTTAAATAGCTCCTGTATATAAGTATTTTTCTCAGCAACAATTGCTTTTACTTATGCGCATCGATTAGTCTTCAGTTTCGGTAATCTTAAAGCACTAATATAAAATTCCTACATATTTGACAGGGAAAACATTTGTATGTGTGTATAATGTGTGCGTGTGGGGGGTACAACTAATAAATGTAACATAGGCGTATTGATAATGCATCAATGGGACTCATTCTATAAAATATGTTTCACTGGAGTTTCCTATGAAAGCAACTTGTTGCACATAAAAATTTAAAAAAAAATTGTAAATATTTTACGGTAAGGTCATATTCTTCTTTAAATATTGATCTATGAGACCATGGAATTTTGAATTTATCTGACAACCGGCTAAGCATAGGTAAAAAAAGATTAGATTTGGGTCATATGCTGTATGTTTACAGTGTGTATAGCACAGCTTGACTTTAGATTTGTAACGCGCAAAGTACAAAGGGTTACTCTTTTATGGGTGGGCATGATTTTTACTACATGTATACATTACCAGTGTAATGCTATTATAATTCAGTTCAATTCAGTGCATCAACATTAGCCACTCATCATGCATTAAATGAAAAAAGTCCATTAGTAGATAACAGTTGGTATAAAAATTACAGACAAAATATTGTTAAAAAGGAATACATTTTATGGTTACACTACGCGACGTTGGTAAATCTTACGGCTTTGCCACATTATTAGTTGAATGGTTGTGAAATTGCTGCACGAAATCTTCTGCAGCCATATAATGTTCCTCATTAAGGATTTTAACATGTGTGATATGACACTAACGGAAATATGCAACCTTGTATAAATTTGTACCCTCTCTCCCGCGAAAAAACTATAAGAGAAAAGAATTGAATCAAGACTAATTTAAATACCTTATAATATATCTATATAAATATAAATAAAATGGTATCATTTCTGTTTTATTCTGCCTAGACTGGTGACTTTCTGAGCACCGGAATGGCGGACTATTTGATGCTCCATTACGAAGGCAGCTCTGAATACGTGGACAAAGCCTGGGACAATATGCAGCAAGCGGTACGTGCAGTAGTCTATGTACTCACAGTCCATTGTGCAGGACAAAGGACAATACTCAAGTAGAATATGTTTCTGGCAGAATTTCGAATAATCCAATCTCATTTATACTACGTATTAGTTTCAGTGTTGCGGTGAGAGCCACAGAGACGACTGGGTTGGGAGTCAGTATGAACGATACAACGGGTCGGTAAGTTCTGCAGACAACATAAAACCTGGTAGCAAAGTTTGAAGCTTAACTGCACTCTGATGACCCCTATGACAAACTATAGGGCAATTATTTTGTGTATAAATAGGTAATTATTTGGGTGAATAAAATAGGTAATAGGCAAATAGTTAATTATTGTGTAATGGTAATGTGCTCAATACTGGCTCACCCAAATAACTTTGTGTAAAATCTCTTAAAATCTTCAAGAGAACACCATCTCGCGTTTTCTGTGCGAAATGTCATCGGCCATGTAATAATTCAACTCTTGGTTAATATGGAACATTAACATGCTAAATTGTCCACTAATGGCAGGCAAAAATCGCGCAACCCGTATATTTTAACCACGGGATGTCTTTCGCTGAATGTGTGTCATATCTGCAGGCGAAACCAAGGCATATGAATTTACATTTCACCTTGGTTACACAAAATCACATTTCAATACGAGTTTTACATTTACAATTTAACGCACTTTATAGCTGTAACTTAAATAAAGGCGAAGTTGCCAGCCATCCCAGGGACTACCGTATGTTGAAATGTCTCTTAATAGGGTTGGACCTGGCCTGAGTCCTGCTGCATTCTGGATCATACAGGAAAACCCGTGGATGAAACCGGCTGTAGAGAGGGCTATCTTGGTACCATGTACACACAGGTGCCTACATGTTAAAGATTTTGTGACCAAATTTAGTACTAATGTATTTACTAGATACTAACAAACCATTAAAAAAAAAACATCACTGACTGAACTTCCCAGAACCATAAATGAAGTCCAGTGCTGATGAAGTAAAACCACATCGACACTATATGAATCATAAAGATATCCTGCCCTGTTAAGACACTAATATATGTCCATAAAATGCTATCGTGCTAAATTAACATAAATTGCCTAGCAAATACCAATAAAGCAAGCGCAGTTGCACAGCATACATGTTTCACTGCTGTTCCATTCCTTTCCCAGGGGTGTTACGACCCTATGTCAATCTGGCTAAGAAAGTGGAGTGCCATACAGGCAGCATTTCTACTGCTACTCATGGTGCTGCAGGTAAGAATTTCATACAGCACTGACTTGTAAAACTGCATTTCGTTGTGCTGTTTAATGTAAATTCAGAGCACTGCAACCCGCTTAAAATAAGAGACCAGTGTAAAATTAGTTCTCGCCAGACATGTAAGATATGTTTGCACGAAGAGTGTGTTTATTTCTAAAATGTAACTTATACGAACAGAAGTTAAATATGAATATGAAGTATATTTCGTAATTGCATCAACTGATAATGGTTTTATTAGTGACTAAATTGTAGCGTTTTAATTTTAAAATTAAATTCTGTGTAAGATACTGCATAACAGATCACGTACTTTTTTCTTTCCAGTGTGTTGCAATCGGTTTTACACATCACATAATAGTTGATTTGAAACCTAATATCAAACCTTTCCTGATATGAACCTGCCTGTCGTAGAACCATTTGCCACACGAAATACCTGCTACCGTAAAAAGTGAACATTCTTTGACTCCGTCTTTCTGTCAAATACTCTATTGGCTTTTTGTGCGTATGGATGGGGCGACGTTACGGTGGCTTATGACGTTGCAGTGCTCTCGGCGCGTACATTGCGCTGAGAAACAAACAGGGGACTGCTGGTCAGTGGTGACGTTTCTGGACGTGCGAATGTAATATTTCGAATAAATTATCAAAAAATTCTTTTTGTTGGTGTCGTTGTTGTTGGTGTTGTTGTGTGTTGTTGTTGTTGTTGTTGTTGTTGTTGTTGTTGTTGTATCCAAGTTGGGTCCTGCGCACCCTTCACTGGAGTTGTGGCTTCTCACCTCTCGTTCCTGAATTCTGGTACCCTTCTTCTGAGTATGTAGTAGTTGTAGTAGTAGTAGTAGTAGTAGTAGTAGTAGTAGTAGTAGTAGTAGTAGTAGTAGTAGTAGGAGGAGGAGGAGGAGGAGGAGGAGGAGGGGAGCAAGAGGAGGAGAAAGAACAGCAGCAAGACTATGGTAGTAG
>JAAUYG010250577.1_pt1 | contig 19513 bp, 12 predicted proteins | sample 7278091 | NCBI WGS metagenome assembly JAAUYG01 (sample SAMN14350201, study PRJNA611818) | marine sediment metagenome | isolation source: surface marine sediment (0.6m) | place: French Polynesia: Moorea | collected 2018-08
ACACAGTAAGTTAGAATAGCAGAAAAGGCAATTGACAGGTGACGACATAAAAGATCACATTTACCATGTAACAGGTGCTCCGCTGTAATACCGTCACAACCTGGGGCACAACCCCTACTAAGTTTGGCAAATAGCATTGATACCTCTGTTTCAGACACTACGGTATTAATTGGCTCCTTTGTATGAGAATTATAGAGTCTACAAATAACAATCTTAGACGTTCTGCACAATATTTTCTGTCAATTCTCAATAGTAATCTACGTGCTTAATTTACTTCTTTTTGCGATATGAGCTTGAAATATGGATGACATTAAATTAACCGTTCAAGGTTATTCAAAGGTCAGTTCTATAGATGCAGTTTAAACTCCCCGTCAATTATTACCTATTACTGTTCAAGAGAAATTAATGCCATTACCTCTTTTCCTATGTGAGATATGAGTTCTTTCATTTCACTGTCGCTCAACGTCCAATTAATTGGTGATGGCATATGTATGACCTTAATCACAATTTTATGCTGTATCGGGCTTTAGCCGACTTAGTTGATAGACCCTAAAATCCTTTGCTCATTTATTGGCTTGTACACACTATAAGCTTGCTTAGTGTACTACAACTTGTTTCGTGGCTTGGAATAAAATAGATTGTTATTTCCAAAGGTTATTTCCATCAACCTGAACAGCGAAGTGAAGATCTGTGACGGCCTTGAACGGTCGCATTTAAGATCTCATATCTTTAGCGCCTGATATCCCATAAAGGAGTAGAGTTGGAGTATATTATTCACTACAAAACACTAAGAGGAAACCATACGTGGGGAGTCCAACTGAAACATTTTACCTAAGTTAATGCCATTCAGATGTTTTAATAATTTATATCTATATCTCGTAAAGGACCTGAGTTAGGCAATGATGTCAGACACTAACAGGAAGTCATATATGAGGAGTACACATGTGTTTCGAGTTTAACTTTCCATGGCATTGAAAGGTGAAGGCTAGCCATATATATCGCCCTGATCCGAGTCTGCATACCAATGTTAAATCCCTGAATGTACACAGGACTATAATTCTAGGGGGCGAGCAGGGTTTCCACCGTCCCAGCGATCAGTTTATTAATATGCTTCAATGTATGTGTCTGTGTGCCTGTAAACACTGTCTCAAAACTATGCAGTCAATTAATTCTGTTGTCGGTGGAGCTTTCCCTTCGACGCAAAGGGAACTTATTCGAACTTGAAAAAAGTCCATTGTAATTGTAGGAATGGGACTCTTAAATTTTGGACGAATGATAAGATACACCAAAATTTTAAGCCGCAATTTGTCCAAAACGATCTAGCGAATTAGCGCCAAATTTGTGGAAAAGTAGCTAGCCACCGGACATATCTTTTGATCATTTGTTTTGTCCGTCAGAAAATGGATGTTTTAATTTTAATGAATACTATTTCGTTTCCGTTCACATGGGACCCTCAAATTTCAAAACGTTTCTCACATCACAATACCTAAACCAGTACAATGAAACTTTTCTTGAATGTTGCCTATAGGTACGTTTACCAAAATTACTTGTTGGATTTTTGAAATTCACAAATATTATTGATGACCTTTTGATAAATTTCTAACCTGGAACCATAAGGGGAGAGACTTTTTCAAAACACTTCTTGTCTCACAGTTATGATACTTTAAACATAACATTTTCTTGTCCTCACAAAAGCTAGTTCCTGGGATTTTGAAATTTAAAAAACATTGAACAAAGATTAAAATTTAGCATTACATCCAATGGGAAAATAAGCATTGCAAATATATGGAATATAGCTAACTCTAGAGCGAAATTGGGAACTCGGGGACACTAGTACAACATATATGGCTAATATGAGGCAGCTTTGACCTCGTAATAGTCCATGTCATTTTGGGGTTATTCCGTCCACTTGTGATTTATCGGAATATACCATTTTCAAAACGCTACCCCTTCTATACTTAGGATTTTTTTCAACCAAAGTTTATAGGTATTCCCTGTAACAGCCTATGCAAAAGTTTTGAAATTTCAAATTATAAGAAATGTATGTAGCCAAAGGGAAAATGAAAATTTACAAATATATTGCAAATGGCTAATCATAAATTGTATTCGGTGGCACTAGTAACACACATGTGAGGTACATTGGCCTTGTAGTACTCAAAATCATTTTGGGGTCACACAATGCTCTTTCTTGTCTCAATATTGCCTGCAACTCGAAAATGTCTGGCAGTTGAAGGAAACAGATTGAAATTTCAATTTTAACAAAATGAAAAAGGCTGAAAATTAATATTGTGGCCAAGAGGGAAAATGAAACCGTGAAAATGTCTTCCAAATGGTTAATCATAATGTGAAGCGGAGTTAAATGTGGGAGTCAATGACACTCGGAAAACATATAAAGGGTAGCTTTGGCCTTGTAACTGTTCAAAACTATTGGTTTCATTCCGTGTGCATGTAGCAAAAATGGCCGGTAACTCGAATAGGCTACATGTATAGCGAAACGGAATTAAAATTGGGACTTTCGCTAACTGGTAGAACATATTTGGTGTACATTTGACCTCGTAGTATTCACTCTCATTTTGGGTCATCTGGTGCACTTTTACAAAGTTCGAAAATGGTTGGCAATAGAGCAAAAGGGGGGTGACATTTGGTCCTCAAAAACTCTAGTAACACATGTATGGACACATTTGACCTTGTAGTTTTCAAGGTCATTTGAGAGTCATTCAGTGCAATTGTCATCGATTGGTTTATAAGTGGAAAAAGGGTTGGCCATGCAGCGAAACGGATTTCGGAATCGTGGACAAAAGTAGAATACCGGTATATAATATAAGGGGGTACTTTTTACATTGTAATGTTTAAGGTCATTTTGGGGTCATTTAATGCACCCAGGTGGATGTGTTTTATTTCAGTCGCTTTTCCACAGTAACTATATATGAAAGAATTTTCTCGGTCCGCAAAGCCTACCAGGCGGTCATTTTGTGAAGATTGGTCAATTGTTCGATACATACATGCAGATATATCGGACAGTTGCAGCATCAACAGCTAAGCCAGATAATAGATAGCTGCCTGTCTCATCCAGATGCCAAGAAGAACAGCGGGTTAAAGGTCGCACACAGCACGATCCTTATTTTCCAGCTGGCTGAATTTATCTCTGATAGATCGTCCAGGGAACCTCAGTCGGTGCCACCAGCATTGTTGTGATTTAGGCCGCAAATTTAAAAGACTGTCGTTAAATAAACATTCGCTATGAGGGGGAGATATGAAGTGTGAAGACAAATGTTCGCAATGCAATCAGATGACTAAGGGTTATTGAGGAAACCCAGTCTGTTTTCGTACTAGGGCTATCCCCATCTACCAAACTACATATCCCAGACTCTTACCTTACCTCTGTCACAAACCCCCAAGTTAGCACGAATTTGGCTGCTTATACCAAGAAAAAAATTTATTGGCGCGGCGTAAGGAAAGTTATATGCTTCCTTAATAGCACTTTGATGTTCCCCGCTTCCTTTGAAGTTTGCGTTAACCTGTCGTACGCTGTTAATTGGCCATTTATAACTATCTAAGGGCTATTTGAAAGCCGAGGGTGACATTCATAATCAAAGGCTACAGAGGTTACGTCTAGATTGCTGCCTACAGCAACAAGAGCGAGTAAACGCGGCCTCGGTGCCACAGTGGTTTCAACTGAGGGGGCCTCGAAAACAACATTTCATGTGACGGTGCATTGCCCCCTATCCATCGACCTGATTCTCTGCAAGAGAGAAGCAACCGGCTCCCTCCGAGAACCATATTCTGGCGTATAAATGGAGGACCGATCTATCTCAGCGTGTCTCCTCGGAGTTCAATAGAACGTATATATTATAGGCAGTCACAAGAACGTGATATAACGTCGTTCCATTGCTCGATGCCGTGTCTTGCAGTCGTATGTGCGCCATTCTCTGCCAACTGCCAAAGAATGGATCTGACAGCATGATTTTGATTCTGTCAGGAAAGTTGTTACCGTGGCTGTGTAGTACTGCTCTCTAGGGCTACGGGTTTCTAGAGGCAAGGGTATCTTTTTCTTACCACGCTATTGATAAGGATGATATCTCCCTTGCCTATTCATAGAGATCACTGGCTGCATTATGCATTCAAACCCCGACCATCTTCCTATCCCTCTCCCCCACAACTCTTTTCAACGGTCTTCAAAGTAATAGGCGGTTTAGACAAATAATTTCATGTTTTGGATCAAGAACTCCATACATGTTGAAACAGGTCGACTATCAGATTCAGAATTGTAGTTATTTTGAATTAATAGAACGTAGTGTATCAAGCCATCTAATCGCGTAGTTCACAAACGTATAAGCCACTATACATGTCACTAGGTAAGCATGAAACTGAGCTGTCAGAGCTAGAATTGCCAAACAAATAATTGCGGCATTCATACTCTTTGTATTCGGTTTTGTGTTAATGTGTTAACTAGTTAACGGCATCAGGTATGGATAGTTAGGTTAATCTGCTTTCCATACAGTTGTATAAATACGTTATGTGTGAGAAGCTGCATAATATACATGTGCATTTATATTATGAATGCATCACACGTATCAGTCCATGCCATCATATTGAATTTCATGGATGCTACCTTGGGATTTTAATGGTGGTAAGCCGTGCCATCATAACATGGATTAGCCCCCCTGCCACCTAGGGAGCTTCTTGCAAAGTCATGGATAGCCCCTTATAGATAGTGATGCCCCAAACCATCATGGCTGAGCAAAGCCAGATACACACAGACACATAGCAGCACTCCAGACAAAGTGCCTAACACCGACCTCATCCGTGACATGGTATCACAGGTGTCATAGCGCAAAACTTATATAATAGGTCCTCTTTATGGCGTATTTCTCATTAATAACCCCCACAATTTAAAGATTTTGTTTACATGGAATACAGCGATATAGAGAAGACTCTTCAAAGGAATGCTATTTTTTCTGAGGGACGGAGTGTCAGTGCCATTGATGGTGTCCTGTGTCTGGCACTGGGGGTGGGGTTTGGGGGTGGGGTGGGGTGGGGGTGGGGGTGGGGGTTACAGACGTAGAGCCCCTGCCAGGTGATAAACTACTGGGACACGTCTCAGGTAAGACAGCGAGGCGAGGCGTGGGGACGGAAAGAGAACAATACGGACCACTTTAGAAAGCACGAGTGATGAATGGCTCGTCCTGTTTCGACCCAGTCCGACGCTAATGCAAGAACACTATAAGGATCATCAGTCATAATGGTGATAAAGGAACGCAGGCAATCCTTTGCTGAAGTAACCGCGAATGCCTTGTCGAGTGTGCGCTAGTATTTTCGAAATTGGGATCGATGGGGGAGGAGGGAGGAGAGAGTTCTTTCTGCGATAGTGTAGTTTTCTATCATTTGTTTGTCGTGAATGGGTGACTTAACCCCAGTGTTTTTAAGGCTAAGGTCGTAGCAAAAACTTATGACATTTACTATTGTATTACACAACGCATCTGAAATAGAATCCTCTTTTATGATTGTACATTTGTGCTTCTAATGTTATGTAAACTAAGGATACAAAATGTCAAAGCCTTTCGTTTAATGGGTCGTGTGGAAGTATGATTTGGTGTAACTTTGCTACATTGCATAGACTTTCTAAAATATAACAGATCGTAACAAATATAATTTCTGAACAAAACACTAATATAGACTTTGGTCTGTATTATGAAAGATCGGCTTGGCGTGTGTAAGCTACGTTACCAATTTCTGTGTTATTATGCAAGATGGAGTTGGCGTGTGTAAGCTAAGGTTACTAATTTATAGGATTTGTTACGTTTTATGCAAGGTCGAGTTGGCGTGTGTAAGCTAAAGTAACCAATCTTACATGAAGTGAAGACTGGTGGAACCTATTCTTGTTGGCAAATAGCTTTTACATAAAATCATGTTGTCTCGTACTCTACTATCTCATATACAGATTGTTTAATACTGGCTTGCCCTCTTTTGGGGGCTATAAACTCTACTCCCATCTTTTCTTTCTGAGAAAATGGCTCCCAGTGTGTACAGTGATCTTGCTGCGGACTCACAAACGTCTGCCACCTGACAGGACCATATATATCACAGCGACATGTCGTCCAATACCAAAACGAGCTGTACTGCTCGCTCTTTGCCAATACTTCATCCTAATCACCGCCAGTGTCTCCGCTGTCACACCACGTAATTTATCTCGCGCGCCTCCTCATAGAAATGAAACCAAAGCAGCGAGATAGAAGCTAATTAAACGCGCGCTGCACACTGCCAGACTGCCGTATCCGACAGGATGTGACGCGGTGTCGCAGCGGCCAACCCATGCAGTCGTCAACAATAGAGCAAACTTACACCTAAGCACTTCACAGCGATTCTTCCTATGTACAAAGATAAGGCAGTCCGTGTTATCATCACAGCTCCATTCACTCGCTGACCCCTTCCCAGAGGTTTATGTCTTGCTTTTTCTTTGTATCTTTATCCAAAAACGACCAATGACCCTGGTGCGTTCTGCGGAAAGGTGTATCTAGTGTTTCGCATGTGTAATACTCGACTTCCTCAGCAATACCATCAAGCTCGTTTTTTTCCGCCCAGCCAGTCCCCCAAAGTTGACTTTTACTGCCATTCTCCGTCCCAAGTTTACGACTGGCTGGGACCTCCGCTGCGAGGCATATGTTACTGGTCCGCATAGCTGTGGTGACCAGAGAGAGGGCAGTCACAGCCGGCGCAACGAGGACCTCAAAGATCTCTGCCAAGCTGAGCTCTTATAGCAGCCAAGATGGCCAAGAAGAAGATGATGGTATATGGTGCCCCAGGCTCCGACCTACGACCATGTTCCGACCTACGACCATGTTTTGTATGTACAAAGACTGGGATGACCTCTGGCACCCGAGACCCCCATGTAACCTGGCCTCCCGTGTGCACAGGTCCTCCAAACTTTCTGGGTATATTAACGACCTTCTGGTTTATGATACTTTTACGATTTTTTCATGACAGCCTTTGATCGTTAACGACCTGGCGTTCCTCCTGCACCTCTCAGTCCTCGGGCGCACAAGTCGCCGAGGAGAGCAAAATGGCAGAGACGTCGTGTATATGTAAAGGAGCATTCCATGTTCTTGTCGGTCCTGGAGGTGATGAAACCCGACCGACGCCGGGGATTACATCACCGACGATGACCCGAGACATTGTTTCGACTAACCTGCAGTTCTGTTCAGCCGATGTGGCACCGGCTATATATGTAACATGTATAAGCAGCAAGTGCCATCTTTCTCGGCACGTAATGGCCATTGTTTTCGATTTTCTGTTGTCTTGTCTTGCTAAGTCATAACATTTACAAATATACATGTATGTACTTTTTGCTGTCCTCGATGACCCTGATGTTGGAGACTGAGCATGATGTAAGACATGCACGATTTCACGCCCGCCACTTGCACACTAACCAAGTTATATTGTCTTATAATTTCAGGATGAGGGAGACACCATTGTCTCATAATTTTAAGTTGAGAGGGGGATATTATTGTGCGAAACTATCTACCAACAAGAGGCCCATGGGCCTTGTCGTCTCCTTGTGAGCCTCAACCACTTCCCATGTGATATCCAGTTCAGTTTCATGCCTAATGGCCTTAAGCATATTTTTGTTCTTTTAAAGGTTCTTTTAAAGGTTTATTTAAGCCACGATCAACCGTTTTCTACATAGCTTACGTTTAAGCTTCTCCAATGACTGCCATGCTAACATTTAAAGTGCAATTCTCTCACGTAATCCAATACCAGAAACGAGTTACAGGCCATTTTGAGACAATTGCGCTGATGATCCTCAAAATTGCCTTTAACACTACGAAGTCAAAAGTAGCCCCTCCGTGGTCCGCTATTACCCCCCAGTCCATGCCTAAATTTCACTCCGTTTTGTTCTCCAGTCAGCCGTTTCAGGTTACAGACGATTTTGAGCCAAGTTCACCGAATGACCCCAAAATGACCTTAAACACTAAAAGATAAAAGGTACCCCATATACATATAACAACTACCCCGAGTCCCATACTTCCCCCCTTTTTGCTCTAGTGCCACCGTTTCTGAGTTACAGGCAATTTTGAGGCAAGTGCAATGAGCCCAAAATGACCTTGAACACTCAAGGGTCAAGTCTGCCTCATATTTATATTACAACTACCCCCAAGTCCTAAATTTCACTACGTTTAAAGCCAGGCGTTTTTAGTTACATGCCATTTTGAGACATGTGCACTGAAGGACCCCAAAATGACATTAAACACACCAAAAGAAACAAGGTATTCGATATGCATATTAAAACTACCCTCGGGTCAAATATTTCAATCCATTTCGCTGCTCTATGGCCAGCTCTTTTTGAGTTAAGGCCATTTGAGACAAGTGTACCGAATGACCTCAAAATGACCTTAAACATTAAAGGTCAAATGTACCTAATATACATGTTGTAACGACCCCTGAGTCCAAAATTGCACTCTACGGCCAGCCATTTTCAAGTGACAGGCCATTTTGAGACAAGTGCACCAAATGATCCCAAAATGACCTTGAACACTGAAAGGTTAAGGTACCCCATATGCATATTATACCTGCCCCCTCAAGAGCCAAATTTCACTCCATTTATCTCTACGATTAGCTGTTTGCAAGGTATAAACAGATATCTACAAGATGGTAGTTTCTCATTTTCCCATTCCCCACAATGTTTAGTTTCAATCTTTTATCAAACACAAATAAATTTAAAGTTTCAAAATCTCTATAGGCAATTCTTGAAAGGACCGTTACAGGAGAAATTCAGGACAAAAGGTGGAATAAGAATCGTACCTATAGGACGAGTATAGATTTTACTGTGGGAGGAGTAGCGTTTTGAAATTTTCCTGTTGGCCACATGTTACATTTCAATTTAAAAAAGAATGATTTTTTAAAGTTCCTATAAGCAATGTTTGTAAGGACTTGCACAGGGAACATTAAGAAAAACGTGTTTTCATTTTTTTTTCCAAAAACTAATAAATTCGAAGTTTCAAAATCTAAATAGGCAAATCTTGTGAGGACAGTCACAGGGAATATGCAGAAAAAGTTTGGTTGGAAAAGAATAGAATCATAACTATAGTAGGACTAGGGTTTTGACATTTTCACTCCCATAGGGACATATGTGTTAATGAAAATTTCATTTTTTTTTTATAATTTGAAATTTCAAAATCTCAATATTAGGTAACTTTTGTGATACCTGTCACAGGAAACATTCGCAAAACGTTTGGCTGGGAAAGAATAGTAACTGTGGGAGGAACTGCACCGAGTGATTCCAAAGTCACCTTGAATACTAAAAGGTTAAAGGCACCCCATATGCTTATTATACCTGCCCCCATGCCAAATTTCACTCCATTTGTCTCTACAATTACATGTTTACAAGATATTGATATTTTCTCATTCTCCCATTCTCCACAATGTTAAGTTGCAATCTTTCATCAAAACAAAAAATGAAGTTTTAAAATCTCTATAGGCAATTCTTGAGAGGGCCGTTACAGGGAAAATTCAGAAAAGGGTGGAATAAGAATCATAACTATAGGACGAGTAGAGCTTTTACTGTGGGAGGAGTAGCGTTTTGAAACTTATCCTGTTGGCCACATGTTACATTTCAATCTTTAAAAAAAAATGAATTTTCAAAATTCCTATAGGCAGTGTTTGCAAGAACTTGCACAGGGAACATTAAGAAAAACGTGTTTCCATCTTTAAAAAAGTTTCAAAATCTGAATAGGCAAATCTTGTGAAGGCCGTCACAGGGAATATGCAGAAAAAGTTTGGTTCGAAAAGAATCATATCTGTAGGAGGACTAGGGTTTTGACATTTTCACTCCCATACGGTCCTATGTTAATGAAAATTTCACTTTTTTAAATTTGAAATTTCAAAACCCCAATATTAGGTAACTTTTGTGATACCTTTCACAGGGAACATTCACAAAACGTTTGTCTGGGAAAGAATAGTAACTGTGGGAGGAATAGAGTTTTGATATTTTCCCATTGACCAAAATTTTAAATTTCAGTTTAAAAGAAAAAAAGTGAATTTTCAAAATTTTCACAAGCGACTTTTGTAAGGACTGTCACAGGAAACATTCAGAAAAAGTTTTTTTGTTTGAAAAAGAAACATAGCTTTAGGAGAAGTAGTTTGTTTTAAATTTCCTCCCACGGAGTCCTACATTAACGAATATTTTAATGTTTTTAAACAAAATTTACCTTTGTGAGGCCTGTCACAGGGAACATTCACAAAACGTTTGGCTGGGAAAGAATAGTAACTGTGGGTGGAATAGTGTATTGAAATTTTCCCATCGGCCAAAATTTAAATTTCAATTTAAAAGAAAAAAATGAATTTTCGAAATTTTCGTAAGCAACCTTTGTAAGAACCATCACAGGAAACATTCAGAAAAGGTTTTGTTTGAAAAAAAGAATCATAACTATGGGAGAAGTAGTGTTTTTGAAATTTTCCCTCCCATAGGGCCCCACGTTAACGAATATTTTGAGGTTTTTAAACAAAGTTAAAAATGGAAATTTCAAAATTCCAGTAGGTAACCTTTGTGAGGCCGGTCACGGGGAACAGTCACAAAAAGTTTGGTTGATAAAGAATAATAAGCGTGAGAGGAGTAGGGTTTTCACATTTCCGATTAGCCACAATCTTAATTTTCAATCTTTTAAAAACAATTTGAATTCAAATTTTCAAAATTCCTATAAGGAACTTTTGTGAAGACTATCACAGGGAACAATCAGAAACAAATATTTGAAAAAGAATCAGAACTGTAGGAGTAGCATTTTGAAATTTTCACTCCCATAGGGTCCTGTGCTTATGAAGCTTTCAATTTTTTTTAATTAATTTGAAATTTTAAATGCCAATAAGTAACATTTGTGCAAACTGTCACAAGGAATATTTAGAAAACGTTTGGTTAAAAAAGAACCATAACTGTGGAAGGAGCACTAGTCTTTTGAACTCCCATAGGGTCCCATGTTGATGAATATTTCAATGTTTTTAAACAAAATTGTAAATGGAAATTTCACACAACTCCAATAGGTAGCTTTTGTGAGACCTGCCACAGGGGACATTCACCAAAACGTTTGGCTGGGAAAGAATGGTAAATGTTGGAGGAATAGCGCTTTGAAATTTTTTCACTGACCAAAATTTTGAATTTAAATTTAAAAGAACAAAAACATGAATTTTCAAATTTTCCATAGGCAACTTTTGTAAGGACTGTCACAGGAAACATTCAGAAAAAATTTTGTTTGAAAAAGAATCATTACTGTAGGAGAAGTAGTGTGTTGAAAGTTTCCCTCCATAGGGTCCCATTTTGACGAATATTTCAATGTTTTTCAACAAAATTTAAATGGAAATTTCAAGGTAACTTTTGTGAGGCCTGTCACAGGCAGCATTCACAAGTTTCGTTGGAAAAGAATAACAAACGTGGGAGTAGTAGGGTTTAAAAATTTCTGATTAGCCACAATGTTAATTTTCAATTTAAAAACAATTGGAATTTGAATTTTCAAAATCCCCATAAGCAACGTTTGTGAAGACTATCACAGAGAACATTCAGAAAAATGGTTGAAAACGAATCATAACTGTATGAGGAGTAGCGGTTTGAAATTTTCACTTCCATAGGGTCCCGTGCTTGTGAAAGTTTCAATCTTTTTTAAAAAATGCAAATTTGAAATTTTAAAATGCCAATAGGTAACTTTTGTGAAGACTGCCACAGAAAATATTTAGAAAAAGTTTGGTTGAAAAAAAAAACAACATAACTGTGGGAGGAGCTGCGTTTTGAAATTTTCACTCCCACAGGGTCCCATGTTAAGGAAAATGAAAAAAAAAATCGTAAAACTTCAAACATCCAAAATTTTGTACAATGAAAAAAATTGTCTAGTGATACCGTGAATAGCTACCTTTCCACAAAATTTGGGGTTAATTTTCTTGATGGTTTACCGACTCCCGGGCCATGGCATTACCTCTGCTGACAAAGTTAAACACAGGTAAAAATGGCAGTTTAATTGTTTGGTTAAGCCAAGGAGCTTCAGGATATTCAGTGTGGTCCATGAGTTACTTGGTGGTGACTGTGAAAGAAATTCAGACTTACATGTACATACTCACTCCACGGGCTAACAGGCAGCCACATCGGGCGTGAATTCTTAATTTGCCAATTCTGTGTAAATGAAATTAAGAATGAAAGACATTTTATATTAATTTGTCCTTAAGTATAAAGATTTAAGCTTTAGGCGAATCGGGAAGGCTGAAAATATTACTGAAGGTATCGCCTTGTTACATTTCCTACTGAATTCGAACCCCAGGTGTATTGTTAATCTGCACATATTGCATTTAATAAAAGATGTGGAGATTTGGCTATAAACTTTATTTCTGTGTCTCGTGTTTAGTTATAGTGGTGCACAGCGTGTCTTGTAAGCCCAAATGGGCTGGACGTATTGCTTACATGTACATTTTGTTTCATGATATGTGGACAGGTAAGTCACTTTTAATAAATAAAACTTTTATTAAATAAAACTACTACTACTGCTACTACTACTACTACTACTACTACTACTACTATTACTACTACTACTACTACTACTACTACTACTACTACTACTACTACTACTACTACTACTAATACTAATACTGCTGCGGCGGCTATTGTTGCTGCTGCTGGTCCTCCTCCTCCTCCTCCTCCTACTACTACTACTACTACTACTACTACTACTACTACTACTGCTACTACTACGTAGACGGTTGGAAGGACGGCACTCTATTATAGCACAGTTGCAGCATGATGTCAGTCAGAGGTCATGGCCATGGATCCTGCAGGCATTACACTACTGCTGAGGCAAATAGTAGCTAATAGTACAGCAATTTCTTTGCTAGATTATAGAGACGACCTGGCTGACCCTTAGTTAACAAACTCCTAAACATACTTTATTTCAGTAAAGTGACGGAATAAACAAAATTTGAACGCATACTGTATGCGGGTGTAGCCTCGGAGGGGTGTATGCTACATGTAGCTTATGCCCCCCAAAGAATTGAGCAGGTGATGGATGGAGGAGTATGTCGGGGTAATTATGTTAATCGCTTTTTAATTTACTAATTTACTATTTCGGCAAGCTCTATAGATAAAGCGCAACACAACTGCATATATTATATTCGATTCTCCAATCATTTTCTGTACTTCACGAATTTCCATAACTTAGACACAGATCTGAAGTTTATGGGTTTTTTTTAAACTTGGATTTCATTTTTTGAAGTTCTCGACAAGCAAGGAATTGCATATTAACGATCACCTGAAGGCACATTTATTGATGGGGTACAAGTCTTCCCCATGGACTGACTGTAGGCACAGAAGACCTAGTGTATGGCAGGACTCGAACCCACGATCTCGTGGTTGAGAGTCCAGTACTTTAGCCACTCGGCCATTCACCCCTCCCAATGGTGTTGACGAATCAGCAAACGAGATTTTTTGGCTTACCTCAGATAAAGCAATGCAGACAGTGTATACCAATGTTTTCTACTCTCTATAGGCCAGACATGCAGAAACAATAACTTGAAAGCGCAGCTGATTTTATGTGTCACACTTTGTATCGGTTGCCAGGTTGTTAGTGATATAAAAAAACAAACGGTACTCGTGAGATATATAAAGATTTTTCTTATCATTTCATTGTTAGTGTCCCAGGGGCAATCGTGTCACATCATTGCTCCAAACATTGTATTTCCCTCAGTCAGAGACTAGCTTCTTCTCGAACTAAACACTCCGAACATAAATCGGTCTGTCGTGAACTTTTTTGTTCTGTACGGCAATTTCGAAGGTTGAATGTCAACACCCACATTTTTCAACAGCAACCTACATGGAGGGCCAACGGTTGACGTTTTGTTTAGCCAAAAATTGCTGTGTCTTTGTTGCATTTGTTTGGTACAGTCATTGAATGCAGAGTTGAAGTGATGTGAATTATCTATAAAATAAGGCTTCGCTGCAAATACGACAAGACAGAATGTGACCGAAACCACGTCCAACTCGTCGTTTTGTTTTACTTGGCTACTAAAATTGCTGTTCAAACACCGAAAACAAGACAACAGCGGACTGCATCAGATTGGAACATGTGCATGGGGATTACAAGCTCAATTCGAATTTTATTTGTCTCCAGTACTTTGAATGCAAATTACAACCTTCTCTCGACCTTCCAAAAGTTTGGGAAGAATTATCATGTTACTCTGGCGGCTGCCATTCTTCAAGGGGTCATAAATAATGCTAATAGCAATAAACGACGTTGCCAGTGGTCACCTGTCACAGGTGAAGAACCCTCGAGCTCGGAGACGCTGGTCGCAGACGGCGGAAATGCCATATCAGTCAGATAAGGCCAACGCATGCTCAGCTTCCAAATGAAGGCACGAGAGCCCCCAAGTATATGGCACTCGAGCCCAATCCAAACACTTCGCCAGAAAATATAAGACTTTTCAGTTGAGAAAAGAATTAAAGATGCAGGAATACCTGCTTGGGTCTTCTCAGTACCGCGTACATAGAGCTGGTCGTGACCGTGCAAACGGGATGAAGGCAATCGTCGTAGGCACCGAGATAGAGGCACTTCTGTACAATAGACTTCAGACTACTGATTTTTGTTCTTAATCCATTGGTGTAATTGGGGAAAACTGTTATAAAATGCTAGACTGAGTAACGATACCTATTATTGCCCAAACAATATTCCACGGATTTCCGGTTTCTCGCATCATGACATTTATGCATAATGACATTTATACATAATGACATTTATATAGAGAGATGTAGATCCCGTATGGAAAGGACCTATGGCAAGTGCCTTAACTGAGAAACAAGGAATACACTGAAAGACTGAAGATGCTCAAGCTACCATCGCCATACTACAGAAGTACTCGTGGTGACATGGTCGAAGTCTTTAAGTACCTGCAGGGAGCTTATTCTGTCAGCCACTGCCCATTGATCCAGGAACTCGGGGCCACAGTCTGAGACTGAAGATGTGCCAGGAGCAGACTACCAGTAAATTTTTCACTCATCGAGTAACTGAAGCTAAGAATAGACTCCCAAATGCTGTGGTTACAGCACTAACTCTAAACAGTTTCAAACATCGACTGGACACTCAGCGGAAGCATTTCCAGTATGCTATAGTCTGTGTTATTCCAGACCGGCTTTCAATCATTTCATTTTCTGATGTGACAAGACCTATATTGTCCCCTACGGTGGCTGAGATAGGAAACACCACTTATTTTTTTATTTAGTTGTAACTAAATAATTATTTAGTTAAAACTAAATACTATTTAAACATAACTATTTGCGCTGCCAAACCTTCAAGTTGTAGAAACTTTAGGCTTGGTGCCAAATCGAGTGTGCCAAAGAAGCCAGATGAAGTGTAGGAACTGTATTATCTAGTTAAAAGCAACCCAGCCCAGGTACCCCGTCTCCACACATCGTTTTCACGGTTAGATCTTCACTCACATACACGCACCCAGAGAACCGTTAGACCACAATATAGTGCATATTGATAAGGCAACAAAATAATTTAATAAGTAAATCAGGTTCGGATTTCGGTTTGTCAACTAAGCCACGTGTATGATGTGAGCCCAAGAATGAAAATTGCAAAAGCATCATCACCTCTGCTATAAACCACACTGATAGTTGGGTCTCAAATCAACAGCTGCCTGAAACAATCGTGGCAGACCAACAACCATTCCGTCCTCGCTGTTGCACTAAACCACTCGTAGTGAAGCGTTTTGGAACTACAATGACAAAGAATCAGTATCGGATAACGTAGATGATACACTGAATCTGCGTGTCTTTTCCAGCAAATATGTGCTGAATATATAGAGACGTCATTATCGTAAAATAATTAACTTGCAGGAGCAAATCAGACAATATTATATGCATCTGCAGCTTGTCCACATTTATATCTGCCTTCTACTGATCCGGAGGGGGGAATATAAAATGGCTGGCAATATGTGACCTTTCAACCTCGTTTTAATTAGCCATACTAAGATATCACATGTTATAGCTCAGCTGAAATAGAGCTCCTTGCTTTAAGATGATAGAAGACACTCAGCAGAATATTAACGGAAGTAAAATATGACGTATTTGTGGGGGAGCTAATCAATCTTCGCGCCAGCCACCGCGTCTGCTCCACAGATCAAATTAGGGATCACATGGAAAGTCATTTTCGCGCGCGCGCAACTTCGCATAAACAAACTAACCGTTCGGCTTCGTGTCGTAACCAGACGTTTGGGTTAGCAGACGTTCGTATAAAACAGCAAACTGATCTGTGGTGAAAACCCCCTGTTCCGCTTCTCCGGGTTGAAAGCAAAAAAGATCCAGCACAGGGAAACGGGATGTCATCTTCTGGAGCAAATCTATTGACGAGAGTTATGATATATTTTTGTAGCGGAATGACTGGCAGTGGGGGTATGTGAAGCTAAGCTAAATGTAAGGCCTATCCCGCAGATTGCTTTCTTTAGGGGAGCCTGCTGGTATGGATTTACGTCGTAAAAACTCCTCTGCAGGTAGGCGAAGTCGTCCGGGAGGAACCGCAGAGCCAAGCCACCCATGCAGTAGCCAAGTTTGAAAACGTGGTGGTTTCACTTCCGGTGGTCCCGAACGCCATTATGCACGTTCATCTCCTGGCCCTGTTGACGCGATTCTCCGCCTCTCCGCCAAGCTTGAGGCAAGGGAAAATACTTCCCAGCTGCTTTGACTTGTTATTGCCGTTTTTCCCCGCACTGACAAACATGATAATTCCCCAGGTCCCGTTTCGCAGTCACGTGGGAGGAGAACTTGGATGAAATGTGTCAACATCTCTGGGCTTGAACTCTAGGTGAGCCTTTCTGTCAGTCTATATTCTACCGGGCTCTTTTGGGAAGTTTTACCACACACGCGCAGCCAGGTTCACAGCAGCAGCTTCTCCCGTGCTAATCTTGAATAGAACTGCAACAGAAGTAACAGAATTTTTTATAGTCTTACTATCTTGTTTTGTAATCTTACCATGTGCCACAAGTAGAGTCAGGAGGACATATAATAAATATTGACAGAGTTGGCTATGCACATAAAATAGAAACTCATAGAAAGCCATCAGGGAAAAAATCCGATTTAATCAGGACTATTCATTGAACCAGTAAGCCAGTTGCACACCAATGTTTGTTTTTTTTGTTTCACCTTTAAAAATTAAGACCACTTCAGAACTAAGACCAGTTTTGTCTCCACCATAAACAGTACGCGTAGTCCAATTCTGATCCAATGTTAACTAGTTCGAGGACTTATCAGTAAGATAATTTATTAATTTAGAAATGATCACTCGCAAACACGCACACATCTGCTGCACATATACGATGAACCTAGAAGTATGTTGCCGACTTCACATGTGCGAGGGAGCTATTATTTCCGATATTAAAAAAGCCGACTTCAAAAATATCTTTATATTAATAATAAGCCTTAAATGTCCTTTATTGATACAAATATTCTATGAATGCTATGCGCGAATGGGATACTAATGATCTCAGTTGTGTGTTTATCAAATTCTCTATTTTTTTTTCACATCACGTAAAAAATACTTGCAGGGAAGTCCGTGATTCGACGTGGGGACAGATTTCACAAACAATGACATATATGAATGGTGAAAAGGCATACAGACGAATTCCGAAGGTGCCTGTACTGAAATGGCGAAGTAATACGCAAGGTCTGGAGATTTTTATACTAAATTTGATTTGCTCTCGATAAATATGGGTCTCATTCAAAATGCGTCAATTCTGTTTCAATTACAGGACTCAACACGCATCAAAACAGAATTGTCTGAGCATTAGTTAAATTAAGGCTACATTTTTTTTTTTTAGAATTAGAAGAAAACTAAGAAGTTAAAGAAAAAAAGACGAGGAAGGAACATCTCGATCACATGTGATAGATGCACATTTGTCAGCAAAGGCCTGCATGCAGTTTTGCTTCCGGGACAACTGAAAACGATGCATAATATAGGATCCTGGATGATAAAAAATCTGCAGGCAATACACTTTATTACTTTAGTGGGTCGTGTTATGCTAATAAGCTAGTGGTTTAGCATTTTTGATGTGGCTGTTGAAGAGCTTGGCATTCGCGGCTGTTGAGAAGACAGACTCGCGGTTCCTGTGTGTTTTCTGTGCCGTGATTAGCTGGCCGTAATAGCAGGTTGCTGAACCTCGAGAAAAAAAAAATAACCTAATTCCGGGCCAGGCGCGGTACGCTTTGATCTTCTGTCTCAGTCTACCCCGGGGTCAGATAGCTGAACGATAAGGACTGGCAATATGACGGGGGGTAGTTAGCGTTTTCCGACCTTCAACTAACACCCCCTACGCTGCCCCGATTCGGATACAGTTGCGTTCAGTATTTACGACCGTATCGGCAACGTACGTGTGGATTGCGAACTTCAAAGGGACAGGCTCTGGGTTTGCCTGCTGTTTATGCCGCTGCCTGTTTAGCATCATTGCTGGCGTCAAAGCTTTGTCAGCGATAAAGCTATCACTTCTCAGATGTATGCATTTTACTAGTGTTGAAAGGTGCCCGTGCGCAGCGAGCTTAGCCATACCAACATTATTATTTAATTAATTTATGTTATGAACATACTTTTATGGTGTTGGCTCCTATAGAGAAATGGCAGGGGACAACAGTATATACTGTATAGGCGACAACTACAACGCAGGCGTATTACTCTCTGAATTATGTCAAACGACGTGACGAGATGTCACCAGTGCTCATGGTGACTGTCCTGGTAGCTGTCCGGAAGCATGTCGTGGGTCATTCAGTCATCAGTCGTGCCGGTGGGTCATTCCAAATAGGAACGCGCTATACATACAAATTCGCCGCAATGTGGACATTGGACAACAGCACGGACTTCGAGACCAGGCAGTCAGTCTAAAGTTTGCACAGGGTATAATTAATTTGCACGTTCCCTTAGCATTCCAGTCAACTTCCCAAAAAAGCATACTTTTCTTAAAAGTTACCATTGCCAAGAAAGGCCTTATAGATACATGTACCTATCTGTGGCGAAACGCAAACACCGCGGCACAGATCACACGGTTGGAGCAAAATATGCAATCATGGCCCGCCACACTGCCACTTCTCTAACCCTTTCTGGGTTGCAAACCATACTTATTTGTATACTGCACAGAGCAGGAACCTCCGCCGGGTAAAGAGACGCAACAGCATTGTGTTTACATTGGAGCGAATTCGCCGCCGTCACCTTTCGTCCCCATGTGGTCAAAATGGCGGCGCTCTGTTGTCGGTTGTGTTTGAGCGTCAGTTTTGAGGTTCCGTTTAAAGGTGGCCCCCGTGAAGTCGCGAGCTGGGATGGTCATGAAACGCACGTATTAAAGTAGGTACTGGGACGAGATAGCATACCGTTTAGATCTCCAGTGTTTGTCTGCAAAGTCCCCATGTTATGCCTCAAGAAATGTATAGGGACTCCGCGTGGGGGGGGGGGGGGGGGGGGGGGGGGGGGGGGGGGGGGGGGGGGGGGGGGGGGGGGGGGGGGGGGGGGGGGGG
>JAAUYG010058320.1_pt1 | contig 19506 bp, 16 predicted proteins | sample 7278091 | NCBI WGS metagenome assembly JAAUYG01 (sample SAMN14350201, study PRJNA611818) | marine sediment metagenome | isolation source: surface marine sediment (0.6m) | place: French Polynesia: Moorea | collected 2018-08
CATCTACATCACAAAACAAAGCGTCTAGACTAAACATAGGGCAGGTTACTGAATTTGTTGCTATTTTCAGCTTACTACCTGTCCCTTTTCTTATCCCGAACTCAGGTTAATATTAAAGAGATATTAGCCGCTTAAATCGACTAATATCTTGTTTTAAGCAGCATATTGAGCAGATTTATTGACTTTATCTAGTTGTCTACTACTTTTAGGTGGAATTGGTAGATTGTGACTGCGATGGAAATCTTGCTGTACTTTACAACTTAGGCGGGGTGATATTTGTCGAACAATTTGCCCTAACAAGCGATCGCCTGTAGATTGAATTAAAGAGGGTGATAACTTAGTAATAAATTTAGGAAATTCTACCTTAACCGACAAATCTAATGTCCAATTAACCTGAGTAATACGCGAGGGGATGGCTTGTTTTTTAGAAAATAAACTCTTTGTTGCTATCTCCTGATGATCTACAACCATTTCGCTTAACTCCATAGATGACTGATAATTGACCTCATATCCTGGAGCATCATAGTCAGGAATGGGAATAGTGTGCATCTGATAAACTCTTCCTACAGAGGGTTCTAAAACCACCCCGATTTTTGGCTCTACCTCGTAACCAAACGAGCCGTATTTACCCACGGTTAAAACATAACCATTGTTTCCCAAAGGTTCGACTTTCATAGGTAGAGCGCAACGACAAAACCAACCCTCGTGGGCATCTAAATATTCAGCTACCGTATCTGCATCGCTATACATATCCATTCGTCCAGTAAAGCTAACTTCAAAAGCAAATGTTTTTTGTTGTTCGACAGAATTAGTATATGTAAGCTGCATAGAATCAGAGGTAGAAATTTCTAACAATGTATTTTGTGGCTGATTGATAAATTTAGACTGCATATCGATTTTTAAATTACCGCTTTAGAACTTCACCTTACTGTTAAGATCATTACAATAAAATAATTACAATAAAGGTGTTAATTATCAGCAAAACACTTTTTTATTTAAGTAGGTGTGATTGAGATTTTTATGCAAATATTAGTTGCAGGAGCTACAGGACAGACAGGCAGACATATTGTTAGACAGTTGATTAAAAGAAACGTTCCTGTAAAAGCATTGGTTAGGGATATTGAGCAAGCAAAAGAAGTACTCCCTCCCGCAGCGGAATTAATTGTAGGAGATGTATTAAAGCCAGCAACCTTTGAGCCTTCTCTTGCCGATTGTAACGTTTTGATTTGTGCCACGGGTGCTAGCCCTAGTTTAGATCCTACAGGTCCATATCAAATTGATTATCAAGGGACAAAGAATTTAGTAGATGCAGCCAAAGCTAAGGGAATAGAGCATTTTGTTTTAGTTTCTTCTCTATGCGTCTCGAAGTTCTTTCATCCTCTGAATTTGTTTTGGTTAATTTTATATTGGAAAAAACAAGCTGAATCTTACATTCAATCTAGCGGTTTGACCTATACGATTGTTAGACCAGGGGGACTCAAAAATGAAGACAATTCTGATAACATTATTATGTCCACTGCTGATACTCTATTTGAAGGTAGTATTCCTCGACCCAAAGTGGCTCAAGTTTGTGTAGAAGCACTGTTTCAGCCAGAAGCAAAATCAAAAATTGTCGAGATAGTTGCTAGTCCAGAAGCAGAAACAAAAACCTGGGAACAGTTATTTAGTAACGTTGGCTAAGATTTCCTGAGTACAAAGTTACCAAAAATTGAAATTTTTTAATCATAACTAAGCTTTTTTATAAGACTGCCTACAATGCAATTAATTAACAAGGCTAGCAAGTTTATCTATCTGGGATTTCTGATATTGATCTTGTCGAGACTAGGAGGATATATTAGTAAACCTCAAACACAGTCGTACCTAGAAAGCTTTCGGCAATTATTCTCCAAACTTTTGACAGATTGGCACGAAAGACAGTCATCTTTGTCACCAGATATTGATGCTGTTTCTAGTCTTTATCGTACTCAGCCGTTAGTTATGAAAGGCGGAGATCCCTATATTAGAGCTTTGATGCGAACTATCACCGCTAGCGAAGCTAACGTTACCCGTCCTTATAACGTAATTTATGGTGGCAAATATGTTGATGATCTAAGTCGCCATCCAGAAGTTTGCGTGCCGATTGTGGCAGGTCCTAACGTAGGCTATTGTACTACTGCTGCAGGACGCTATCAAATGTTAGATTTTACTTGGAGCAAACAAGCTAAAAGATACCACCCAAAGCCTTCAGGTATTTGGCGATGGAAAACCTATAGTTTTGAAGCAGAATATCAAGATGTAGTAGTTCATGACTGGTTGAGCGACTCTAGTGCCTGGGAAACAAATATTCCTCAACTACTACGACAAGGAGAGATAACTCAAGTACTAAAGCTACTTTCTGGTACTTGGACAAGCTTGGGGTATGGAATTGAAACTAACTCTATGAGTAGTTATTTGCCTCAAGTGTATCAGAATATGCTGCAAGAAGAACTAAGTTAGGGAGCTTAATGTTTACCAAGTATTTACAAAATATTTATCAAGTATTTACAAAATAAAAGCATAAAACAAAAGATAATAGATTGTGAATGTTGTTAATATAATTCAAATAATATATTAAAGCAACACTTAATAGGAGATACAAAAATCAAAATTACTTATTAAACTAGGTACTATGGCTTCAAAATACATCCAAAATTAACTCAATTTAGATGGTAATAAGAGCAATGTTATCTCGATTTTTAGCAAACTAATAGTTTATTGTCTGAATTGACAGCATTTTTATAGTACAAAAATCTTTAAACCATTCAAAGAAAATTGATTATATTAAAATAACTAGTATTGTGATCATTGCTTCCATTGGCTCATAATTGCTCATTAATAGACCTGTCTTGAAAATAGAAGCTGAAACAACGCCAATTCGTCGACTGTTCTATTTTCATTTCTGGGTTGTGAACGATAGTTCATGCTATCTCTTGCATGAATACGAGTTTTCATGATTTCAGCGATTACCTTTAATTCTCTAAAACTCATACTTTTGAAAGCATCTAGGCATTTACAAAAATAATTTGTGCAAGAGATCTAATATAGTAAAGTACTTTAATACTTAGTGGATTAAAAGTTAATTATAACTATGTGTAAATCTATAAAAAAGCTATCACGATAGATTATTAAGCTCAGTTTGAGCTTGTTTTATAGTGAGTTTTATAGAGTAAAATAAATTGATATTTTTGAGCAATATTTGCTTAGAGAGCATCAATTGAAGTTAAGGAATGTCATTTATTAAAGCTAAATATTTTAAAATTTAAAGTGAAAATTTATCTACCACTTTTTTATTCGGAAAAAATCAAAAGACCAGGTAAAAAATATTTCTTGAACAATATCATTGGAGAAGATTTTATAATTTTATTTCTGTCTTTTGCCTGTTTTAGTTCCCATCCTGTGTTAAATAGTATCGGCTTATTTTTATTACAAATTGCATTTTGGTGTATTTACGAGCTTGGCTATATTGAAAATGATGTAATTGGAGAGAAATTTGAGGATAAGGCTGTTCTTTCCGATAATTATAAATCTCATGAATATTCATTCAGCTTTTGGCAACCTTGGTTATGGTCTTTTGGTTTATCTATTTTAGGCATTATTCTTCTCAGCAAAAACCATAATATTGACAATACTTTTTTTAATTTTCAGCTTTTTAATGAGTATAATGATAATTTACTTTGGGTTATAAAAGAATTGATTTTTTGGATTCTTTTTTTGTTTGCTTTAAGAGGTATTTTTAATCTTTATAATCATATTAATAAGCAGAGTCGAGTTTGGTTTTACTTATTATTACAAGCTTTCCGTTACTGTGGTTTTTTAGTGATATTTACTACTAATACTGTAGGATTAATGCTATTAGTTAGTAATATTTTAACTCGTTCAATTCAATACATTTTATATCGCTATTTAGGTGGAAAAAATGAGAGTTGGCCGATGGAATTTCCGAGATATTTCTTCTGCCTTCTAATTTACATATTGCTGATAGGTATCATAGCTGCTAATGAGCGCGATCTATCTTTGATAGTTAATTTTCAATTCTTATTAATTTCTATTTTCTGTTTTGCTAGAGGAAGTAAAAACTTTTATAAAGTATTTACTCAATTTCTTCCAGTTAGTAAAGATGGCTCTAGTCAAGTTATTTGAGTAATAAATAAGTAATAAGTGAGCCAAAAATTATATTTTGGTTTGTAATTTATCAATTAAATTATAAAAAGGTTGCCAGTTATTGTCCTCAGTAATAGATTGCCATACAGATTCAATAACTGGTCTTAGTAGAGGAGTTTGTGGGTTGCATAATATAAGGCGATCGCCTATTTCTTCTATTTCTTTTGGTGGTAAGTTATTTAAACACTTATGATATAAAATACGCCATTCGTCGCTTATTTTCTGACTAAAAGTAGCATTTTCTAAAATTAACTTACTATCTTCTTGCCAGCCGTAATTAAAGCCTTGAGCTAATTCAGCAAAGAAGCCATGATAACTAATATCGGTATCTTTTAATAACTGAATTGTTTCTGGAAGCAATTCATTAGTCAAGAATGCTGAAGGTTTCTCAAATCCTAATTTTTTCAGCATCAATTTTTGATAATATTCCTGATAAAAACCATCAAATTGTGCCAATCCACTCTCCAAATTTGATTTGTCAGTAACCATTGCCAAAGGCAATTGCAGCATTTCCAAATTAAACTTACAAATATATGGTTGATTGCCATAGCTATAACGTCCACCATAATCAAAACTAGCTGCTGTAAACCGAGGATCATAAGTAGGAATAAAAGCATAAGGACCATAGTCAAAACTTTCTCCCGTAATTGACATATTATCGGTATTTAATACCCCATGACAAAAACCAGCTGCCATCCATTGCGCTGCTAATTGAGCAACTTTCATCACTAATACTGCATAAAATTGGCTATATTTGTCTTCTGTATCCCGAATATCGGGATAGTAAACAGCAATAACGCTATCTAACAACTTAGTAATAAAATCAGGACGTTGGATGTAGTGTAATCTTTCAAACGTACCAAAGCGAATATGAGAACTACTAAACCTGACCATTACCGAAGAACGAGTTGGGGAAGGTTCGTCACCTCGCCATAAAGACTCTCCTGTTTCTATTAAGCTCAAACAACGAGAAGTTTTAACCCCTAATTGATGCAAGGCTTCAGCAGCTAAAACTTCCCTGACTCCACCCTTGAGGGTCAATCTACCATCGGCATTTCGAGAATAGGGCGTTCTTCCCGAACCTTTTGTTCCCAAATCATAAAGATTACCGTCTATACCTCTTACCTGTCCATACAGAAATCCTCTGCCATCTCCTAAAAAGGGATTATACGCACCAAATTGATAGCCGTGATAACGTAAAGCTAAAAAAGACCGTACTCCCCGAAACTTGCCAAAAGTTTCAATAAAATCTGCATCACTAACTGAAGTTGGATCTAAACCCAAAGATGGTAATAATAAATCGTTGCGAAAACGCAAAAAATGGGCGGGAAACTCGGCGGCAGCTACAATATCATAATAATCATCACCCAAATTCTCCATGATTGGTTCATATTCAAGATTTAAGAGAGGATTGGGATTAGTTTCCATTACAGTTATTAAATTAGACAATAAACTAGCTTTAGGATTAATGTATAAGAAATTACCCCAACTTGCTTAATTTTTTAGTCTAATGCCAGATTCGATTATGTATCAAGAGGATGCTTATGTTGTCCTCGAATCAGACCAAGCCGAAGAATTTATGACCGCTGAAGAATTAAAAGCCAAACTAGTTAATCTTCTATTATTAGAAGAAGTAATTATTCCCAGAGAATTAGAACGGTTTGACTCAGTCGAGAAAAAGGCGCAACATTTACTAGATAATTATTTTGAATTGGATATCGGTGCAGATAAATATCTACAATGGTATGTTGTGCGTTTGGAAAAGTAGATTTGTTTAGTCTTTTACATTTTTTATATATTTAATGAGTCAAAATAGTAAATCAAATCTTACTAATGGTTGGTCTTTAAATGCAAGAAATCCCAAATTAATTGAGTCTTTTATGCCATTTTGGGAGTGGTTTTATCGCTATTATTTTCGCGTTAAAACTGATGGCTGGCATCATATCTCCAGTCAAGGCAAAGTACTACTTGTTGGTTCACATAATGGTGGCTTGGCTACTCCTGATATGGTTATGACTATGTACGATTGGTTTCGTCATTTTGGTACACAACGACCTGTGTATGGTCTAATGCATAATAGTGTTTGGCGAATAAATCCCAGTTTAGCCAGACTGGGAGAACAAACAGGAGCGATCGCAGCCCATCCCAAAATGGCGATCGCAGCTTTACAAAGCGGTGCTAGTGTATTAGTCTATCCAGGGGGAGCCCAGGATCTATTTCGCCCTTATACTCAACGTAATCAAATTAATTTGGCTGGTAGAAAAGGTTTTATTAAACTAGCATTAAGAGAAGAAGTACCAATTATGCCGATTATTTCTTACGGCGCACACGATACGCTATTGGTACTAGGAGATATATACGACCTAGTTAAACAATTCCATGATTGGGGAATGCCTTGGTTATTTAATACCGATCCCGAAGTATTTCCGATTTATCTAGGTTTGCCTTGGGGAATTAGTTTAGGCCCATTACCAAATATCCCCTTACCAGTACAAATTCATACCCGTGTTTTGCCGCCAATTGTCTTGCCGAAAAGTGGCAAAACAGCAGCACGCGATCGCGTTTATGTAGATCGATGTTATGACCTAGTAGTTAATACTATGCAGCAGGGATTAGATCGATTAGTTCAAGAAATATCAATCAAATAATTACTTTAATTATAAACATCTAGATTGAGTAGGTGATTGAACTCACAATATTCAGCAGACACGTTACAATTTTCAAGAAAACCTTAACATTTAAATTAGTTAGGCTACAACAGTCCATAAGTTTATGTTTTTAACTGAATTAACACCCATCTTACAAAAATTTGTTCAACAGCCAGTTGCTTTCGCTAGTGGTTTTGTTTCTGGTGTTTTACAACTCAAATTGAACGAAGAACCTTTATCTAAATGGTTAGAACAACAAGGATATAACGTAGCTAGTAGTAACAATTCTGCTACTCCCAACCATAGCGATAAACCGCAATCAATTTCCATTGATTAATTTCTTTTAATTCAGGTTAAGTAAAATTGGTATCAGAAGCAGCAAAACGGTTAGACAACCTGAAGCTAGTCTTAAGCTTCTGACTCTCTATAAAAATACCTTCCTAATATAAATAGATAGAGTGTAGTAAATTCCAAGCCCCCTCTGTAATAAATACATCAAATTCCCCAAATCATCCTGAGGCTGGTTTGGAAGCAATCTTACTCTATGTCAATTTATTAACCTCTTGTTCTCAATCATCATCTGTGACCAATGGTCAGAGAAAAGCAGGAGATGCAGGCTTAGGAAGGTCAATCCCATGGAAAATTTTGACACAACTGTCATTCCAGAACATAGCCTGGATAGAGATTGTCAAACTCTGTCTAGGCATGTATTGCAACAGTTTTCAGATTTCACTGCTGAAGCGCAAGATGTTAGCGCGATCATGAGTCGCATCGCTTTAGCTGCTAAGCTAGTTAGTCGCCGTTTAAGTCGGGCTGGCTTAATGGCTGGGGTATTGGGTTTTACAGGAGAAACCAATGTCCAAGGGGAATCAGTTAAAAAAATGGACATCTATGCCAATGATGTCTTTATATCTGTCTTTAAGCAAAGCGGCTTAGTATGTCGTTTAGCATCGGAAGAGATGGAAAAACCCTATTATATACCTGAAAATTGCCCTATAGGACGCTATACGCTTTTATACGATCCGATCGATGGTTCTTCTAATGTAGATATCAATCTCAATGTCGGTTCAATTTTTTCTCTGCGTCAACAGCAGGGGGATGATCTTAATGGAGAAGCCCAAGACTTATTACAAAATGGAGATCGCCAGATAGGAGCAGGTTATGTTCTGTATGGCCCTTCTACAGTGCTAGTTTACACCTTAGGCAAGGGGGTACACTCTTTCATTCTCGATCCCAGTTTAGGAGAATTTATTCTAGCCGAAGAAAATATTACAATTCCCCAGCATGGCCCAGTATACAGCGTTAATGAAGGTAACTATTGGCAGTGGGATGAATCAATTCGGGAATATATCCGCTATGTTCATCGTCATGAAGGCTATACCTCTCGCTACAGCGGTGCACTAGTAGGGGATTTTCATCGTATTTTACTTCAGGGTGGCGTGTTCCTCTATCCTGGGACAGAAAAAAATCCTGACGGAAAATTGAGACTATTGTACGAATCAGCGCCGCTAGCTTTCTTGGCTGAACAAGCAGGAGGGAAAGCTAGCACTGGTATTGAACGACTTTTAAGTGTAGTACCAGGAAAACTGCACCAACGTACTCCTTTAGTAATAGGCAGTACAGAAGATGTAGAGTTAGTGGAGTCTTTTATTCAAGATTGGACGCGTCGCGAATCAGAGCAACAAGCTTTAGTTTAATTGCCAATTTAACTTGTGAAGTATTAATAAGGAGAACTATCAATTATGCCTACCCAAAATCCCATTTTAGAGATTGAAAATCAATACGGTCAAAGTATCTGGATGGATAACCTCAGCCGCGATATTATTGAATCTGGTGAATTAAAACAGTCTATTGCTGATAAAGGCATAAAAGGAATTACTTCCAACCCCGCTATTTTTGAAAAAGCGATCGCTGGTAACAAAATCTACGATCGGGCAATTGAAGCTGGAATCAAAGCTAATAAATCAGTTCAAGAAATCTACGAAGATCTAGTATTTACTGATATTCGTAACGCTTGTGATATCTTTATGCCCGTATATGAAGAGACTGATGGCTTAGATGGCTACGTCAGCATTGAAGTTCCACCAGATCTTGCTAAAGACACAGAAAGCACCATCAAAGAGGCTCGTCGCTACTATCAGACTATAGATCGCCCTAACTTAATGATCAAAATTCCTGGTACACCAGAAGGTTTGCCCGCAGTAGAACAGGCAATTTCTGAAGGGATGAGCGTCAACGTAACTCTACTATTTTCAGTACAAAGTTATATTGATACTGCTTGGGCTTATATCAAGGGTTTAGAAAAAAGAGCTGAAGCAGGAGAAGATATCAGTAAAGTTGCCTCCGTTGCTAGTTTCTTTCTCAGTCGAATTGATAGCAAGATCGATAGTCGAATTGATAGCAAACTAGAGTCAGCTAACGACGATGCTAAAGCCAAACTAGAAGCCATTAAAGGTAAAGTGGCGATCGCTAATGCTAAAATTGCCTACCAAAAATACCAAGAAATTTTTAGTGGCGATAGATGGGAAGCCTTGGTAGCTAAGGGGGCAAAAGCACAGCGACTTCTTTGGGCAAGTACCAGCACCAAAAATCCTGAATACAGTGATGTGATGTATGTTGACGAGTTAGTAGGAACAAATACTGTTAATACTCTACCTCCTAACACTATTGATGCTTGCGTCGATCACTGCGATCCCGCTAATCGGATTGAAACTAATTTAGATGCGGCTCATCAAGTTATCGATGGCTTAAAGGATGATGCTGTTGATATCGATCTTGATGCCGTGATGGATGAATTACTCGAAGAAGGCATCGATAAATTCATCAAACCCTTTGAATCTCTGATGTCATCCTTAGAAAGCAAGGTTAAGCAACTAGCTACTGTGTAAATCAGCCAAAAATCAATTAAATATCTAGGGGCGCAAACCTTCTTGCGCCCACTAATGTTTTACGCTGTTATAAATATCAATAAAAATATGGTTGCAATATTAGAAAATCCGTTACGAGTAGGGTTGCAGCAGGAGCGTACCGCAGATCCCGCAATTATCGTCATTTTTGGGGCATCAGGTGATTTAACTCAACGCAAACTAATTCCCGCTATCTATCAAATTAAAAGAGAGCGTCGTCTCCCTCCAGAAATGACTATCGTGGGAGTTGCTAGAAGAGATTGGACTCACGACTATTTTCGCCAACATCTCAAAGAAGGGGTTGAAGAATTTGGTAATGGCGTAGGTAATGAAGAACTATGGAAAGACTTCGCTGAAGGCATCTTCTATTGTTCGGGTAACATGGACGAAGCCGAAAGTTATGAAAAATTAAAGAATTTTTTGGCAGATCTAGACGGAAAACGCGGTACAAGAGGCAATCGCGTCTTTTATTTGGCAGTATCTCCTAAATTTTTTAAGCCAGCCCTAAAACAGCTTGGTGCAGCAGGAATGCTTGATGATGCTATTAAAAACCGCATTGTAATTGAAAAGCCTTTTGGCAAAGATTTAAGTTCAGCTAAATCTCTTAACCGCGCAGTACAAAGAGTTTGTAAAGAAGAACAGGTGTATCGTATCGATCACTACCTGGGGAAAGAAACTGTCCAAAACATGTTAGTATTTCGTTTTGGTAATGCTATCTTTGAACCTCTCTGGAATAGGCAGTTTGTCGATCATGTGCAGATTACCGTTGCCGAAACCGTAGGGGTAGAAGATCGAGCGGGATACTATGAAACCTCTGGTGCATTGCGGGATATGTTGCAGAATCACCTGATGCAGCTATTTGCTATTACCGCTATGGAACCTCCAAATGCCCTAGATGCCGATAGCATTCGCAACGAAAAAACCAAAGTTCTCCAGGCTACACATATTGCAGACGCTAATAACCTAGAACAGTCAGCAGTTAGAGCGCAATATTCTGATGGTTGGATGAAAGGCAAACCTGTTAAGGGTTATCGCCAAGAAGAAGGGGTAAATTCTGAATCTACGACACCTACTTTTGTAGCATTGAAGCTAGAAATAGATAACTGGCGATGGAAAGGTGTCCCTTTCTATTTACGGACAGGAAAACGGATGCCCAAAAAGGTTACTGAAATTTCGATCCATTTCCGCGAAGTACCTTTATTGATCTTCCAGTCCGCAGCCCAACAAACTAGTCCTAATGTTCTGACTATGCGGATTCAACCCAACGAGGGTATATCTCTTAAGTTTGAAGCCAAAACCCCTGGTCCTGACTTACGAACCAGAACCGTAAATATGGACTTTAGCTACGGTTCATCCTTTGGTATGGCTACTGCCGATGCCTATCATCGTTTGTTACTAGACTGTATGTTAGGAGATCAAACTCTGTTCACTCGCGCCGATGAAGTAGAAGCAGCCTGGAACATTGTAATGCCTTTAATTAATACTTGGGAAGCCCCCAGCGATCCTAATCAAATGCCCCAGTATGAAGCGGGAACTTGGCAACCGACAGAAGCCGAAATGATGATTAATCGCGATCGCCGTCGCTGGCGCAGACTTTAGAAGGATGAGAGATTAGTAAGGGAGATTGGCAAATCGTCCCTATCTGATAAATGATTACTGATTACTGATTACTGATTATGGTTTCTCCAATAGTATCTTTACAAGCACCCAAAGACGTATCTATCGAAGACATTGAAGCTGAATTGCGCTCGCTTTGGCAAACTCAGGGTTCTGACGAAGATGGTACAGCTGTTACTCGAGCTGCCACCTTTAGCTTAATAGTTTACGAACCAGATGGCACACAACAGCTACTCGCTTCTCTGGGGTTTTATACAGGGCCTATTGACGGCATTGCAGGACCCAGAATTAAAGCCGCAATCAAAGCAGCCCAAAAAGCTTATGACATGGAAGTTACGGGCAAATCGGATGAGGCATTGCTCAACAGATTACATACAGAGTTTGTTCAAGCCAAAGCAAAAGACAAGTTAACTCCAGAAAATAAAACCGCTGCCATCAACTATAGCCCTGATTCTGAGGGAGCAACGGCAGATGCGATCGCCGCTTCTAATCCCTGTAGAATTGTTACTCTCTGTCCGATCTTGGGAGAAGATCAAGGAGTCAAGGCGCAAGTATCAGCCTATTGTCCTATTAACAAGCAAAGTAAAAATACTCTAGTTTGCTGCGAGTATATTACCCTTAGTGGTACTGCCGAAGCTCTAGAAAGAATTGGCGGTATTATTGCCGCACTGGCGATCGCTGACTTACCCAAGTTTGTCTGGTGGAAAGCGACTCCCACCCCTGAACATCCTTTGTTTCAGCGTTTAATAGGCTCTAGCGATACAATAATTTTTGATTCTAGTAGCTTTGTTCACCCCGAAGCTGACTTAAAATCTCTAGCTGAATTACTTAAACAAGATACTGCCCTTGCTGACATCAACTGGCGCAGATTAGCACCTTGGCAAGAATTAACTGCTGCGGCTTTTGATCCTCCAGAAAGAAGAGCGGAAATTTACGAGGTAGATCGGGTCACAATTGATTATGAACTTGGCAATCAATCTCAAGTTTTAATGTTCTTAGGTTGGTTAGCAAGTCGTCTAAAGTGGACTCCCATTGAGTATCAATTTGAAGGAGGAGACTATGACATTCGTAAAGTCAAATTTACTGATGAAAAACAACGCAGTATTGAAGCAGAATTAGCAGGCATTCCCACGGCAGACTGGGGAGATATTCCTGGAGATTTAGTCAGCTTACGTTTGAGTTCAACTAATCTAAAAGCCGACTGCTGCACAGTACTTTGTTCTAGTACAACAGGATGTATGAAAATGGAAGCTGGTGGGGGAGCGCAATCCTGTTATATCGAACAGGTGACACCCTTATCCGATCAGAATACTGAGAATCTACTTGGTCAACAACTACAACGATGGGGTAGAGAAATGCTGTATGAAGAAAGCATGGCAATTACTTCTCAGATATTAAAACTAGCAGAATAGCCTTGGGGAAAAATAAAATATCTCTTCTCAGGTTTCAATCGGGTTTTGGCATTGCCAAGCCCTTTTTTTTTTGATTAACTTCTCATTTCAATACAACACTCGATGTAACTTACTAATATCAACTTGCAGAAAATAACTTTGCCAAGAAATATTCAAAACATTAAATATTAAATATATTTTCTTAAATATATTTTCTTAGTTTAACTGTTATCTTTTTTACAACCAAGAGAGGTTTCTTGTGATTTGTAGCGAAATTAACTTTCGCCTATTTTTTTATGTGTTAGAAACATAATTATTAATATTAGCATCAAACAAATTATGACCATAGACGGACTAAAGTTGAAAGGAATTAATTGACATAGATGCTAAGTAATTTGTGAGGAAAAAGTTATTTATGGATAGACAAATGTGCTGGTTGCAAGATCGCAATAATAGACAAACTATAGTACTTCATTTACGAGAATATATACATCAACCATGGAAACCCTATACTGCATATCCTCAATATTCAGTGCCAGATTACCGTGTTCCTGGTGGTTCAAAAGGATGGGCAACATATCAACATCTACGTAAAGCAGACTGGAATTTAATTGCCACCGCACAAGCCAATAATTATGCTGTATCAGCAAAGACTTTGATTAAGAAGGCAGCTTAAATCAGGCGTTAAATATTAGGTAGCCAGGTATAATTAATTAGTTCGATAATTACTTTAGTTATTAGAATTTATTGTAAATTTATTTATATCTATCTACTTATAATACATATTTGTTAGCTAAGCAAAGTAATAGTAAAACTTATATCTTCATTTGATTTACGTTTTACTTTCCAGAGTAATTTTTATATTTGTCTGCATGAAATGCTGCTATTTTTCCTTTATCTGCTTAGCTAATGCCTTCCCAGAGGATTTTCTATTCTCCCACTCCTGCATAGTCAACTAAGAGAGATAGCTTTTGACGTAAAGTTTCTAATCCTAGGCGATCGCTAGCAGAAATAAATAGAGCTAAAGGGAATTCTTCTTTAGCTTTAGCTAACGTCTCGCTATCTACCCGATCTAACTTATTAAACACCAATAAAATTGGACCTGGGGCGATGGGCATTTCACCTAAAATTTCCATTACTGAACGGATTTGATGTTCCCAATTCGGATGGGATAAATCTACGACATGAATTAAAGCATCAGCCTCGGTTACTTCTTCGAGGGTGGCACGAAAGGCATCAACCAGAGGTGGTGGTAACTGTTGAATAAAACCCACCGTATCAGTCAAAAGAACATTTTGCAGTTCACCTGTATCAGCATCGGGGATGGATAAGCGACGGGTTGTCGGATCGAGGGTGGCAAATAGCTGGTTAGCTACATATACTTCAGAGTTAGTTAAGGCATTAATTAGGGTTGACTTACCCGCATTGGTATAACCAACGATCGCTATACTAGGAACATCTTTTTTCTGGCGTTGTTGCCGCATCCGCGAGCGATGTGCCTGTAATTCATTCACTTCTCGTTGTAAACGAGCAATCCGCTTTTGTATACTCCGTCTTTCGGTTTCTAGTTTAGTTTCTCCTGGCCCTCTTGTACCAATACCACCCCCCAGACGAGACATCGCCTGTCCTCTACCTACCAGACGGGGTAACATATACTCTAGCTGTGCTAGTTCTACCTGAAGCTTACCTGCACGAGATTGAGCGCGTTGAGCAAAAATATCGAGAATAATTTCGGTGCGATCGACTACCCGTACCCCAAACTGACTTTCTAGGTTACGTATTTGAGCTGGGGAAAGAGAACGATCAAATGCCACCAAGTTAGCACCGACAGTTTGCACTCGTAGGGCGATTTCCTGTACTTTACCTTCTCCTACAAGAGTCTGGGGATGAGGACGCGATCGCTTTTGACGGATAGTTTGTAAGACTTCCCCCCCCGCAGTGTCCACTAGTCCTATTAGCTCATTTAAACCATCTTCAAATTCTTGTTCGTCAGTCTGCTCAACTTTTAAACCAACTAAGACAACGCGATCGTGACTAATATCTACCTGTTGAGCAACATATTCCCGTTCAAACTCTGCTTCTAAGCCTTCGACCAAATCCAAAAAATCTTGCCCACTAAGAGTATCTAAATTCATCGGCTCAGATACCGACCAATACTCCTGGGTTTCAGAATTTGCCTCAGACTGAGGTAATAAATGAGCCAGATAAGTATCCTGAATATAACCTGTTGCTCCCCCACCTCTCTTTAATTTACCTGTACCAGTGAGAGTCAACACCGCTAAGGCATCTAACCTTTGACATACCATAGCAGTTAAGCTAGATTCCTTAGGGGGTTCAGATTTCAGTTTAGTGGCAATACAACGAATCCCAGATAAACGTTTAACACCATAACGAGGCAATTCTAAAGGAGGAATTTGTGTCTGACGAGCATTTCCTACCCCTACCCGAATTACTTGTCCACGACGATTGATGTAAGCGCAGACTGGTTGATTAATTTCTGTGCTAATGGCAGCTAGCCTTTGAGCAAACTCTGGCGTAACGACAATATCTCCAGGCAACTTCTGATGATAAAGTTTTTTTAGCTGCTTGATCTGGCTAGATTTTAATCCCTTATATTTACCGTATATAGTATCGATAGGCGTTGCCTCAATTTAGATAAACGTGCTTTTGGAGATAATATATTTTAGCGATTTTCTACTCCACCTATCTAAAATGATGAGCAGTGAGTCATAACTCGTAACTTATTTTTTTAACTTATTTTTTATTCCTTGCTTTTGGTCATGGTAAAAATTGTCAGGCGTCAATCACTAGGAAAACAAGCTGTTTATGACATCGGCGTAGCTAGGGATCATAATTTTCTGCTAGCTAATGGAATAGTGGCATCCAATTGTTTCAACAAATCCCATTCCACCGCCTATGCCTATGTGACTTATCAAACTGCCTATCTTAAGGCGAACTATCCCGTAGAGTATATGTCAGCTTTGTTGACTGCTAGCAGTGGCATTCAGGATAAGGTTGATAAATATCGGGAAAACGCGCAAAAAATGGGCATTACCATTCAGCAGCCTGATATTAATCGTTCAGAAGAAGATTTTTTACCCTTAGATAAAAACAATATTCTGTTTGGCTTATCGGCAGTCAAAAATTTAGGACAGGGTGCGATTGAAAACATACTTAATGCCAGACAAGCAGACGGTAAGTTCAAATCTCTGGCGGATTTTTGTGAACGGGTAGAACTACGTACTGTTAACCGTCGAGCATTGGAAACATTAATTTACTGTGGTGCTTTTGATCGAGTACAACCCAACCGTAGGCAGTTAATTAATGATATTGATCTGGTAATTTCTTGGGCGCAAAAACGCAGTAAAGAAAAAGCTAGCGGTCAACTTAATCTGTTTGATATGAATATCACCAATGGTATGGGGAGCGATCGCCAACCCCAAGATACTTTTGAACAAGCACCTAGTACCCCTGCTGTAGAAGATTATCCTCTCCCAGAAAAGCTTCGTTTAGAAAAAGAATATATTGGTTTCTATATTAGCGATCATCCCCTCAAAGCTGTTCACCAAGCAGCGCAGATGTTATCCCCGATTAATTTAAGTGAATTAGCCGAAAAAAAACCTAAGCAAAAGGTTAGTGCGGTGGTCATGTTGAACTCTGTGAGAAAAATTATTACCAAAAAAGGTGACCCCATGGCTTTTGTACAAATGGAAGACATTACAGGAGAAGCTGAAGGAACAATTTTTCCCAGTACTTATCAAGAATTAGAACCGTTATTAGAAGAAGGGAAGCAATTAATTGTTTGGGGTAAAGCACAACAGCGAAATGATAAATATCAGCTAATTATTGAGGATGCAGAAGCAGTAGAAAAAGTTAAAATGATTATGCTTGAAATTACCCCCGAGCAAGCTTTAGATCGAGCAAAAAGTAATTATCTGAAAAAGATTTTAGAGCAGCAAGCTTCAGAAGAAAATAAATTTAAAATTCCTGTGATTGCAGCGATCGGCAGAGGAGAACAAAGACAATTTATTCGCTTTGGACAAAAGTTTTGGGTACAAAATCCAAGCCAAACAGTAGCATCTTTGCAAAAGGCAGGATTTAGAGTTCATTGTGAATCATTACTTTCTAGTTGATTTTACTTATAGTTTGCATAATTCAATAGTTTTACTGATGTCATTAAAGATAAAAAAATATAATTCACTTTTTTTGAAGTAAAGATCATTGCTGATTATTTTTTTTAGATTAAAATATAAACAATAGACCTATAGAAAATACATAAATATAAGCAATAAAAAATATTTTTCTGTATCAAAGAAGAATTAATACGTATCTCATAGAGAAGGTTTTATATTACCCGACTCCCATCTAAATATCAGGTATAAAAATATAATTCAACCACATGGCTGATCAAAAATCAAAACTAACCTTAGTCGAGTTAAATAAAGCTGATTTAGCAAGAGGAAGACACGTATTAATTGTTGAGTCTCCAGAATCGAGACGGGCAGTTTCGCTTAATGTTAATGTATTTTCTATAGGTCGCCATCCTAATAATGATCTTGTCATTAATGATCGACTAGCTTCGCGTCATCATGCTACTGTTGCTTGGATGAGATATACCGAAGAAGGACATAAAAGCGATTATTCTTACTGGATTATTGATGGTAAAGGAAAAAGAAAAAGAAGCCGTAACGGTATTTCTATCAATGGAAATAAAAAATCTCTGCACCGTTTAACTTCGGGAGATATTATTATTATTGGCAGCAATATCAAAATTTCCTATAGTTATATTGCCTACAGTACCGATACTAGCCAGTTTTTAAATTATTGTGGCAGTGAAAGAACAGAATATAAACCCATCTTTTCTAATGAGAAAGCTTATAAAGATACTGCGATCATTGAAGACACCATTATTGAAGACACCATAATAAAAGAATAAAAAGTTCGTCGCAAGATATTAAATTAATTTAATTTAATTTAATTTAATTTAATATTCCCTCTAGTGCTTTACAAATCACTAAATACTCTAATTCTAATTATTCGTAGTACATTTAACTCGCACTTTGCCTCCGTCAAGACAACAGGCAAAAATATTGCTATAGTCTGTGGTTGGTGATAATTATTTGCTTAAATTTTTGAGTAGCTCATGGTAGTGTAATTTTCATCCCACTTAGTTTTTTCTTTTTTTTTAGTATTCTCAAAGATATGATGGTTGAGAATTAGTACCCTTAGTTTAACAATGCTATATGGCTTTTTGCTCAAAGATTATTCAGTTGGGTCTTGGCGAGCATTCCCAAGTCTATGTTGCCTAGGGAGATCTCACCCAAACCCAGGCGTGCGGTACAAGGTTCCGAGGAAACCTCGGAAGACAAACACTTGCGTTTATATCGGACGTTTGTGCCTCTGGTTACCCTACATACGGAATAGCCCTTTGTTTGGCGGATGGAGCATCCGCAGGTTCGTATCGCTGACGGCGAACGTCCATCAAGACAGAACCACGCTGTTGCCTTCAGAGGATGCTTCGCAGCTAAATCACGTGTATTGCAACATTATGGGCAGAAAGGACTTGTTCGCAGCTACACCCATTGAAGCTTTGGGACTTGCCTCTTTTTAGACAGCAATTGGCATCACCTTCGTTCAGAAGACAAGGAAAATATAAAAATTTACTATGGCTCAAATTTTGATTATTGACGATGACTCTACAACTCAGCTGCTTTTAGAAAGAACCCTCAGTATGCAGGGCTATGATATTAGCTTAGCAAGTGATGGTGAGGAAGGTTTAATTAAAGCTAAGACAATTCGCCCAGCTTTGATTATCTGCGATTGGATTATGCCCCGCAAAAATGGTTTAGAAGTATGCCGTCAGATAAAATCTACTTCTGAATTATCCACCACATTCTTTATTTTGTTGACTTCCCTCGATTCGATCGAGGATCGTGTAAAAGGTCTTGATGCTGGGGCAGATGATTTTTTGTGCAAGCCAATTGAAATGAATGAGCTTCAGGCCAGAGTTAGGGCAGGATTACGGCTGCATCAGTTAAGTAGAGATTTGCAAAATCAAAAACAGTTATTAGAAGCCGAATTAGCCGAAGCAGCAGAGTATGTCAGTACTATTTTGCCCGAACCTCTCCAACACCCATGTTTGAGTATTGATGTTTGCTTTATTCCTTCACGACAACTAGGAGGAGATAGTTTTGATTATTTTTGGTTAGACGATCGCCATTTAGTTTTTTATTTGCTGGATGTTTCAGGACATGGTTTAAGAGCTTCTTTACCTTCTTTGGCGGTAGTTAATTTACTAAGATCTCGTGGTTTGAGTAACGTAGATTATTACAAACCAGATACGGTTTTACGCGGGTTAAATCAAGCTTTTCAGATGAGCGATCGCAATGATAAATATTTCACTATTTGGTATGGTGTTTATGATCGGCAAAATCGTAGCTTAACTTATTCTAGTGCTGGACATCCCCCAGCAATTCTTTTGCCTTCAACAAATAGAGAATTGGAGCAACGCCTCAAAACACCAGGAGTACCTGTAGGCATGTTTCCTAATATACAGTATGTTAATGCTTCGTGTGAAATTGCTGCTAACTCTAGCTTATATGTTTTCAGTGATGGGCTTTACGACATCGAGCAGAAACCTAACACTTATTGGGGATTGGAGAGATTGATTGATTTACTTAAAAAGCACCAAAAAACGCCAGAACGAGATTTAAAGCATTTACTACAGTATCTTAGAACTTGGCACCCAAATTTTCAATTTGAAGA
>JAAUYG010237437.1_pt1 | contig 19448 bp, 16 predicted proteins | sample 7278091 | NCBI WGS metagenome assembly JAAUYG01 (sample SAMN14350201, study PRJNA611818) | marine sediment metagenome | isolation source: surface marine sediment (0.6m) | place: French Polynesia: Moorea | collected 2018-08
CCCAAAAGAGTTAGAGACCGTCTGGCCGGCTCGGAGTCAGAATAATGGTCTGGGTTGGGACATCACTGCTTACCCGTGGGGTGGGGTTTCAGTGGGCTAGCACTATAAAGATTGGCCGCAGGTCGGACTAGTACAAGACGGGTCCAGCACATACACACCTACAACTTGCAGTCGGTGATATGACCATGAGTGGTTGAAAGCCGACTATAAGCCTGATTCATCCATCCATCCATCCTGCTACCGAGAGATTGATAGAAGGAGGTGCTGACACAACTGGGCTGTGAGCCTCGTGAAAGATGGGACACGCAACATCGACCACCAACCACTGGCCCTCAGTGGGTCAGGAGCACAGAAAGCAAAGATGCCAAACATGCTTTTGGTCCCCATCAAGAGACTACAAAAGAGAAAGATCAACCTGCAATGAGAGGCAGTCCAAAAGAAGGGAGGACCCAGCTCAGTGCTACCATTGCAAAGGCTACAGGCACTTTGCTAGAAAGTGCCTTTCTAATGGATTGTACAGACTCAGGCGTAACGGCTTACCTGTCAGAGTGAGGGATCCTTCGAGAGTTTCTTCTCAGGAGAGCTGCCAGGCCAAAGAGAAAACATCCCCTTCAAAGAATTTAAACTAAGAGATGGTTACTCTAGGAGCCCTGGGAATGGTTGACGCACAAGGCAAAGACCATAATTTTGTAAAAGAGGGCTTAAGTGGCCAGTTGAGGTCATAATTGAATCGGTTCAACCTACAAAGAAGGCAGGAGAGCAGGTGGAAACGCCTCCATCTTTGCACCCTTGAGTGTTCTTACAGTTAAGGGGCATTCCCAATCCAGGTCCACGTCCGCTCCTGCTTCAGCTGGCTTGAGTGATGCTAATCATGAAACTGTTAGTCACTCAGGTTGCTGGTAATTTCCAATCACTGTAGAAGGATTCGAGACTCCGGCTCTCATTGATACAGGAGCTTCTGTGCCTATGATGGGCAAGCCCCTATACCAGAAGATCCAACAGTTAAACCAAATTCATCTTCTAACCAAGGAGACACCACTGCTGGAAGAATTGGTAGCAACCCGATCCCCACTTTGAGACATGCTGAAGTGGAGGTGGGAGTTGGTAATGGCAAGTACAAGGCTACAGTTGTGGGTAGTGCATGCAGAGAGAGGTCGAACTTTATCATTGGGGCAAATTTCTTGGTGAACACAACTGTGGCCTGTCACTACACCAGAAGCTTTTCATGATCAGAGAACACCAAGTTAAATGTATCCATGAGCATGTAAAGGCCACCTATGCCAAACGCATATGATAAATCCTTGGCATGTTTGGCAAGCCCGTAACTCAACCTTGGCTGTTCGTCTGCAAGTGTCCAGTTAGTAGTAATCGTAGCAGTTGTGTATGTGAATCTTAATGTTGTGGGTTCGAATCCCTCGAGTGCATCAGTTTACTTTCTCACTTTTTTCTTACTTCTACACCCACACAGGAGAAGTAAACCGCCTCCTCTATTTGTACAAATAAGACTAAGAACAGCTACTCTCAGTTTGAACTATGTCCACCGAAAATGGCAAAGAATATCTTGGCATGCAAAGCCCTGAACAAATAGAAGAGGAAAGAGAAGAAACTGCTGAGAACATCTCCGATGAAACAACGAATCACAGTGATAGAGCTGCCATTACAGAATGTTACCATACGGCTATAGGTATGCTAAAGAAGCAGCAGACAAGCGCGCTAACTGCCTTGACAAAGTCTTGCAATAAGAGGCAGACTTAATTGGTGATTGGGACATCTTGACCTAGTGAAAACGTCACTGGATAAACTGAACAGTCGCTATCCGGCTTACAATGATGCACATATTGAATATTGTGAAGCGTTACCATCTGGAAAGCAGAAAGACAAACAGCCTGAGAATTTTGAGGGATGTCAGAACTCTGTTTTAGAATTTCGGTGAACTGTTATGAACTGGGTGAATGAAAGTGAACAAGCACTAGCACACAACCACGATAGCATGTTGCATACCATTCTGGCTTACCAGAGCCATATGCGAGCGAGCACGCAAGGCTATGGGTTGATTGGCCGCAACACCCGTTTATGTGTCACCACCTTTGTCACGGGTTTGTTAAATCTGCTACGGGATGACAAGACACTTTTTTAATTTGGCTCATATTCTGTTCTTTTTAGTCACAAAACTCCCCTTGTACAGCCACAGCCGCAGGTCTCTCCTGGGCAGCCCAGCGCCGTCGTCCTCACGTCCACTATCTCTCACTTTCCACCGTCGTGAAGACCCCTCCTTATCTGGACCACCGTCCACGTCCGGCTATCCATGTTAAGTCACGTGCCCAGCCACGCTTTTGCGCGTGCAACCATACGTCTCGCACATATCCTAAGTGGCACGTTCTGTAACTAGCCCTTCAGGCTTTGCACAAGGTCTTCTGACCAATCTCTGACGGCCTGTCTCCCGGTTCTTGCTTCATGCATCTTGGCTGAACCATTTGAGGCTTCCGCTCACTCAGACATCGTCCAGTGTCATCCGACCACCTTGCTGTGTTTGTTGTATCTTCTTGTCTCATGCGATCCACTGCAAGACATTATATACTAGTACTCACGGCCAGTACCAAAGTAAGAGTGGTGTGTATACACGGTCACTGTGCATGTATGTGCTGTTAAGAAGCTATATACGACATACTTGGGGCTCAAAATAAATAATTTCGTTACAACCTTCTTTATATAGTAAAGCAACTGAGTATTTCACAAAAAGTATAACCACCCTTTAGCATTGTCTATATAGTGCATTACGTAAAACGCTCTGAGAGGTGCCCGGATTTTACTCAATGAAACTAGGTGAGTAATTAGGACTAGATGGCCATTGGTTGCATGTATATAACCACTTCGCCATCACAGTGACGACAGAGCCACACAAGGTTATGATTGGTTTTAGGTGGCTGGCCGTATGAGCTGATTTTGATTGGCCAAGACCATTTACCAAAGCAAGACCAAAATGGCTTTGGCCGCCACTACAAGCACAGCTACTTCCACTTTGAATAGTAGCTGTGATTATAGGACAATGGTCGCATACATCTACAAGTAAGACTGGGAGACGGAAAAGCGGAATCACCCCTCTCTCTTGCTCGAGTCACTCAAGCGTGTCTGGGTTAGTGGAGGAAAAACAACAGGATTGCAGAACTGAAGAGTGAACATTCTGCCCTGAAATTGAAACAAGAAATACAGATAAAGGAAGAAGAACGCCGATTGGAGGCTGAGCGAACTGCCCTGGAATGACAGATTTCAGAAGAGGAGCTTCCCCTAGAGACGGAACTCGAAGCAAGGAAGCCGAAGCAAGGGAATGGAGCCTTGCTGAAGAACACCACCAGTCAGCCAGTGACGCCACACAGAAGCCTGATGTGCCCACCCTGCGACGTCACACGGAAGTGGGTGCTCTGGCTGTGTTCTCGTCTGATCCTGTACGGGATAGGAAGCCTGATGTTACCACTATGCAACGTCATATTGAAGCAGATGCTACGGCTGTATTCTCATGTGATCCTGTGCAGGATAGGAAACCTGATGTGCCCACTATGCACCGTCACACGGACGTGGGTAGTCCGACTGTGTTTTCATATGATCCTGTACATTATGTGCAGGGTATGACATTTGAGTCATGCAGAAACTGCAATCGGCCTTCCTCACCACCTTTGACACACTCGTAGCAACTCGGACAAGGTCCTATGCTGCCAGACTGGTTTTTGCACCAACATCTCACAGGTGAGCCTAAAGACATGGTTAGTGGTTGCTTCCATCTTGATCCAGAGGCATCCAGAAGCATGAACTTTACTAGAGAGAGAATACAGAGACCCTTATTCATTGTCAATTGTTTATCTGTCAAAGATTCAAGAGTGGTCTGTTGTAAAGCAGGACCACAATATTGGCTTGAGAAAACAGTCGATGTTCTCACACAATGCAATCACGCAATGCGATATTTATCCAACTTGAGCATTCTTGATTACCCATCGAACATTTTAAGTATTATACAGAAGTTGCTATTTTATCTACAGAATAAGTGGCAGGAGTATGTATACAAAGCCCGCCAGAGAGGCAACTCACCGGTTATGTCACGGTAGAGAACAGAAAGACTGACAATGTGTTCAGGAAAGATAAAGCGGCCTTCTTTGCAACAGACGTAATCCTTCATGAGAGCACCATACAGAAGGCGGAATGCCAAAACTGCTGCCATTAATACCAACACGACCATGATTTGCAAGAGTGTGGAGACATTCTGACCAAGACTGTGGATGAAAGGCGTGTTTTCCTCAAGGAAAACCGTATGTGTTTCGGTTGTTTCGTATATGGCCACATCTCCAAAGGCTATCTTCACAAGCGCAGGTACACAATATGTGCTAAGTTGCATCCTACGACATTGCATGTGGACAGCTATAGAGAGATGAAGGGCGAGTCGTTGACGTCACCGTACCGTACATACCATTGTTGTTAGCCAAGTTCGATTGCCTGTAGACACTGAAAGCACTACTACCAGTACGCCATCCAGCGTGGACTAGGCCATTTTCCAAGGAATTCTCCCAGTCAGGGTGCGCCAGAAAGGCTCGGATGCATGTATAAATACCTACTGCTTCTACGATAATGGCAGTACAGGTTGCTTTATCTCGAGAAGCTGTAGGACCAGCTAGTGTCTGGAGCTCCGACGCGTCTGCTTATGTATGAAGTCTATTAACGGATGCAGTTGCCCTGATAGTACAGTCGTTCGTGATATATTCGTCGTCGATGGTCAAAATGCCATTAAATTGCCCGACATCCTCACTTGTAAGGAAATGCCGGCTAGCACTCGGAAGATTTCAACTCGGCAATCAATAGTGAAATGGTCTCGTTTGCACAGGATCTCGTTGCAGCTGCCAAAATTTGACCCTGATAGCCACATCGGAATTATTGTGAGAAATAACTGCCCGGAAGTAATGGAACCACAGGAGGTTATCCATATTGAAGGAAACGGCTCCTAAGCTACACGTTTGAGGCATGGATAGGCTGTGTATGGACATAGACGTATAGTCTCCTATATGGCTATGGTATGGACCGTCGCGTGTGGCTGACCGTAAATTTGACAGTCATAGGCTCCAGTGCATATTCCCATCGTCGTAAACCACAGCCTCTCCTATGCTTAGCGGGGAGAGGTCGTGGTAACATTGGCAGCTTTTTGCGGAACACTGGGCAGGTACTCTCGGGGGGATTTCAAGAAGGAGACAATCAGAGATCTCACAGGCAAATGTCGTCATCACGATATGATAATGTAAACAATGGCACTAGTTAAAAAGTCGGAAGGCCGTTTTGAATATTTCCTTAAATGAATTAACTGAACGTGTCAAAAATAATGTATGGAATATATTTTAAATGAAGAGACGAATTCCTCTCAACAAAAAGTTGAAATGGGACGTCCCTTTGTTGGCATGCAACCTTGGAGGTGTTCCAAAAAATGCCGCCCGCCGCGAACTGACAAAACATCGTATTAATTCTTCATGATATGTCAGTGAAGGCGTGGGCCTGCTGGCCATAAACAGCGTAAATATCCGCAAGGTATCCGGACATACAATGGTCTGGCTGACTCACAGGATCACAGGCACGCCCAACGAGATAAGTTATTGTTGTAGCTAACGCGAATAAATGGCGATGACAGGTCAAAATGCATATTCCCGCAACTGGCATTCCCCAAAACACCCCGACGAAGCCAGAACATCCATCGAGGGTCAATCATGGCGCGTAACTACTGCCTACGGGAAATCATTTTGCTGTTTAGTGGTCGTCAAAGCAGTAAACGTGTACCGGAAAATACTTCTTGTAGTGTAAATAGTGTGTTATAGCAGCAACGCATATGCACTGGGACCAGAATGATGCGCGGCTACCTCCATGTTGACATGTTGACGAGTGTATGTGTGACATATATACACTACGTGTACCTACAGGGTGAAAAGGTAACTTGCTTTTACGTGATGTTTTGACCGTAATTCTTTTTTGTTATGTACTACCTAAAATTACCAAAAATGTTATTCTATTTGCGTTCGGATTTATTCTTTTTGTATGCGTGTTTCTATCGTTGTATAAATCTTAACGATTGTCGGTTTCAATGACCTAAGTTATTTTGATAATGACGTCGTGTACCAGGATTATTTAGAGGGGGGGGGGGGGTGTTAGTACCAAAATGTGTCCTTTATGATATACGATACCTATGCTATTTAATTTATGCGTTATGATAAATCCTTAGTACGTTTGGTTGGCCCTTTTTCAGGGCCTAATGTATGGCCATGGATAATATTTTACACAAGTTTCACTTGTGTGTTCCCAGTACATGTATGGTGTGGTTATCTGACATTGTGCTTAATTAAAGGTGTATTGGCAGTTTTATATCTTGGTGTCTAATGAAATCTATCGTTGAGTGCTTTTAGCCGACTATGTGTGGTACTCTAGTCGTTTCCTGTGTCTTCATAGTATCTTCTACCTGACTGGTGCCCTCGAATAATGGGTATTATTTTTATTCGGGCTATCCTCTTTGTTATGGGACAGCCACATCAGTGAGGACACCGGGTCATAAGAAGGGGGTGCGGACTTATTATTGTATTTTAGGCTCCCTGTTATGTCATCTTCTTTGAGTTTTGTTGGTTTTGTGGTGCCCTCCCCCGTATTTCACAGGTCTTAACGAGCCATAGATTGTGTGAATTGGTCGAATATTAGAAAAGGTATGAGCGCATTATGATATTATGCATAGCATCTTCCAATATCGTAGCACAGCACTGCATTAATACCTGTATATATAGTTACGCATAGTAGTTTTGCTGTATCGGTGTTTTATACCTGTCGCTTTATTGTAACCTCATATTTACGTGTCTGACGTTCGAGTGGTGTCGTGGCTACCAGTAGTGAATGTTATGGCAAATCAATCTTTCAGCATCCGGATTTGACAGGTGAAGTGATTAATGTTCATACCTCTCTGACAGCTCCTGTTATTTCTGAATCAATAGAACATTAATAGTTCGTTAAGTATTGACGTCTTTTATATGAGGTAGTCTCCACATGGCATGATTGACGTTTGATTGACAGTTATATACAAAAATAGTGTCCTCCCGTCTCCTCCCAGCATTTGCCGTAACATTCACTACTGCTACCTAATAGCAACAACCATCCGCCCACTGGCTCGGTAACGTTGGTAACCTGTAATGTTTTGGTAACTGAGTAAGCCCCGCAAAGGCATACATAGGAGACTATCTGGCCTGTCTAGTGCTGTAATTATATTTCTCATCGTCTTATTTTTTTCACACTTGTATTGCATGTAGCCATGGCTGCGTGTGCCATTGTGATCATTCTGGTGATCCCTCCAGGCTCAACGTAGCTGGTCTAATAAAGTCCCTCGAACCAGGCGGCCTCTTGTATTTTTATACTTTATAGAGTTTGCAGTTGCTAGTTAGAGCCGGCTCCATATCAGTCTCTGTGGACATCCATCAAGTCTGAGGCCTGTGTCCCAACCGCAGACTCCTGGAGATTATACCGGGTCTGGAACAGGGGCTGCTTGGAGTCCCCCTGGATGGTCTGGAATAGTGCACTGGGTTGGTTTTTGGGTTAGCTGAGCAATTAGTACCCATGTTCCTCTAGCTAAGGTGTAGTCTAGGTTAGCTTCTGTGGCCCCGGAAGCTTCTGCCCGGATATTAGTGTAGTTCCATGGATCTGGGATTCGCCATCCCGCCGCGAATTACGGAGTGACAAACACGGCCAGGGGCCTGGCCAGGAACCAAGCACCCCTAGATTTGTAGTAGTTTACCCCAAACGCACTAAAGAGTGTGGTCGCTAGCTGCCCCACTGTTGAAACCTCATAGACTTCAGAGCCGGGGCTCAAGACACCACAATATATTCTGTAAGGGATCCCCATTTTTGCAAGAGACAAAGTGGCAGAAATCAAACAGGTATGGCTAGACTAACAAAACATATCATAAATACATATATAACGGTGCGAACATCCCCAAGAAAGATATAGGTCATAAATATCTAACAGCGCCATTACTTTAAAATGAATACTCAGTACTCCAATTAAGTAATCTAGCAGTTTGATTGCAACGTCTCTTTCAGGCCACTTGCTGATCTTGGATACTGGAAAGCCATCAAACAAGCCAAATTACCACCCAAACCAACTAGTCGACCAGCTGTTTCAAAGAATCATTTCTACCAGGACAAAAAATTCCTTGACTTTGTTCAGTGTTACATCGATAGTAGAGATATAAATCAAGATTTGGCCGACTTTTCCCATAGTGGTGACATCGGACCACCTCTGGCGGACATTCGAGAATCTCTCGAGGTGGGAATTCGGCGTTCCACCTTTCCATACGAAGGTAGGTTGTCCCAGATCGGTTCCTTCTATGACGGAAGTAAAACAGGACGCCTCAACGAAATGGACTGTGTGTATGTTGTTAGCGAAGACTTCGAGATCCAACCAGTTGCTACCGATGCCAGACAGTTCAGGATCTGGGTCAGAGGCAAAGAAGTTAAACCTAGAAAACTGAATGAATCACTGATCACAGCCATGCAGCGCACACTGTCGGAAAAGGTACTTCCCGGGAAATGGAAACATGGCGGATATGCCTCACCAGAATTCAGTGGTGTGCGCTGTAATGGGCCGGCCATCACAGCTATGTTTTGTAATGAAAACGAAAGCCATATATCCCTAGATATGTCAATCGCATTCCAGATCACATCTCAAATTCAGCAAAAAGGAGATTTTCCATCTCGACTGAGAGATGTCTGCCGGTCTCTAGCAGACAGTGTTGAACACATCCAAGGTGAGTTACCACGGACACAGATTTCAACTAATCTCCACCTGATAGGAAACCTGGTTGATGACACCTGGCAGCCCACTACAGCCCTGGCAGAGGCGGAGATCTTGCGAGTTCTCAACACTGAATGCTCTGTGAAACGTGCACTGGAAATATGCAAAGCTATTGCTTCCAAACTGCAAGGCTGGTATGAGGAGAATAACACGTATAGCGAAAGGTTACAAAGTGGCACAGAGCAAGTTATGGCTGAGCTCCAGCGATACTCATCCGGAGATAAGGACCTCAGGCATAGGCTTAACACACTGATGCCATACTATCACGTGTGGCTTTCATCAAAGGACAGGAAGGGTTTGAAAGAAGTGCTCAAGAGTGAAGCCCAAATAAACACAGCAGCTATCAAACAGATCATACTGAAGACTGCATTGAAGATGAAAGGTGCATTTTCAAAACCAAGTGGCTCATGTCGAGACCATTTGATTAAAGCCGTTTTTGAAGAACTGGCGTCCCCTGCATCCTTTACTACCCCGCATGCTCTAATGGATGGGGCAGAGATTCAGAAGTTCTCCATTGCTGTGACCTTGTCTCATGTCAAGCAGGAAGTAGCGCAGGACATGCAGAGACAGTGTCAAACCGTTCTGGACAACGATTTTGGAAAGGTACACAAAATCTTTGAACTCTTACACACATGTATATATTAACCGTATGTTGAACCTATTTACTTTAACAAGCGTATATTATACTAAGACAGAGATAGATGAGTGCAATCTCTACTGATTTGGAGTACAATGTATTTACATAGCACGCCATTATTTTGTTGCGCTCTCCAAACAAACTTCATAATACATTTGAGTATGTACTTGCATGTGCATGCCCAACGTTCTGTAACAACATAATATGGTGTTATGGCTATATTAAACAGATTAATTCAAATTCGTCGACAACCGTGGCTTTCGAATTACTTATCAATCAACATACGACTAAGTTTAATAGTGCCATGAGAATTCATCTAAGCTGCAATACATATTCTTTGTGACATGTTCGATTGATTATATGGATATTGCACCAGAAGTCTAAGTATGCGGTAATTCTACCTTATAAATGTCTATAACCTATTTGTCCAGCTCATAACTACAAATGCCTTTGTAATTTTGATGTTTACAGCACCAGGTGCGGGAACTAAGCCTTCCCGGTAGATGCTACGACCTTGGCTATGGTGAATATTGTTACAGAATTGCTGTCACATTGTCTCAGAATGGCAGTTGCCCAGTGTTAGCTGCTGAGGAGATAGCCGCGACCATGTCTGCTCTGATGAATACCAGCGGCGGAGTGTTAGTTGTGTGTATCAATGCTGGTAAATGTCAGCAACACGTTGTATTGGTGGATTGTGCAGACAAGATTATGCACATCATCAGAGAAGATGAAAAATGGATTCCAGAAATGAATTGTGAAAAGTTTATACATCGATATATACCACCAAGGGAAAGTCGGGAAATCGTCTACTTCATCGCCAAAGCGAAGCACTTCGTCACACACTCCATCAATGCATACCACTATGACCGAAATGAAGTCAAGCCTTTGCTTGATTACGACTCGCTCTGCACCATCCTTCGTGGCTGTTCATGTACATCAGCAAATATGTGCCAACATCACCATCAGAATGACACTGAGTTCACATCAGCAGTAGTACTGAATTTTGATATGCCTTTCTCACGAAAGAAAGGCAGAACTTGCAAGTACAAGGACTATCTGTTGCAACATCGCTCCCTTCGTGATGTGCTTGGGCCAGCGTCCGTCAAGAATGAAATCAAGAAAATAGTGTCGGCTCTTGCTAATGGAAATGGTGGCAGTCTCTTTTTAGATGTAACAGATACAGACCCACCCATTGTCAAAGGGTATGCTAGGGTTGACTTAGAAGAAGCCGAAATGCTGCTGTCAGATGTTATTGATATGGAGAACGATACACGAGTGAGCATTTGGTCCAACGTCACACTGGACAAGAAACAGTGGGAAGTGTTGTTTCATCCAGTGTCCGGCTCTCCAGACGACAGAATTGTCATTGAGATACGCGTCCAGCAATGCACTGGCGGGATGTTCTGTGCTATGCCTGTTGGTTTTGTTATAAACGCATCTGGGGAAATATCTGTCCTCACAGATTTTTGGGAATGGAAAGATGCATTGCTTCAGATATCTAAAGTTGAACTGAAGGAGAATATCACGGTGGGTGAACATTTAGAGGAGGAAACTGAGATAGCACCAGGATCATCTATTGTACAAGACACAAATTCTTCAGATACCATTAGTGATGCACCAAGGCATGTGGAGGACACCGGAGGAGACAAAGTGTTCCAATGGTGGGCTACTGACAGCGATGACGTAATCACTAAATCATACAGCTTTAATCACTGCTGTGCACGTGACCTTGCTGAAGAAGTAATGGACACTCGAACCCCATTTACCTTCTTCCCTTCTGCGGAAGCAGTAACAGAAAGGAACAGAGATTTGACTGGTCTTCAAATCGCTATACTGGATATCGCGGATAGATACAAAGACGAAATTGGAGCCGGCGTCATTATTGAACACATGGATGAGCCCAGCAATGAACTGAGTCAGATTTCCGAGGGGCACCACGTGTACAACATTGCAATATTGCGACAAAATCACCTTCCTGCACTGATTAGCATTATGTGGACCAACTGCAAAAAAAGTGTAGCAAAGCAGTATAGCACAATCTTCGCCTGCCTTCTAAAGAGATTATGCCTTCTGACTTACAGAGATTTGTGTGATAGAAACCCATATCTCTGTTTTGAACGTCAGGTGTATCGTATTGGTAAGGGATTCGAACCTGTAGAAGAGAACGTACCTTATCCACAGGAATACCTGATACCCACTCCTGGCACTATCGATATTGTGAGATACACACTAGCTGCTATTCTTCTGCGCTGTGAACCTCTCGTAGACCGCTTTGGCGACATAATGGTACGACATCTCTCAGCCTGCCAAGCGAGATTCCTACTGAATAAGCATCGAACGGTCACTTTGGTGGAGGGCAAAGCTGGAAGTGGGAAAAGTGTCTTGGCACTGGAGACAATGCGAAGAATTAAGCAACAACAAGGGAATAATTCCAAGATTGTTTTCCTCTGTCGTGGGAAAGGCCTAGCGTCCTTTGTAGCATACCAAACGGCCAAGATGGGCATCTTACTTGACATCCAAATAATCCCCATAGAGTCCACAGAGCAGTTGAACAAGGAATACTTCCATCATTACACGGATATCTTCATTGATGATGCCCATGCCATTCCTCTACAGGGTATTCCTAACTGTAGGTCAATGTACGACTCCCTGTTCTCGTCCCTGTGGAGACCAAATTCGCACGCGTACATATTCCTGGACCCCGAAATGCAAGACTATCGTGGATGTATTCCCAAAGACTGCACAAAACAGATTCGAAATATAGCCTTGACGCAGACTTTCATCAAGGGACAGGATGTTCACCCTGAGCCTTTAAAAAAATATTACGAAACAGCCGTCGTGTGTGTCAGTTCATTCAGGCAAACCTAGTCGAAGATGTAGGAACAAGTCCAGACGAAATTCAGGGAATTCGAAACTTACCAGAAGATGGGATATTTTTCTTTTACATCCAAAAGAATATAACCCCAGCCCCTTTGAGTGGTTATGATGGCGATCACCAAGACCATGAAAAGGATGACACGTGTGTGACCACATATGATGATGAAAGCGAATGTTTTGATTACTTGCCATACTACTACACTCAAAAGAATAAAACCACGGCTACTTTGAGTGACCATCGTGATGAAGAAGAAGAAATGAGCGATGAGGATCATCCTGCTACTGCCTCTGCTAATCATGTTGATGGTAATGATGTCAGCGACAACGCCAAGGAAGGAGATAAAGAAGCTCCAACCCTTCTCTCACGGCTGGACGAAATCTTGAAAGACAGCAAGTATCATGAAAGAGATGTTACAATACTGACTGAAGGCAGTAAGGATAACGCATGGGTGGAGAAAATATTAAAATCTGCGAGCTATATTATACAGGACGCCACCATTTTCCCCACCACGCACATTGTAGTGGACACATTGGAAAACTTTGAAGGCCTGGAGTCTGCAGTAATCCTGTTTATTGTTCCCGAGTGCTGGGGTAGGAGCTACATTGGGTCCTTGAAATACAGGCTGTGTATTACCACAAGGGCGATCTCCCGACTGGAATTCCTGGTTCCATGGAACCCCAAAGGAAGACATGAAAACCTTGCGGAGCTGAGGAGAGTATTTGGAACTGAGGTATGAAGTTTCTACGTGAATGCATTAGTCATCTGAATATTGGAATATCTATAGCATTTTCAATTCAAATTGTCTTCCACTCAGCCTTTTTGTGACATTTATGAGATCTTTGAATATTTCACGTTACATCACTGACACAGCCAGTGGTGGCCATCGTGCATGGAGAGACACAGTATATCACGCGCAAGCTTTTCATAGATCCAATTTTGCTCATACCCGTTGTTTAAAAAGGTGACCAATAAAGATTTGGTGACTGTGGGTTTTACTCGAGTAAGGTCCTGCTAGAAATGCTAAAACAGTACACCATATTTTAGGGGTTTACATGTATGGCTCTAAACGTGTTACATGGTGAATGCGTTCAGACTGGAGATGGCTTTACACTGACCGATGGCCACCAATATGCATTTTCAAGGATATTAATATCAGATCTACTGTGCTTTCCCTGCAGCTATGTAGACCTTCCTGGTATGTCGAATGTTTTTTGGTAAAATACGTTATTCCTCCTCAATCAAAAGGCTGTGGTGTACTCATTTGCTTCTCTTTCTCTTCCAGTCTCCTGTGGAATACAGTAGCCTCACGTTGTCACAGAAATACCAGATAGGATATAAAGTTCTAGGAATGTGCTTCTTCAACGGCCTCCTTTATATAGTGGGGGGAGGTAACGTATACACAGTATCTGTGTACAAAAAAGATCATTTTGTGCAGTTGGCGTTCAACGAACAGGACCCTGCAATTATGACCAATGGGCCTGGGGAGCCACGTGTAGACCAGACGACTGCCCACCTCTACATCCCGTGTGGAGTCTGTGGTGTGTATGTCCATAGGTATAAAGACTGTCGACTGGTCACACTCAAACAACTAAAGTGTGTGGAGAATGCTGTCAGCTTAGCCATTGTGTCCTCGGACACACTGTATGTCTGTGACTACCACAGCAAGACTATCTGTCTGGTTGATGTCACTAAAGACAGTGTCACAGAGAGACTACAGCCACCGCCCGAGGTAAGTGGTTGGCAACCAGAGCACGTGGCCATCCTAGGGGACACTGTACTGGTGTCATATACAGGATTGAAACTGGTTATATACCGCCACGGTGTCCGCACACCAGGCAGGTTGCTGCCACGACCTCAGGGCCTACAGTCTGTGTATGGTCTAACAACCGACTATCGATCCAGCTTTCTGGTTACTGACACCATCTCTCACACAGTGTGTGTTTTAGACATCACTGGAAACCTCACTTACACAATACCTATCCCTGGGGACAGGTGGCCATGGAACTGCACCGTGGTAGGACGACAGCTCTGGGTGGGATGTGCCGATGGAAGTATTAAAATACTGTCACCAAAGTTGTAACTTCCACCATGAAGGTTTCCGTAAAATATACCTTGCCATTAAGTATTCCTATGACAACGACAGGTAAATCTTATCTGAAGTAAGAGCGTGTATTTTCCGTGTCACTGGATGGCCATAGTCAAAAACCTTTTCAACCCTGAATACAATGTACGTGTGTGTAATGAACTTAATATGGCCCATTGAGAGCATCAAAGACCTTTGTCTAGGTGATATGTTCATTGGATATGTCTATTTGGCTTCAAAGAAACGTGAAGTACATTCGCTTTCATGCTGGCTGTACATACCAGCAAGCAATAGAACGTAGACCCTATGGCCTACACATTTCGCTTGGTGTTTGTGTCGTCAGTAATACATAATTCAGTTAACGGATTGATTTTTATTTGTGCTTGACTTGGATAGGCAGAGGTGATGGGATTCTGAAAGCCTGCGTTGTCCTTCCCTATTCTGTGGTTTGTAGTCTATCTGTCAAATGATTTTTATGAAACTGCTGCCTGTGTCACCTTCAAATTTTAAACAAGCTTCCTGTCCACGGTCACCATATTTCTAGACTTTTATTTCTTTGCTGTTGCAAGATTGTCACCTTCCCAATTTCTTTTTTTTTTTTTTTTTGTTTTTAATTTTGTTTTCTTTTAACACAGGAGTTAATGTATGAAAATGTTTGAAGCGGTTTATTAATTGCAAGTTAAAATTTATGTCGTGATATTATGCCTTGGTTACTTTGAGAAATTGAATGCTGGATCTGCATGTAGTTTTAAGTGTAAAATGTCATTGGGCCATGGCATTTTCCAAATGAGTTGATTTGTTTGAATATCAGCCTCTCAGAAACCTCTGAGCATAGGACAAACGGCTATATCTCTGCTACACACATGTTATACGTACACCTGTCTGTTGCGTGCCATATGGGTCATGCGGAGTGCTAAGGGCACTGGGCCTCTTGTTTGTAATGTGTGGTCCGTTCATATGTAAGTACACGACAGTAGTGTATACTTATCTCAACATGCTAGTATGGTAGAAAATTGTGTTACTGGAGTAATATTTACTGATATTTACTTACACTGAAGATATTAAAAAGGATGTTATATTGTAAGTTTTGGTTAAGCTTTATATATCACTGCAAAATATATGTGTACTTGTCCTGTGTAGTTGGTTGTATGGCTATGTTGTACAGCGACACAGAAACGATTGATCTACATGTATGGCTTTTGTGTGCTGTCAAGGCGTGTGCTTGATATATAAATTATGGGCAAATTATGGGCAATAAATATAAATTATGGGCAATGGTAAAGTATGTAACGGAACCCGGTGGTAAAAAAGTCTTATTGGACGTGTTTTCATGTACGTATATATTCTTGCATATTCGGCAAAAGTATGTGAAATATAACTAGCCAGTATATTACTAAACTTCAATTCACAGCTGAGCGAGAGCAGTTAAATTGTCAATATATGATGCTGTTGATAAGATGGAGTGTATTTTTTAAAACCACTGTACAGATACGCTGTCTTGTGTAGAAATCAGCGGCCTATTCATTTCAAAGCAACAAATTATACTGACCAAAGTCTGTAATGTACAATTGCAGGCGACACACTAAAGCTGAAGAGCTCTCACTGACACGAAGTTAAACGGTTAGAGCAGTATATTGTTCTCTCAGTCTCAGGGTACCTGTGTGTTTGAAGGACAAGAAACTATAGCGTTAAAGAGCCGATATAGACAGAAAAAGTGTTATAGAACATACATGTATACAAATGGAATCGATAAAAGCGTTTGGTACTCGTAATAGAGATGACAAATAAGTTGTACGATGTTATCAGCTGATAGAGCAATTATTTTTACAGCTGTATAGTAATTCGAAATTATGTGAAAAAACTTAAAGCTAAACAGGAAATATTTAGGAAATACTGTTCTATCCACATACCTCTGCGGTTGACAAAAGAAAAACGTCCCATATGGTAGATATAAACAGTCGGTGACCTAAGCTATAAATAATACACTGGAATATTTGCTACGTGGAGATAGCTAACTAAGAAGAAAACTATAAATTAAACTTGATAAAGGTGAATTCTGTGATGAACAGGAAACGATGTGTCACTATATCATTATATAAATCATTGTAAAGAATGTCACGATAACATGGAATCTCATCCGAAAAGTATTTATTATATATATTGATGTCTATGCATTTTATTATAGTGTGGTAGAAAATATGTGTCTATTATTATGCAATTGTTTTTTTTTTTCCACAGTAAATGGTAGACTTAATGGTATGAAAAGAGATAACGTGTAAAATACGAGTAATTAAAGAAAGAAATCTTGCAATTTACAAGTGTTTGCGAATTGACGTGCTACCTATTACTAATAGACAAAATTATAAAGCACTACTAATAGGAAGACCTCTAGATGGAAATAACTGCATACGAAAAGACTAGTTTATTCATATGTAGTGTTGTTTGAATTGTGCTGTGATGCCTATGAATGATTAGGCATGTTATCAATAGTGAATAAAATTATTTGGCGAAAGAGAATTCAACAGATTTGTGTTTACAAAGGTTATTGCATCACAAAATGTTTGGGCTTACTCTCAATTTCTCAAAAAGATATGCAAGTTTAAAATTGATCATAAGCAGGGAAAATATAATTGTGGGGAGAATTCAAAACGACAACATAAATGGCAGGGTACATACAACCCTCACCTATCCATCCCCACCCTCCGACAAAATCCCCCTGAACAAAATCCCCGTCGGAAAACTGCAAGGTGGACAGAATCCCCCCTCATACCCATACTTTCTCAATCCTGATTATCATGATTACAATGATTACAGTTAATAACTATTTTCACTTTGGTAATACATGCGAAATTATCAACGCATTGCTGGTTATGCTAAATGATAAGGGCATTCCGTGAAAGGCGTTGAAGCCCACATCATGTAACGTGCCCGGGGGGGATTACCTATATGTCGGGGGGGGGGGGGGATTTTGTCGTACATGCACTTTGGCACCTCTGTAATAGATCTTCTGCATATGAGAATCAAGACTGGCACAAACTTCATAGGGTAGTAGAACCGTGGTTCCAGCTAACATCTACATGCTCTGTCTTACTGTTTTGACCATCCTGTTGAAACCAGCAGTTCATATTCCAATGTGGAATTGTACTAGAGTTTTATCTCGACATATATGTAGGACATGAAAACAACCGTTTTATATTCGCATCCATTATACTTTTAATCAACATTATACACACTAAGGGAAGCTCCTTTTGTATGCATTTGTGCCGTAAATTATATCACAGAGAATCGAAGTGGATTCGGCCTCTGTAAGCTTTTGACAAAATACGGGTTAAACCATGAACAAATTGGCTCTCCGATGTAACGTTCAAACATAGCCCGGATTTGCTGAGCCGTACATGCACTATATGAGGTCATAGTGAATTCTCACAGGCAAGCTTCCCACCCTCTCGAACTTTAGATATATTGTGTATGTGAAAACAGGATCCTTTTTTACTTCCCGTTTCTTCCTATGACACCCCAACACTGCTCAATTTGGCATTTCATTTGCTGTGATTAATTTGGGTCTAAAGTCCTTTTCTGCAGAAGGCAGACGCTCTAAAAACGGACAGCACAAGGAAGAACCTAGCTAGGTGTAGATCCGCAAAGAAATGGAATGTAAACATTGGTGTTATCAACTAACACATTTATTTTGAGTAGACGGTTTCGGTGTCAACCCGTAAAGTATTATCAATTGTAGAGAGTAACAATACCCACAGTCATGTGGAAATCATAATCGTAGGACGGATAATATCAAGATGCGGCTTCTAGAAGAACGCGAACGACCATGAAAAACGACTTGTGTATGTATAAACGTGACCTATATAGGCCTTCAGGGAAATAACTTTTAGAACTGGTGTGTCAGCAAATCCATGACGATAGATCATGCATGTATGCGTCGAATCTTGAAACTTGTCCTCAACATTTATCTCCGGGATCAATCTTCGGCAGAAGTACTTCCTACTAACATGACTAAGGCATTCAATAATATGTCATAAGTAATATAAAAATGCAGATATTACTAGTATTTAGAGGCTGGCTGCATATGGTCACATTGGGGCAGTTTGTTAGGACAGATGAGTGGTGCGCCACATTGGTCAGTACTTGGCCCGTTATTGTATAACATTCTGTCACGACATGGTACTTCTGCTTGAGAAAAAAGCGATGTGCTGATTGTTGCACTGCAGCATGTTATAGCGAAAACAGTGGATCACGTGACTACTAAACTTGAAATGATGTGAAGAAATGTTAAATGTGAAGAAATGTTAAATGATTTAACTGCAAAAAAAAATGAAAGTTAACAAAAATAATCAGCAACAGAAAAGAGGTTGTCAGAAGGTATCTCTGTACGAACATGTAGGTGGGTAAATTAAATATGGTTATAACGTCATGGCCAGATTTGTGTAATTCCTTCATGTAATACATCACCATAGAACCCGCTACTGTATGCTGTGTGCCTATCACTCACCTGTAGGAGGCACGAGCCTTGCCTTTTACTGCATTGAAGGATGGCGAGCAGAAACCTGAAATATGGCCAAAACGGCCAACGATTCCAGCAGCCTCGATGGGGAAAGCATTAGAGGGTCTGCCTTTGTGTGCTATAGCATTAGATATATTTCTCTAACGATAAAGGCCCAGATAAAAAGTCATAAAAAAAGATCTTTTAGATTGCTTTTAACAATTATGGCTCGTTACAATCTTCTATTGATCAAAGCCAACACGTGCCTCAATCAGGCCTGGGGCGATTACATGTCGAATGTAATCGATTACGATTACGATTACCTCTTGGCAGTGTGATTATGATTACGATTATGATTACACAGTTCAGTAAAGTAATCGAATACGATTACGATTACATGACAAAGTGATCGATTACAATTACGATTACAATGAAACTTGCCTGCGTGTAATCATATGTAAAGATATAATAAGAATTTTAATATTATTTTCTTTAGTCTTTTGC
>JAAUYG010153559.1_pt1 | contig 19443 bp, 8 predicted proteins | sample 7278091 | NCBI WGS metagenome assembly JAAUYG01 (sample SAMN14350201, study PRJNA611818) | marine sediment metagenome | isolation source: surface marine sediment (0.6m) | place: French Polynesia: Moorea | collected 2018-08
GACGCCTTGGCACGATTGTGATTGACAGCCTGCATGGTTTTGGAAATCAAGATTTCTTCCATGCTCCGCACAGAGAGTCCCGCTCGTATGACTGCCTCGTCCCCGACCGGCCTCACGGGCTTATCCACGGCCGGTCGCAGGGCCTCGGTCAATTGGGACCCGGAGCTCAGCAAAACGGCCCGCTCGATGCGGTTTTCCAGTTCGCGCACATTGCCGCGCCAGTCTTCACGGGCCAGTTCGGCCAGGACGGTATCGTTAACGCGTTCGAAACTTTTGCGGTAAAGGGTTTCATATTTGGCGATGAAATGCCGAGCCAGCAAAGGGATATCGACCCGACGTGCCCGCAACGGTGGCAGTCGGAACGGAACCACATTAAGGCGATAGTAAAGGTCTTCGCGAAAGGTGCCGGATTCAACCGCCCTTGAAAGGTTCTGATTGGTCGACGCGATGACCTGGCCCTGGAAATTCCGACTGGTCAAAGCGCCCAGGCGGTCGATCTGCCTTTCCTGCAGAATGCGCAAGATTTTGGGCTGCAAGGCAAGGGGCATATCACCGATTTCGTCCAGCAAGATGGTCCCCTCCCCCACCTGCTCGAACTTCCCGACCCGACGCTGCGAAGCACCCGTGAAGGCGCCTTTCTCATGACCGAACAGTTCGCTTTCGATCAACGTTTCGGGCAGCGCGGCACAATTGACGGCGATGAAAGGGCGATCCGAATGACAGGCGGCCTGATGGATGTGGCGTGCCAGCACCTCCTTGCCGGTGCCGCTTTCTCCGCTGATCAGAATGGTGGCCCCTGTGCCGGCAACGCTTTCGGCCGCCGCAAGCAGTTCGAGCATATGCGGATCATTGGTGATAAAGGCGCGCTCGCCACGGGAATCGCCATCGTGCGGGCGATCGTTTCCAGCGTCCGCCGCGCGCTCGTCTTCCCGGGATCGAATCCACGCGGCGAATCTCTCGGGATCCACCGGCTTGACAAGGTAGTCGACGGCGCCCTCCCGAATGGCCGCGACGGCCTCATCGACCCCTGGTGCGCTGCTGGTGAGCACGATCGCCGTTCGTGGCGCTCGACGCTTGATACGGTTCAGAAGAGCGAGGCCGTCTACATTCACCGGATCGCAGTCCACCAGGGCGATGCTGAAAGTTCTTCCCTCCAGCGCTTCCATGGCCGCTTTCTCCCCAGCTGCCGATGCCACGTCGTATCCGGCTTGTGTGCAAATCGCGACACAGCGGCGGTATGAATCGGTCGTATCGGCGACGAAAAGCGCGGCCCGGTTGCTTTCCGGCTTTGAAACTGCCGGGGGGTTGGTTTGCGATCCCAGCTTCATAAGAATGATCTTAAATATATGTTATTTTAACAATTAACTGCTTTATCCAAGGTCAGGATCTCGTATCGCAGGATATTTTTGCAATACACATGCCATTCTAAAGATGTTTCATCCCTGGAAAAAGTGGCTGTCCATTTTCTCGACAGCGTATGGAAGGGATACGCTTAATTTTCTGTTTTATTTAACAATATAGGCTCAACACGGATAGGCTCAACACGGATCGCCGTACCCGTATGGGCGCATCTGGCCGTCTGGCGGCCCTGGTTCGCGATGGAACGGTTTGTCAATTCCCGCGGCAATGACGTCATGACTTTGACACGCATCAGTTCTCGGTAGGTGCTCGTGCAACTTAGATGACTTGGTTCACCGTGGAGGCGGCAAGGAAATGACAGCCAATCGGCGTTCTGATTCCCGCGCGATTGTTCGAAAGGATTTTTCGCGGAGGAGGGTCATAGCCCTCATCTCACCGCGATTAACTAAAGGAGGTCTCGATTTGGGGCGATAACCTCCCAACACCATTGATTGGCGCAAGACGTTGCATCCGACCGGACGATGGCTGGTTTCGACGATTTGGAGCTGCCATTAGCGGACGACGGTTCTTGCCGGGGACTATCCGACATGATGATTAAACTTCTGCGGCGGTTTGCCCAAGACGACATCGAGGCCTTTACCGGCAACCTGGACGATCTGAAAAAACGTCACGAGGCCTACGCCCTGGCCATTCGCACGTTCCTCGTGTTCCTCAAAGATTTCTCGATGGATATCAGCGATATCGATGCGGCGGCCTATCGTGAGGCGATCGATCGTTTGAGTGCGAGATTTTTCGAACTGAAAAGCGCCAAGCGCATTCACACTTGTCTTGACCGCGAGAAGAAATCGATCGCCAGCTATATCGACCGGCAAAAGGAATATCTCGAAGAGCGCGATCACGAACTGCGCAAAATCATCGATCTGTTGTCTCGCGCCATGGCGGATCTCAATTCCGAAAACGATGCCTACCACCAGCAGATCCTGCAGCAGGGTGAAAAGATCGAGCAGATTACCCGGCTGGACGATATCCGCAAAATCAAATCGGCCCTCGAAAAGGAGGTCGAAAGCCTGCGCCGCACGGTCCAGGCCAAACAGGTGGACGAACAGACACGCATCGAAAGCCTTTCATGCCAGGTTGAAACCCTTCAGGTGGAGTTGCAGTCTGCCAAGGAGGAATCCATGCGCGACGGGCTTACCGGGGTCTATAACCGTCGCGCTTTCGACCGCTATATCAAGGACCTGATCGATAGCAATCCTGGGCGCCGCAACGGTTTCGCTGTTTTGATCCTGGATATCGATAACTTCAAAAGAATCAACGACACCCATGGCCACCCCGTGGGGGACCGGGTCATTCTTGCGTTGGCCAACGCCAGCCGACAGATGATTCGCAGCGACGATTTCCTGGCCCGCTACGGTGGGGAGGAATTCATCATCCTGCTTCCCGGCGCGTCACGGCGCGACGCCGTCAAGAAGGCACGTCATCTATGCCAAACCGTCGCCAAAACACACTACACCCTGGATGACGACAACACCGATCTGACCCTCTCGATCACGATCAGTATCGGTGTGTCGGCCTTCGTCCGTGGCGACAGCGTAGAAATACTCCTGGAAAGGGCCGACAAGGCCCTCTACAAAGCCAAGGCCGGCGGAAAGAACAGGGTCGAAGCCTTGTGACGCCGGAAGGGGCATTTTTTTCCTCAAGCCCAATCGTTGCGGAACAATTTTCCGGTAGAGCCGAAAGACCTGTCGACCGCATCGGGCATCATCGGACAACATCTTGGTATCCCTTTCAATTTTCACCTACGCCCACAGATGGCAGACCTTAAAGACCTGGCATAAGCTTTGCTACTTGGTAAGAGACACAACCGCTGCTGTCACGCGTTTTGATGGAAACGATCAACCAGGAGCATTTCAGGCATGAGAATCGAAAATGGAGCACCCGGATTCGGACAACCGGACAGGCCTTCCCGAACGGCAACGCCGGGCAATGATACCGCGTTCAAAACGCATCTCGAAAAAGCGTTGGTTCGAAACGATTCCGAGAACAATCCTTCGCTATCCGTAACGGCCCCGCCATCTTCCGGTGTCGTGACGCCGATGTTCGGCGCCAGCGTCAATCCCCATAGGGTCGTTCAAGGTTTTGAAGATTTTCTCGGAGCGCTGTCGACTTACCAGGAACGACTGGGCGATGCGCGCTACGACCTAAAACTTCTGGAGCAGGACATCAACGGCATCGGAGCGCATTGCCGTCAGTTGGATGACTGGTTGCAGCATACTTCTGTCGATGACGATCTTCGCCGTGTGCTTCGGGAAGGGCTGACCACCGCCCGCGTCGAAATGGAACGTTTCTACGCCGGTGACTACTGTTAGGCGGAAATCCAAGTGATTCGCACCACCAGCAAAACCATTCGCGACTATTGGCACCTCCAGGGCGCAGTCGTGAAGCCGGGGATTGCCAAGGCGCCTACACAGGGCGGTTTCCACCGGACCATGGCTTCAGCCATGGAGACGGCCGACCAGAAATCTCATGCGCACCGCCGGGGATTGACAATTCAGGACTACTGGCGGCAGGCCGCCCCGGCCAAGCGCCATACCGTCCTGAATTCAATTACCGATCCGTCCTCCCCGGTGTCGACCGCGGTCAGCGACACAGCCGCCCCTCCAGTAGAAGCGCACCAGGAATCACCCGTGGCGGTCGATGGTGAAGCGAAAACCGCGTGTCGAAGCGAAATGAACCGGGCGATCGTCACGGCGGCACGCAAATACAATCTGCCGGCCAAGCTTATCACCAGCGTCATCCGGCATGAATCCAATTTCGCCCCCCGGGCTGTCTCGTCAGCCGGCGCGCAGGGACTGATGCAGTTGATGCCCGCGACCGCGCGTGAGCTGGGCGTGGACGATCCATTTGATATTCAACAGAACATCGACGGCGGCACCCGCTACCTCAAGCAAATGCTCACGCAGTTCGAAGGCGATCTGCGCCAGGCGCTGGCGGCCTACAATGCCGGCCCGGGCACCGTCCGCCGGTACGGTGGCATTCCCCCCTATCCGGAAACACAGCGCTATGTCCGCAAGGTAATGGCCTCCGTTGCGGAGAGCGCCTGACCCCCCCGAACACCCTGTTGCCTTGATCGCTTCTGGCCCATCGCGACCGGCGACCTGGCCGCATTGGCTCCACGCGGCGGAATGCCGCTTCCCTTGCACGCCTTTCCACGCAACCATCGATAGAGCCGGCCCGTCGAGCGTTCGATGGCCCGCTATCTAAACGACAGGATCGCCGCGAGGCTCACGGATGCTGGAAGGCTTTGGGGGCACTGGGTGTGCGGCGCGGAAAACGATTCCAGGGTTTGCCAAAACCCAAGCGGGGTGATTTGTCTTCGGGGAGAAACAAACCCAAGCACCGGCCTCCAAGAAAGGTTTTGCTCGGGGTAAACCTTAAAAGGCTTCCAGACTCATGCGTTGCCGCAAAATTTTGCGCTGCATGCGGTAGAGAACCTCGGTCAGGCGCTTCTCCTCGGCTTTGTCGATGGCGATGAACTCGAAGGCGTATTGTTCATGATTGGTCTTGGGATTACGGCCGGTCCTCACGATGCGGGCCCGCATGATGCGGATCAGCGTGGTCTCCTCATCATCGAAAGTCAGTTCAAGGTTGTTCAGGGTCCGGCCTTTAAAGAGAACGCGTCGTTTTTCTTGGCCGCTGCGAAGGGATTCAACCATGCAGAGCAGACCGCCCAGGCTGAAATCGAGCACCAGCAGTCGGACGGGCGGCTCCAGTTGCCTCAGGGTGAGCGTGGTTCCCATCGGGGCTTGCAGACGAAAGTTGCGGCGGCGTTGAATCCGCTCGATTTCCGAGGGCAGCGGGAACCAGAAGTCACCGTGCCAGTCCTCGATGGGAACCGTGAAGTTATAGAGGACCTTGTCTTCACCATTGAACTCGCAGTAGAGCGCGCACTTTTTCTTCAGCAGCAGTGCATCGCGCATGCCGTCTGGAGGGTCGATGCAGAAACGGGCGTTCGGCCCATCGGTATCGAGGTCGGTTAACAGCGATACGTTTTCAAAGGCCGCCCCTTTGACCGCAACCTTTATCAGCACTTTCCTGTCTCTAAGGTACCGGAGGGCCTGTTCAACTTTTTCGCCGCTGATTTTTGCGTAGTCATCCATGTCGATTTAAACGAATCAGGCGTGGCTGCTCAGTCCGGCGATATTCCGGGCAAAGTCCTGATCCTCGAGCAGGCGTTTGGCAAAACTGACGTATTTTTGTGCAATGGCGCGCACGGCAAACTGCAAGGCGAAGGGGCGCAGGGGTTTCTCCAATAGGTGATTGACATTGGAGGCCATACACATGTTGACCACGTCGTCGCTGGCATTGCCGGTGACGACGATGGCGTCTTGATGCGCCGACGGAAATTTTTTCTCAACCGCGTCCAGAAAGGAAAACCCGCTCTTGCCGCCCAGGAAAACGTCAACGATGAAAATGGCCACACCGTATTTACAGCTCAGGCAATACAAAATGGCTTCATCGGATTGATTGAAAGCCTTCACCTGCCCCCAGGAATAAAAGCCCTCCACCACATCAGTGATCATCCGGCACACGTCAGGATCGTCATCGACGATAATTACATCCAAACCGTCTGGCATGCCTGCTCTCCCTTCCTGGGGGGTAAGCTAAAACAACTTGCCTGCGCTGAATGAACGGCCGTTCGTTGGCCCCAAGCCCGCCCTGTGGAATATTTCAATATATATCGGCAACCTCTGACATTTGTCAATGACGGGTCCGCTGATGGTAACGCCTGAAAGCACGTCTTTGGCGAGCCACTTGGCAGTTTCAAATATTTTCGGATTGCGGTCTTCCCAGAAGCCGTTCCAACTGCTCACCAATTTCATTGACGCGATAGGGCTTGGCCATCACCGCGCAGAATCCAAAATCACGGTAGTTGGTGACGCCGGGATCGTTGGCGTAGCCGCTGGAGACGATCCCGCGGACGGCCGGGTCGATGGACACCAGTTTCTGGATGGTTTCTTTGCCGCCCAGTCCACCTTTAACCGTCAAATCGAGGATGACCGCGTCGAAGGGCATGCCGGCCTCGAGAGCCTCCTTGTAGAGATCGATTGCCGCTTCACCGTTCGGCGCAAAGGCCGGTTCGTAGCCCAGGCGTCTAAGAATGTTACCCGCCAGGTTGCGTATCATCTCGTCGTCGTCCATGACGAGAATGCGGCCGGTGTGCGTTCCATAGGTATTCATGGGAAGTGTGTCATCCTCTTGGGCGGTCGTGATGGCGTTGGTTGAGGCCGGCATACGGATTTCGATGCAGGCGCCCGGGCTATCCGTGCCGCACACGCGAATCGTGCCACCGTGTTTTTCAATAATCGAGTTGGCGATGGACAGTCCCAGGCCCAGTCCGCGTTCGGTACCCATTTCCTTGGTCGTGAAATAGGGGTCGAAGATCCGGTTCAGCACGGCGGGGGCAATCCCCGGTCCGTTGTCTTCGATCGATATGGACACATGACGTCCGGACAAGGTATCTCTGCGGCCTTCCGCGTCGATTGCATTCCGGGCGGCGACCGTCAGGTCTCCACCGTCCGGCATGGCTTCACGCGCGTTGATGACGATATTGTGCAGCGCCTGCCCGACCTGCATGCGATCCACATCCACGTGCCAAAGGTCCGGGGGAAAATCGTATTGGACGGTGATATTCGAACCGCTGAGCGCAAACTCCGTCGCCCCCAGGATCAGCTCCGCGGGGGCAACGGTTTCCTTCTGAGGGGTTCCGCCCTTGGAAAAAGTGATCAGGCGGTTGGTCAGTTCCTTGGCAATCAGGGCCGCCTCCTGGGCCTGTTCCAGCCATTCGGATTGCGGGCTGTCCTCATCATAGGTTGTCAGGCACAAGGAGATATTGCCCATGATGGACGTTAGAAGATTATTGTAGTCGTGGGCGATGCCGCCTGATAAGGCCGCAATCGATTCCAGCTGCCGTGCCTTGAGCAGCTCTTTTTGGATGCGCCGGGTCTCGGCATTGTCACGGATGACAAGCAATTCACCGAAACCTTCGTCCAGGGCTAAGGGACTGACGGCAATTTCAATGTCAATCAAGTGCCCATCCCGCGTTTTCAAACGCGATTCTTCGTCCACCAGCTGGCCCTGATGGGCCCGATAGGCCGTGCGGCGTTCATCAAAGGGAAAACGGGTTTCAAGGTAGTCTTCCGTTTCCCTTTGCCGCAACTCCCGTTCGGTATAGCCGCTCATGGCGCAAAAGGCCTCATTGGCGAACACCATCCGGCCGTCACGCAAAACCATAAGGCCCTCGCGCAACTGGCGGCAAATCAGACGAAAAGTCGAATTTGCTAGCATATCCCCTTTCCTGGCGGTCGAGTATATAATGGTTGCTTAATGAATGACGATATCACGGCGTACGAACCAGTCGGTTCGCGGTACGACGATGGTCTGCGCCTGATAATCATTCCAGGCGTAAAGGATCAGATCCTCGCTGCCTTCGATCCAAAATCCGGTACACGGCACCCCGGGTGGTTCAGCCCCGCCCACAAGGAATTGACCACTGATTTCCGCCGCCACTGCCAAGTCATAGAGGGCATCGTAAATGCGCAGCTGCGAATCACGATCGATTTCGATATCCTCGAGTGCGATTTCGTTGAGCCGCTCCTGCGCGATCTTCAATCGCTGTCCGACGTTTTCCTTGATTACGTCGATTTCATCGCCGCCGTACCACAAACCCATTGAATGGCCGGATGTGAACGTCATGTCGTCGATACGATCCATAGATTCCTGCCCGATACCTCTTGGAATTGATGAATTTGACCATTACGGCATGCTTCACGGGGCTTATCGGCCCTTTTGACCGATCACTTTAAAGCCGGGCCCAATTGCCCGATTCAGGGTGTCAAGCACTTGACTATCCAGCGGCGCTTTACCTCGAATTCGGTTTAAAATTGCCGCCGCCCCCTTGCCCTCAAAATCCATAACATACTGTACTAATATCTATAATGATCCTTTTTGCCGAATGGCCTTTTTTTTGCATCAATAGGCTTCGGCCAAAATTGATACCGAAAGAAACATCATGATCGACACGACTGCCATTGCGAATTTGCAGATGCTAATGAACACGGGCGACGGGCGCCAAGCGGTCCTCGCTGAACTGCTTCTGAACAAAAAGACATCACGATCGGCGACCGTAATTAAGAAACGTCCCGAAACAAAACGTTGCCTCCAGGGGCGCATTTCACGGATTGGTGCGTCGAAGGCGCAACTTCGCCAATTGCGTGTGGGTCGACTTCATCCACTGACCACTTCGCCCCTACCGGTAAATAGCCAGCTGAGGATCACGAACACCATTATCCAACAGTTGGATCGACTGTCCGGGGAAGAGAAGGAACCCCTCATCAAATTCGCTGAGGGATTTGCCTACCATTACAACAACCTGTTCATGGCCGTCTTGGGCCATATTTCGATTGTGATGTTCAAACTCCGACCTTCGCGCCCTGCTTTCAGTCGGCTGCGCGAATGCGAAGAACTCATCCACAACACGGCCTTGCTGATTCGCCTGCTCGTGGAAGTTTTCCATCGCCCGCAGCAAGCGCCAGCGATGGCCTATCCGATCGATTTGACGGACCGGGAAATCGGTGATCGGATTTTTTCGATGATCAACAAGCAATCGACCTCCGCCACCAAGGTCGAAGATAACCTGGGTGTTCAGAAAATTTTGAGAATCGTTGCGGCTGCCATGGCCAAGCGGATGAAAGGCGTTCTCAGGACACTGGAGGCTCGGACCGCTGAAATTTTCCGTGACCGCGACCTTCACGCACGCTACGGCGGGCACAGCCGGAAGATTGGCATTCATCTCCAAAGAGGAATACGCATCGCTGACGCGCTGCTGGATTTTGCCACCCCCCAGGCCCCCCAGACGTTTTCCCTCGACCTCAACGCCGCGGCCCGTGAGGCCGTTGCCATGTACAGTGAATGCTTCTCGGGGCTGCGGATAACGCTGGAATGCAGCGCCGGGCCACTCGTCGTGAAGAGTGATTCCTGCCGGCTCCGAAAATTGATCCTGGAACTGTTGGCCAATGCCGACGATGCCTGTCCCGAGGGGGGAGAAGTGTGTTTGAAAATTACAAAACAAAACGTAACGGATCCCCCCGAATTATCAATAAATACTTCGAAGCTGCGCAAAGCGCATCTGACCGTGGAGGACAACGGGCCCGGGATGCCGGCGTGTTTGGGTATTCACGCTTTCGATCCATTCACCTGTGCCGCGGTGGGGCGCAGGCGCAAGGGACTTGGACTGGCCGTCGTATCCGGCATCGTCAGAGCGCACGGTGGCCGCATACGGTATTTCAACCGACCCTCAGGTGGTTTCGTGATCGACATCGAACTGCCCCTGGAGAATAAAACTGAACAGCCACCAGCCGTTGATTTTCCGCTGCCATGAAAAAAATACTGCTCGTCAATCCGCATGACACGGCTCAGTCAGGTTTCAGCAACCCCCCTCTTGGATTGCTCTATCTGGCGGGAACCCTGCGCGTCCATGGGTTCGAAGTTCACCTGGTGGATGGTTGCCTCAAGGGAAAGGCCGCCATTGACGAGGCCCTGGAACGGTTGCAACCCGATGCTGTCGGCATCAGTTGTCTGACGCCTGGCCGGCACCGGGCGTTGGAGATCGCCGCCCAGGCCAAAAAGCAGAACCCGAAGGCCCTCACGGTTTTGGGCGGGGCGCATCCGACCATCATGTATCGACAGATCTTGAATCACTACCCCTTTGTCGATGCCATCGTACGGGGAGAAGGCGAGCACGTTTTTTCAGAACTCCTGCAGGAAAAGCCGATGACCGATATCAAGGGTCTGGCCTTCAGACAAAAGGACAGGATCTTGGATACCGGTCTCAGCGTTCCCGTCGACAACCTTGACGATCTGCCGATGCCGGCTTGGGACATGGTGGACCTGCAATGTTATTCGGCCATTGACCGGGGCACCTATCACGGCATCGACCTGGCTGCCGTGCCGCGAATCTCCGTGATCTATTCACGGGGATGCAGCGGACGATGCCACTTCTGCTCGAGTTGGTGGATCTGGAAAGGTTGGCGCTGCCGTTCGGCCGCCAACATGGTCGATGAAATCGAGTGGCTCTACCGCGAACAGCAAATTCGCCACTTTTGTTTCGCCGATGACGCCCTCACGGTCGATCGTCAGGCAACGCTTGCGCTCTGCGACGAGATTATGCGGCGTGATTTGCGAATCGTTTTTCATGCCACGACCCGTTCGGACTGCGTCGATGCAGAGATGCTACGGGGCCTGAAAGCGGCTGGCTGCTATAAAATCGCTGTCGGCGTGGAAACCGCCTCCCAGCATCTCCTGAACCGCATGGGCAAAGACAATGAAGTCGAATCTGCCGAAAGGGCGATTCGTCTCAGCAAAGAGGCCGGTCTGCTTACGACCGCTTTGATGATTGTCGGCAATGTGGGTGAAACCGATGCGACCATTGCCGAGAGTCTTGCGTTTCTGCGACGCTCCCAACCGGATGACATTGGCACCGTCGGCGGGTTGTGGATTCTTCCCGGAACCCGCCTGCATGCCGATTGCAAGCGCAGCGGTTACATCGACGATGAATTCTGGCTGAGCGACGCCCCGTACAAGATATACACCCGCGAGCATTCCCTCGAAAGACTGACCAACTTCAAAAAGCGATTGATGACTTACAAAAACGACGCCAAAGGACACCCTATGAGCGACCCGACGCCCCGCCACCAGTCCGGCGATTCATTCCTCGCCAAATGGAACCGCTATGTCGACAGCACAGTCAATGAATATTCGGCAACCAGCCGGTGGCAGGGGGTGGACGCGCTGCATCGGGAGCTTTTTCAAAAAATTCCGGCCGAATGCAGCGCGGTCCTCGACCTGGGTTGCGGTGACGGCTGGAGTACCAACGAATTGATCGCGATGGGCAAGGCGGCGGTCGGGGTCACGATCAATCCGACCGAAGTCCGTCATGCCCGTGAAACTTACGGTATCGAACTGCATCTGCAGGACATGCACGATCTACAGTTTCCCGATGGACACTTTGACTGCATCTACTGCCGCGAATCCTTCGAGCATTGTGTTGCGCCGTATATCGCGCTGTGCGAAATGAACCGCGTCCTCAAGCCCGGTGGATATGCCCTGATCAACATACCGGATGCCGTCTGGATTCGGGAAGACTCGCATTTTTCTGTCCTGTCACCGCCCCAGATGCATGAAATGTGCTACAAGTGCCGCTTCCAGATTGTCCGGTCAGGCCGGACCGAACTCGGTCATTACTGGTATCTGGCCCGCAAGGTGGCGGCGATCGATGAGCCTTGTCCCTACCCCGCCCCGGATCCCCTTGCCTTCCAACCTGCGGTGGACAGCAGCACGGAAAATGACGCCCCCGAAGTTTCGAAGCCACGCATCATCGGGATGCTGCGCATCAAAAACGAAGCCGCCTGGATCGCCGATGTCATCACCAAGGCCGCTGATCTGGTGGACGGGTTTGTCATCCTGGACGACGGTTCCACCGATGCCACCCCTGCCATCTGTCGGGCCCATCCCCGTGTGCTGCGCTACGAGTGGCAGAACGAGCGGGAAACGGACGAGGTTCGCGACAAGAACCGTCTGCTGCAATGGACACTGGAAGAAAACCCCGACTGGGTGCTGGCCCTGGATGGCGATGAAGTGCTTGAAGATGTCGCCGTGGCGACCATCCGCGCGAGTATCCGTACGGCGCGTCCCGACGTCACCAAACTCGGGATCAGTTTTCTTTACATGTGGGATTCGGAAGACGCCTACCGCATCGATGGGCACTACCGCGAAGTGCGCCATCCGCGGCTTTTCAGAGTGACAGGTCTGCCCATGGCCCCGGAGGCCTTGACCTATTCACCTTCCCGCTACGGGTCCAATTTTCACTGCGGCAGCGTACCAACCAACCTGCCTGGTGAAATGCAATTTCTGGATGTGCGCGTCAAGCACTACGGTTATTTTGAAGCCCGGCGGCGCCAGGAAAAAAATGTATTCTACGCAACCCGGGATCCGGATAACGCGTCGGCAGGGTATTACGACCATCTGACGGCAACGGATGGTATCCGGCTGCGTGCCTACCGGGAACGAAGCACCGCCGAAGTCCTGCGGCCGGATGGATCGCCCGATGATGCCCTGCAGGCGCTGAAGCGTGCCGGCAATCCCCTGTGGCAGAGCGCGCTGTTTTATACGCCGGACTGTCAAAGCCACCTGGACATCGGCACCAACCTCGGCCATACGCTCAAGGGTCTGGACCCCGAACGAATCACGGTGATTGAAGCCTACGGCCCGGCCGCCCGAGAACTGGAGCACTTGTATGAACGCGTGATTCAGGGCGATGCGCGTGACATCGTACCCGATCTGGCCGCCCGGAACGAATTTTTCGATCGCATCACGCTGTTCGACGTGATCGAGCATCTGACCAGGGATGAGGGCGAAACCCTGCTGGATCAGCTGGAAACGATGGCTTTACAGGAAATCGTTCTGTTCGTACCCCTGGAGACGCCCGCCCTGGTCGAATCGCCGGCTTACCGCGAGTTCATGCAACGCCAGTTCGCCCGCATACCGGCCGACCAGCACGCCCTTCAGCAGCACCATGCGCACTGGTCGCCGGAAGATTTTGAACGCCGGGGCTACATCGTCACCCTCATCGAAGACTTCCACATGCCAGGCTTTCACGCCTTCTTTGCCTGCAAGTATTTTTTAAAAACCACGGCCGAACTCATGCAGCAGCGCATTGCCGGCTATCTGGCGGATGCGCGCCCCACGGGCTCCGTTCCGGCAGACACGCCCATGCCCAGGGCCACGACATCCGATGCGGCCGCGCCTGTTTTTGGCGGCATCGGAGCGCATTCAAAAGTGCATGCGCCGTCGCTGGTCACTCATCCCGAGCATATCTTCATCGGTGAGCGTGTCATGGTCCGCCAGGGGGCGAGACTCGAGGCCATCACCGATTACCGCGGCCATGTTTACGAGCCGGAGCTGCGTATCGGCGACGGAACCCAGATCGAACTCGACGCCCACATTGGCGCCGCCCGCTCCGTGCGCATCGGCAAAAAGGTGATGATCGCCGGACGGGTGACTATTCTCGACCATGACCACGGGTACCGCAATCCGCTTCAACCGCCCATCGATCAACCCCTGGATATCGCCCCCATCGTTATCGAAGACGGTGCCTGGCTGGGTGAAAACGCTGTCATCTGCAAAGGGGTCACCATAGGCCGCCATGCCGTGGTGGGCACCAACAGCGTTGTCACGCGGAACGTCCCCCCCTGGGGGGTGGTCGCCGGAGCGCCCGCCCGGCTGATAAAATACTATAACCACGGGACGGAGACTTGGGTGGAAAGCGCCTCTGAAGACAGGTTGAAGGCCTCCATCGTTATTCCGGTGCACAATCATTGCGACTATACCCGCGCCTGTATCGAGGCCATTGTCGAGGAAACACCGGAGGGGGTCTATGAAATCATCGTCGTGGACAATGCATCCAGCGACGCAACGCGGGAACTCTTGGATCGACACGCTGACCGTGTCCTAACGATTCGAAATGACACCAATCGCGGATTTGTCGAGGCCTGTAATCAGGGTGCCGCGGCGGCTCGTGCACCTTATGTCGTTTTCTTGAATAACGACACCCTCCCCCAGAAAGGTTGGCTGCAGGCGCTGATCGATGCACTTGAGCACCATGACAAAGTCGGCGCGGTGGGCGCCAAGCTCATCTATCCCGACGGTCGTCTCCAGGAAGCGGGAGCGGTTGTCTTCAGCGATGGAAGATCCAAGAATTTCGGTCGCGGGGACGATCCGGACAAGCCCGAATACAATCGCATCTGCGAGGTCGATTACTGCTCGGGCGCTTGCCTGATGGTGCGGCGCGACCTATTCGAAAGCCTCGGCGGATTCGATATGCGTTATGCGCCGGCCTATTATGAAGAGACCGATTTATGTTTCGGTTTGCGGGACCAAGGTTACCGCATTCTCTATGCGCCGGCATGCCGCGTTTATCATCACGGCTCCGTAACGGCGGACAGCAACCCCCAGGAAAGTGTCCGCAAATATATCGACATTAATCGAAGTAAATTTATTCAAAAATGGTTGCACGTTATCGTTGAGCATGAAGCGCCTCTCGAGGGGCGGGACCGGTTGTACACGAGTGATCGTCGCCTGATCGGCCGCCGCACGATGCCGGATTCAGCATATTTGGCGCTTGACGAAAGTGGACCGGAATTGGATATGGAAACGTTCGCCCGACAAGTTCACGCCCAAGTTAAAGAATGGGTCGCGGCCGGACGCCATGCTGAGGCCCTATCCCGTTTGGAGACCCTGACCCGGCTGCGGCCTGACGATGCAATGGCGTACAATGATCTGGGCGCCCTGTACTACGCCCGCGGCGATAAGGATTTGGCCCAAAGATGTTACCATCGCGCGGTTGAACTCGCCCCTGAAAACCTGACCTTCCGCAAGAATCTGGCCGATTTCCTTTTTATGGAAAAAAGTTTGGTGGCAGAGTCCCTGAGCCATTATCATTACATCCTGGAAAAGCATCCCCGCGATGTGGAGACCCTGATCGCTCTCGGGCATGTTTGCGCGCGCTGTGATCAACTGGATGATGCCGCCGCCTTCTTCAATCAGGCCCTCGCGGTTGATCCGGATAATGCCGAAGTGCACCGGCATCTCGACTCACTGCACCCATCGGCGGACAAACCGAACGCGGGAACCGAACCAGATCCAGAATGCACGGACCATGAACTTGCTCAGCGCCTTGTTTCCCAGGAACGCATTTCCGAAGCCATTGGGGTGCTCGAGCGTCAGGTGGCCGCTTCTCCCGAGGATGCCCTGGCCCACAATGACCTGGGCGTTCTTTACTATCAGACGGATCGTAAGGATCTCGCCCTGCAGTGTTACGAACGCGCCATCGAATTAGTACCGCAAAATCTGACGTTCCAGAAAAACCTGGCCGATTTTCAATGTATTGAACTCGGCCGGTACGTCGAAGCCAAACAAATCTACCATAAAATTTTAAAGCATAACCCCGGCGATGATGAATGTCGTCAAGCCTTGGCGTTTATCGCGGACAAAGAGGGGCTTTCCCGCGTGAACACCGAGACCCGTCCGCCCGCGGTTCCAGCGGTGGTGACGCCGCCCCGGCACCAATCGAACAAACATCAGAGCGGCGGCCGCTTTGGCGCCGAGCGCATTGTGGTCGTAAGCAACCACCGGCCCTGGTTCGACCGCGGCAGTTCTGATCTGCGCATCCACCACCTATTGAAGATCATGATCGCGCAAGGGGCCGACATCCTTTTTCTGTATCCGGGCAAAGACGATGACGACCCGTCTTATGGACAAATCTATGGAAACGGCGTCGAATTTTGCCGGATTCCATACGACCCGACGGCCTATTGTGATGCGATTAACGCCTTCAACGCCACGCGGGTTTGGCTGACCAACCTCTGGCATCGGCGCTATATAAACTTCGCCGCCGGTTTGGGCGATGCCGTCAAGCAGACAACGAACGCCCAGCTCATCGTTGATACGATGGACTTCCACTACAAAAAATGCCGCCGACAAAATGATTGCTTTCCCGATAAAGCTGGCCGCAATGACTGCGAAGAACTTCTCGACCTTGAAACACGCCTGTATCAGCAAGCGGATTTGATTGTAACCGTTACGGACACCGAGCGTGAAGACATCCTCAACGCCATTGACAAAACCGCGCCGATTGCGGTCATCCCCAACATCCATCCCATTGAAGACCCAGGCCTCCCCGGGGCCGACCGCCCCCATCTTTGCTTCCTGGGCAATTTCAACGTTTCCCATAATCGCGACGCCGCCCATTTTTTTATCGATGAAGTCTATCCCCGGATTCGTGCCCGCAATCCCCAGGCCGAATTCCACATCATCGGGCATGCTTCCGCCAACTTCCGCTCTGAGTTTGAGTCTGTGGGCGTGAAGGTCATCGGCGCTGTGGATTGTCTGCCGGAGGTCCTGTCAGGCTATCGGATTTTCGTCTGCCCGATGCAATACGGCGCCGGCTTGAAAGGCAAACTCGGCGTGGCGGCCTCGTTAGGGCTGCCGATCGTCACGACCCCAATCGGCGCTGAAGGTTTTCCATTCCGGGACGGCGTCCACTGTTTTATTGCCGACGACCCATCGCAGATGGCGGATCGCTGCCGCCAGCTATTGTCGGATCAGGACCTGTGCGCGCGGATCGGGGATGCGGCCCGAAAATCCATCCGCGATCACTTCAGTCCGGCAGCCGTCGAAGCACAGCTGGCGGAACTGTTTTCTACTGCGAAATCGCGTCAAACCAAGGCGGCTGGCGATGAAACCCAGATGCGGCATCTCGCGCACCGGCTGGCCGAAGTCGGATGGTCGGATAGGCAAGCGCTCTATGAACGCTTTTTCGACGCATTGACCCTTTCCCCCAACCATACCCCCCCTGCCCTTTCGATCATTGTGATTTCATGGCGCTATTTGAAGGATACCCTCGAAAACTTCAGACGTCTTGAACGACAACGCCATCAGAATTTCGAGATCGTCTTTGTTGATAACGGCGGACAGCCGGGGGAATTTGACGCCTTAAAACCGTATATTGATACCTATGTCCGACTCAACCAGAATACCGGTGCCTATCTGGCCCGAAACGTCGGGGCCGCTTTTGCTCGGGCGCCATACCTCTTTTTTCTGGAAGATGACGGCCTGGTCGAAGAGAACTGCGTTGCGGCTCATTTGGCCTGTTTCGCCCGCTACGACGTGGTGGCCGTCTGTGGCGTCTGCCGCCCCAAAAGCAAAGACAATCCGTACAATGCGATGGCCCGGCATTATTATTTCGGTCCCCGTGCTTTCCCGCGCTATGCGAGTCTCGAAGGCAACGTGTCTTATCATGCCGCCACCTTTTTCGCGGCCGGCGGTTGGGATGATACCATCCGTTTTGGCGGCGGCGGGGCTGTCCTGGCGCGACGAATCCAGCAGGTTGAACCCGATCTGACCCGGCAGATATATTCGCCCGATCCAATCATCTATCACGATTATGCGACCAACGATGAACACCTGCGCTCCAAGCGCGAACGGCAGATGCGCTCTTTAGACCGCATCAAATCAAACGACCCGGGCTTTGAGAATTTCATGGGCCAATGGGATAAATACTATTTGCGAGACGAGATGGTTCCCTTGCGCCAAGGGGGGCCGGGCCGTGATCCGTCCCGGGAGGCGAATCCCTCAGGGCATGCCGACGGCGGTCCGATGCCTTTCGTAAGCATCGTCATTCCGACGCATAACCGGGCCGACCTCCTTAAATTGTCGATTCAAAGCGCTATGGATCAGGATTATACCCATCTGGAGATAATCGTGGTCGACGATGCCTCGACCGACCATACCGCCGATGTCGTCCGCAGTTTCAGCGACCCTCGCATCCGCTATATCCACAAAGAGCACTCCGGCGCCCCTCTGACGCGCAATCGCGGCATCACCGAAGCGCGCGGCGATTACATTGTCTGGCTCGACGACGATGATCTTTTGTTGCCGGACGCGGTCAGCCGCCACATCGATGTGATCGGTCGGTTTCCCGACATCGATGTGGTTTACGGAATCATTGATCAGTTCGACGACGAAAGCGGCGAATCCACACAGCGGTTGGACCTTAACGACTGGTCGATCAATCCAGGAATGCTCCTGTCCGCGATGATTTCAGGGTGTCCGATACCAAATAACGGTACGATGATCCGCCGTGAGGCTTATCGGCAGATTGGGCTTTATGACCCGGAATTTGATCGGGCGCATGACTTCGAATTCTGGAGCCGGGCTGCAGGTCGATTGTCTTTTAGAAAGACGTATGCCGTCGTGTGCCGTTACCGCGTTCATCGGGGCAACATGTCGGTGGGGGATTTTATTGATCGTTCCTATGAATCGCTGATCGTTCGACGAATGGTGGCACGAAATGGCGTGCAAACCATTTTTCCGTGGCTGGATTGGAATGAACCCGACAAAGCGGATGTCGTCGCCAGCTACATCATTGCCAAAAGCCTTCTCGACCTCGGCGATATCCGCAACAGTCACTTGTTTCTCCGCCGGATTCCGATCGAGCTGCAAACACCGGAAACGTCTGAAATGATGCTGCGCTGCATCATGTATGCGCGTGATGCGGATGAAAGTCGGCAATACCTGGGATTGCTTGCCGCCAAGGCCTCGATCGATGATTCTCACCTGGAAGCCCTCCGTGAGACAGCGGCCACCTATTTTCGCTTGATCACGAATTTTCAGGCGACGGATCAAGTCATCGATCATGCCGCGGTTCGTTCATTGTTTCAGGAAATCGACCGCCACGCCTTTTGCATTCCCGGCGGATTGAACCTCCGCCTTGCGGCCTGGTTTTTTCAAAACCACCAGCGGCAACTGGGCATGAACATGCTCAAGAATGCGATATGCCAGAACCCCACCGACCATTCGCTTTTTAAAAAAGCGTCGATGCTCGTGACCGCGGCCGAACGCGAAAGTCTTAAAGCGATTGTCCACCGGATCATGCAGCCGGTGAACGCCGGCAATCAAGGCCCCGAGGAAAAGCCGATCGTTCGGTCGGCCTCAGCAGCCGACGTCCGAAACGGCTCCGCGGGCGGGATCGGTTCGGATACGGTCACCTTCATTCTGCCATTTAACGGCAAGGTTTCCCGGCTTGAACAATTGGCCAACGGCCTGTCACCTTCGCCTGAAGTTGGTTGCGAGATGCTGATTCTGAGCAGAAAAAATGCGAAGACCTATCGCCGCGCATCGAAAACCCTGGAGAGCCAAAATATCCGCCTGAGGGTAATGCCTTGTCGCGGGCGTAAAACGCCATCACCCGCGGACTACAACAAGGCCATCGAAAGGGCTGCAAACCGATGGGTCGTGCTGATGCGCGACGCGCTGAACTTAGATCCCCGCTGGCTAACGGTGTCCAATACACTCCGCCATCAGGATGACCGCTGCGGTGTGCTATCGCCCGTCATCCCGGGAGCATCAGGTCCACTCGCAGCGCCGGCCGACCTGGCAGTTGATGCCTTTGATCAGCGCGCCCTGGCA
>JAAUYG010158034.1_pt1 | contig 19438 bp, 10 predicted proteins | sample 7278091 | NCBI WGS metagenome assembly JAAUYG01 (sample SAMN14350201, study PRJNA611818) | marine sediment metagenome | isolation source: surface marine sediment (0.6m) | place: French Polynesia: Moorea | collected 2018-08
ACGTACATGGAGATTGCAGTCATTGAACATGTTGAACAAATACTGTAAATTCAGTAATGTTCGCGGGGATTCATGTTTGCCTTTTTGATACCAAAAACCATGTTCGCAGGGGTTTATATTTGCGGGTAGCTCCAGACTTGTTAGTTATCTAAGTCCATGAATTACGCTTGTGGGGTATTTATTTTTGCGACTTAAAGATGTTGCGAAATTTGCCAAATAAATATCTCGCAAACATTAACGAATTACAGTACATGCTGCAGTATTCAATGGTATTAGGTTTCTGCTTTCCGTCAATTTACAGATTCTTGGACAACACAACCATGACAACAGTTTCATGTTCAGAGTGCCATATGTCTGCAATTTACCTTATTCATTATTAATGTGATTAAGCACAAAAAAAATATTAAACAGTTCACTTAAAAGAAAAACAATGTTTCAAATTGAATGGTACTAGTACGGTACTTGCAGTGACCCGAATCAGCTAAGGGTTACAGGTAGGCTGCAGGATGGCCAACTGAAAAAAATCAGTGTGCTTGACAGAGCATATGCGGCTTACATGTTACACGCTTAAATAGAAGGAACCTGTTACACATGTTACATGTTTCATTTTTCAGTTAGGCTTAGCCTATTGACAGGATCAAGAATGTCATGGTCACTTGAATGACATCTGTATCAACATAAGACAGTTTACATAATGATATAGTCCACTAGGCACTAGCACTGCATGCACATATATGCTAAGAAGATGAATAGCATGTTTACAAACACAGCAGCAACTTCCCAGTACACATAGTACATACATGTAAAGAGAACATTGCGAGTGTTAATATTAGATTATTATATATGACATTTCCAAAACTAATGGGGACATCACCATGACCACTACCTTCCACATATGTTATAAATCAGCCCTGCCAATATACATGCTACATTGTAGGTGGAGAACGAAGTCAGTGAATTACTAGCATTATCTTTAACGTTTCCGTTTTCCACCAATTCCTGAGAGTTCAAAACTTTTCAATGGGTCTGCCTTGTTTCGTTGAAATTTTCTTTGAGTCTTTGTTGGGCCCCGGTGGTAAGATCCTTGTGTCTGTTCTTGTCGGTTTCTCCTTCTCATCTTAGAAACGCCTTTCAACGCTCGTGGAACAAGATAATCTGGAACATTTTGCATATGTTCTTGTGTCTTCACAGTGCGTAAAGATTTGTCATGTCGCAGCAGCTGAAGATCACGGGGGTTGTCTTCAAAGTAAGATTTCAGTTTCTTCGAGTTCAACAACTCGGATCGAATTTCTTTCAACCTTGCTTCCCTCACTGCCACCTTGGTCACTGCTCTCATAGCGTCTTTAGCACGGTATCGAAAGCCCTCAATTTCTTCCATCTTGAAGTGAAATGGCTTAAAAGGATTTCCCATTTGCTCCTGCAATTCTTCAACTTTTTTCAACCGATCCATCTCTGCTATGCACACAAAAGAGAGTGCTGTCCCATGTTTATCACCACGTGCTGTTCTTCCCACCCTGTGTATGTATGAATCCTCGTTTCGGGGAAAGTCAAAGTTTATCACATTTGACACATACTGAAAATCGATGCCTCGGGATATGCCACATTCCTTGTCCTTTGCAACCTTCTTCCTTTTCCTGGGTCTAGCTTCAGGTTCTTGCAGCACAAGTTCATCTGCTGCAATAATAATGTCATAAAGCCCTTCGTTAAACTGGTTAACAATGTGAACACGAGAACTCACAGGCAGTTCAGAATTTAATACACATGACGAAATACCAAACTGTTCCAGAAATAGTTTCAGCCGGTAAGAACGATCAATGCTGTTAACAAATACGATAGATTTGCCATGGACAAGCTGCAGCTTAAGAAGACTGTATAAAAGTACAAATTTGTCCTCTTCTTCACACTTAATGTGGTATTGGGTAAGGAGATTGCCAGCGGGTGACTTTGGTTCCTCCAACTTCAGGGTGACCGGGTTGTGCAAAACAAGCCTCTTTAAAGTCTTAACTTCATCAGTTAAGGTAGCCGACATCAGAAAGGCCTGGTAGATTTTTGGAAGATGATTTAGCAGCGCCTTTGCATCATCTTCATATCCAAAAGAAAATAACAGGTCACCTTCATCGATCACGAACAGTTCTAAGCTGCTTTTCAGTTGAAGATTACCAGCATTGCAATGCGCAAGGATGCGACTTGGGGTCCCCACAACAATATCAGGCTGGTCCAAGAGCAAAGGCTTTTGGGCATCCAGTGGCATTTGTGCTGAGACATCAATACAGCGGACTTCTCTGGAGCAACTACAGCAGAGCTCTGCAATGTTTCTGGCAGCCTGATTACACAATTCTTTAGTCGGTGTGACAATCACTGCGCGCACACACTGCTCTCTGGACAGCTGCTTCGAGGTAAGAATCTTCTGGATGACCGGAATAGCGTATGCGGCCGTCTTGCCAGATCCTGTCCTGGCCCTCGCCAGGATGTCTTTTCCTTCCAATGCAAGTTGAATCCCTTTCTCCTGAATTGGCGTTGGAGATGACCATCCAAGCTTAGCTATGGCTTTCAACAGTCTATCATCAAGTCCCATGTCACAGAACTCTGTCACCTTTGTTTCTTCATCTTTTTCTCCTTGTTCGGACGACATCTTTGCGAAATATGCAAGACGATCACCAGATGCACACACGTTTGACAAGTTCCCCTTTATCGCTCAGGACTACGAAAAACCGAATCCAAATGGAGAAAGGCGACACTGGTCGGATATAACTTTACTATCCCGAGTCAGGCGACAGAAACCACTGGAAACCCAAATTTCACTTTCGGTCTGCTTGAATATCTACATTAATCTACAGTTTATTGCACTTGCCATTCGATCGAGACATCTGTTTCAAAGTAGCTTACATAACTTAGTAAATAACTTTGAAGGGAGTAAACATCCATTTTATTTTTTAATTATGTGTTTTTATTTTTTATTATTTTTGTTTGTTTATTTTTCACATTTTCAATTACTTCTCTATTCGTTTTTGCGTTATTTATAGTGTGAGTCTATATAGTCTCCCATTTTATAGCCACATAGAATATTTATTTCTTTTTTATTTGCTTTTCTTTCATTCCATCCTTTCTATTATACTGGTTACTTCTAATAAGCATAAGTTTTGTTATACTGTCTTAATTATTTATACGAGATCAAAATGGTCCCCACTGACTGCACAGCTATTTGGTTTGTTGTTCACCTGTTTTGACATGCAATTTGAAAATAAAGCTGCTGCTGCTCCTACCACTACTACTACTACTACTACTACTACTACTACTACTACTACTACTACTACTACTACTACTACTACTACTACTACTACTACTACTACTACTACTACATCATTGACCAGGTGCTAGCATGAATTAGTACCTTTCTGAGAAGGAGGAAGCAACGAGTTGTTGTGAACGGTGCAGCCTCTGATTGGCAAGACATCCTGAGTGGTATCCCTCAAGGCTCAGTGTTAGTGCCTCTTCTGTTTGTCCTCTAAATCAACAGCCTTCCCAACACAGCACATGCTAGCGACATGTACCTTTTTCCAGACGACACCAAGGTCTTCAGGTGTATTTTGACAGAGGAGGATTGTGACAAACTCCAGCAGGACCTGGACCGTATGTGTGACTGGACAACTACATCGCTGCTGAAACTCTATCCAGAAGAGTGCTGCCCATAGAGTGCTGCGGATTTCGTACCCCTCGGCAGAAGCGGGACACGAGGACATCACTTGAAGATTTTCAAGCAGCATACCCGGCTAAACACTATCAAGTTTGCATTTGTCCACAGGTCAGCCAACATATGGAACTCGTTAGCATCTGACATCTAGTCTCGGACACGATTAACAGCTTTAATTGAAAGCTTGACCGAGTCTGGTCAAGCGAACCCATGAAATATAACCCTGATGAGGACAAGCTCACCTGTACCTGGCACATGCAGAGTGGGCAAGATCTAGATCTGACAGGAGAGGCATCAGCCTGAGGTCAGAAGATGGCTTGTAACAACCTGTAAGAACCCATAAGATAAACCAGAATAACATCCAGAATAAGGATATCTGACCAAAGTTCCCTAATTTAATTAAGTGAGGGCAATTTTGGTGCCAAAGTTCCCTAGTTAGGGTGTACCATATTTATAGGTTCGGCTGCACACCCCCACACTTATCTAGGGGTAGTGCCCCCACTCCCACCCCCACCACCAACGCCATCCCCGCACCCACCCATCATCCAACCACCCACCCCCGGGACGAGGACTGTGCTGGGTGTGGAAGAGACATACCCAGAATACACGTGTGTCCACGCTGGACTGGCGTTGGTGCCTAAATGAATTATTTGAGGAAGTATATTGTAAGCACACACTTACAATTTTCGCATTAAAATATTAGAAAACCCACGTCCTGAAATCTCAGGGAATGGAGCATCACCGAGCATCGGGTAACTTTTAAAAAGCTTCTTGTAGCAAATGACGACACCATAATTTCCATACCGGAAGTAGTGTAATCTTATTGGATATCAAAGATGGCGACGAAAGCGAACTCATTGAGCGATAGGAGTACTATTTTGGCGGATAACATGGATTACTGTGGATAAAATCACGAATATATCAGATTTCTAGTGTGCATTGTGTGGAAGCAGCTTATTCTAGGAATAAGGCTGTATTACTTGCAGCAATGACGGATAAAGTGCAGGTTGCTGTGCGGGTGCGCCCGTTCAGCAGACGAGGTACAGCTGTCAACAAACGTCAGGCCTGGCTTTGGGCCTTGGCGTACCCCTTTGCCATGGCATGGTTACTATGGAGCTACGGCTTGTCCGTTTGTGGTTGCCTTCATACATGCAAGAAATAATACTAAGCTCTATGTGTATCAGTATGGCATAAGTCATATATTCTTTAAACACGAAGTTGACAGTGGAACTTTTTCCACAACAATTTACTAAGTTACCAGGTTACTAAGTTGTCATTACAGACTAAAGCGAATACTTGTACTAGACTACTAGATCTACTGAAAATAGAACTACTCATTGCCATATTTCACCAATAGTCAGATAGTAAGGGTCCAATATCAGTGACATTAGCAGATTAGGCCCTACTATGAATCCCATTAGCAGTGCAGTCCTAAATTCAGATCATACCAGACAGTCAGACACGTTTAAACAAAAGCAACCAGCTTTACCTGGACTTATGGACTACTCTGTTAACTGTTAAAGATATATTTTTTTTTTAAACTTTGATAATTTATTTTATGAGGTTCTCGACAAGCAAGCAATTGCATATTAACGATCACCTCAAAGACACATTTGGGGTACAAATCTTGCCCAAGGACTTTAGGCACAGAAGACCAAGTGTATGGCGGGACTCGAACCCACGATCTCGTGGTCGAGAGTCCAATACCTTAACCACTTGGCCATCCGCCCCTTCCCTGTTAAACATATGGATTACCCCACTCAGCAGGACTAAACACTGCTAAAAGCCTTGAAATTGCTAAACCTATCATTTGGGCGAGTAAGGGCTGACATGATTGAGGTACATTCAAATTGGTGACTGGTATATATATACGACAAACAAGTGGCTTCAGTGCCTTTACATTTCTGATTTGGATCTGAAAGTGCAGTAACAATTAGGAACTCTGCTGTGCATATATCCTGTTCAAACATATTGGCCCGAAAACATTTCTTTACAGAGAGAATTGTCAATCCATGGAACAGTGAGACTGCCTAAAAGTGCGGTTCTGCCCTCTTACTGGATTATTTTACTGGACAATTTTGGGAGGGACAGCCAGTAAATATTGCACGATGATATTGCGAAAGATTTTCATGCAACTTTAACTACATTGTCTACAATCTACATATAGATGAACATAATGTGGAGCTGAGCATAGTGGCCTAGTTTTTGGTCAGCACTCAAATTGTATCAAATCCCTGATCAAATCTGATGTAATATAATAAACGTGATAAACCCTTTCTAATCTCCCCCCCCCCCCCTGCCCAATCTTCCCTCCCCAAATTTGTAGGCAAAAATGCTCAAGAGAAACACATAATGTATACCACCTTGGGGCTGGCTAAGATTAAAAAAGCTTGTAGTTTGCCAAATAACAGAGAAGTCTAACTGGCTAGTAGGTAAACTCAAATACTTTAGATTTTCAATAGCTAGGACATGTACTTTTAGTATTAGTATAAAGTAAAAGGGTTTGTCTAAGACGGTTGGCTAATGTTGCATACATTTGGCTAACGAAAAAGCAGCTTCTTTAACCATTCTGCTAAAGTATATTCTTGTCTAGCACTAACTCAGCATAGTCAGAAACAAATTGTGCTGTACAACATTGTCCTTTTATTACATGGAAGTGAAACAAAATCTCTTGTGATATTGCCAACCCAATCACAAAGGGGTCCAATGGCTATAATAAAGCATCCATTTGTAAGTTCTTGTTTGTATCATTTCATAGAAGTTTTCACTAGGCTTTCCTTTACATGTATTCCGACACTGCACGTTACTGTTGAACCTCCTGCACCATGCCAAGAAAGGGCATAATCTTTTCTGCTGGGTCCCATTTTCTGTAAAATATGTAGTATACTCCAAAACTTTTGTTAAGATTTTAAAAGATGCTCACTTGGGAACGTGACTCGAGTGTACAGTGGTGTAGGTAATTAGATGTGAAAGTGACACAGATTTAATTTCTTTAGTGCACTGTAATGTTTGCAAGGCCTCAATTATTTTTCTTTGAAAATAGGAAAATTGGTTTCAAGGTTCGTACTACCATTAGGAAAATTCGATAGATGTTAAAAGGTTTTGGTTGGTCTGAGCCTGAATTTTCTTTGACGTTTGCCAGTGTCTGTGCAATTTGTTTGCATGTTCTGGTTTAGCTCAAGAGGGGGCTGCCACATTGGTCATGTTGGCTGGTGGATCGGAATGTATGGATCATGTGAATAGCCTTGTCAGAATCAGTAGGCAGCTCTATCAGGGTTGGACATTAACTTATTTTGAGCCTTGTCCTGTTGGACAAGTGAATGTAATTTTCATTTGTCCGAACTGAAAATTCACCTGCCCAGATTTTTTGTCTGATACTCATTGACAGGATTTTCTGTTCCTATAACTGCTTTTAGCGTAAAAGAAGGTTCAAATTTTACTTGTCCTGTAGGACAATTGGGGTGGGAATTTCAGTTGTCCGACAGGTACTTTCAGTTGTCCAGGGCAGTCGGACAATCCTTAATGTCCATCCCTGTCTATAGACCTAGGCATACTAGTAACAGAAGAATTAACCAAATTGACTTCAAATTGAATTATTTCTTGGGCTGCACTGTATATTTTTGTCCTCACCACCCAAAGTTATGGCAGCATTGTGGGAGCTCTTAGCTTTTTCTCCAACAGCGACCAAGTATTTATAGGCTTCTCAGATTGTTTGTGTTTGTTAAAAAATGCCTTAAGTTCCTTCATCACATTAGAAATAGTCATGATATTGGTTCCTTGTTTTCCACTAAATATGGTCATGATAGTAATATAATATTGAAATATTCCATTAGAAAAGGCACTACTTGTGTGTCTAATCGGATCCACACAATTTTGATGAAGATATTCTCTCTGTGTGTTTCTGATTATTCTCAGTGAATGCAATTTATGATATAACTCGCTGTACATAAAGTTTACTTTATGCAGTTGTTGGAATTGAACGAGTACTTTAAGCCAAATTGTATTGTTGGGTGTTTATAAATATGAGTGCCATTGAGTGGAGTGATACATACCAATTTATTTATGTTGGATATGTTAATGCTATTCACAGTATTCTCATGTTCCTTTATTTTGCAGAATTGGACATGGGCACAAAGTGTATTTTGGATATGGAGGATAACCAAACTATACTTCATCACCCAGCAGATGTAAAAGACAGGTTAGTTAAGCTACTAAAGTACTAACAAACATGCCCAAAGCATTGTAAAGTGTTGTGGAAGAAGTCCCCTTTTCTTCCAACCGCAGTTACGAGTAATTCCTAGACATCTGGCATCTGCTGTCATGGTCAGACAGTTATCTTGTTGATTTTCCCCGAAACTTACAACCTGCGGTATATACTAAACTATATATATGTGGGTCTAGAGTCAAATGTTGTCTATGTGTGTCACTTCTTTTTGGAATTTCGAATACTACCTTTGACAAGTTGACTCTTGAGAAAGTTAAGCTGGCCTGGTGTCTGGCTATTACTTAAGTAGATTCCCTTTGGAAATACCAGGTATATAATAAGCGCAAAGTGACCTTATACTACCTGGTTACAGGTATAGTAGTGAGTAGGCAGTGAAATCATTTGATGCAGGCATCTGTAGTTACGCTGAATAAGCCTGGGTAGTACTTTTAGTACTTTTAATAATACTGGGATACATATTGGTTAGTGCTCCATAGTTAAGCCTATAAACTAAAGCTAAAGATATACATTACACATCATGAACATGATAAACCATGCCTGGATTTTTACATGTTTTAAAAATAACTGAAGCTGTAAGTTTTGACTTAAGTCTGAGTCTTAACCACATATTGCTCAGATTTCTGACCTAAGTCAAAGCTTAGACTTAAGTTTGTTTGGGAATCTATTTGGGAACTACGACCCAGGTGCATACATGACATACATGTATAAGTACATGTCACCTTATTGCCGTCCTTGGGCCTAACATACAAGTACATCATGGATCCATTGCAACATGTACAAGGCAGATGCTTTGTAGTGTTTCATAATTGATAAGGATAACAAAAGCCGAATCTTTGTTAGGTTGGCTTGGCTCTGTTGGCTCAGCCATAATAATCTTCCTGCCCACTTAAACATTAAGTTGACATGGCATCGAACGGAATTTGTAGTCATATTGATGAGGATCAATACTCCATTATATTATGCACGTCACTCTTGTATGGTCGATCATTAATGAGCCATAGGAAGTACTTGGAGACACTAAAGCACTGCAGGTCTGATACACAAAATAAAGCCCTTCCCATCACTAATACAATTGCATGCTCACTTAATTATGATTAATTTCTTCATCGGTGTCACCGATGTGGTGTCACTAAATCTGATGTATTTCTGTTTAAATGGAAATTGCTGAAGGTTTTTTAGAGGCGAAATTTTTATGAAAAATGTGCGTCGTTCCTAGTTTTGGATTTCTTTATACATTTATTTTTTTGTTATTGCCTGTCTTGGACTGACTTGTTTGAATCAGTATCGATCGAGGGTCATTTCTTGAGCAACATTTCATTTTTTATGATCAATATTTGACAATGTGAGTTGTTCCACGTTTGATATTGTTTTATAGGTAATGTCTCGTTCCTGGCACCTATCTTAGGCACATGAATCAGTAACGATTGGATACCACTAAACTCATGGATGGGTTTGGTGAATACTAGTATGGTGAAGTTTTTATTTTCACTAAAGTTTTATAACAATCTTGTTAACAGTATCCGTATTACTTCTAATCATTCAACTGTTTGGTAATGAGTACTTACATGATGTACATGCAAACTGCACGTGTGTATGTATTATGTATTACAAAAAACTTCAAGAGGTTACCACACACAAGAAGGCCAGGTGCATTACAAATCTAATGATGGATCAATTGATGGCCGAAACCTCGAGAAGAGCTGCAAACCAGTTTCCACAATGCTAAAATTTCATGTAAAAATATCGTGTTCAGAAATTTAGGGTTGACAATGACTTGACAGATTTTACTAGGGGTAGTCTGCAGATTTAGCAGATTTTGACCCATAACAATATAGCCTGGATACAAAAGCAAACATCTGGCTACCAGGTTGAACAACCATCCATTTCAACAGATCGTGCTGAAAAATTATCGATTTTAAAGTGAAATAATACATATTTATAAACAAGATTGATTTGCGGTAGTCTGGTGCCATCTGATATTGGAGATGGGATCTAAAAGTCATGTGATTGTCACCATGGCAACCAATTTTCCCATTTGCAGCTGACACAGGATTAGCTTCAAGCTTGTCAGCGCTGTTAGTGACAGCGAAAGTGCCCGACATGCTACGGGCAGCACCCAATATTCTAGGGCTTCAAGGCATGTTGACCATGTGGCAATACAGAGTTGGACTGTTAAGGAAGTCCTTATATTTATGGCTGGACGTGATTTGTCCCATCTTTGCTGATTAAATCGCAGTCCTCACTGAAATGATATCCTGGTAGCTGAACGCTGCTAATCAGTGTAAGACCTGTCCGGGCTGGTCAGATATTGCTGACCGAAGACTCCTGTCTGCGACCGAAGACTCCTGGGGGCATTGTCTACTCAGGAGTTCGTCCTCATTATGGCAAATTACCTTAATGCTTCCTTTGTGTGACCACTAACCAAGCATCCTGGGTCCTTGTATGGACACCAGCTTTCTGACCAGTAGGATTTGGGTAGCCATCAGCGGTTGTCACTTCATGTCCTTCGCTAAAAATGCTCCAAGAAGCATTGATGCGAGACAAAGGACTGTTCTTGTACTGTAATAATACATCATATTATTTTGTGTGTTTGCCTGGATGAAATTTAGTATAGAAATAAAATTCATGTAGTGTCGCTACTGTAATACATTGATTTATCATATAAATCTATGATGAAGTCTTTTCTTACCAAGTTACCATTATTGTCATGCTGAATGGATGCTAAATTTCCTGAGTTATGATTCTCTCATGGTAGCAACAGTATCCAGCTATTTAAACCTTTCTGTGTGTAGTCTTTCATCCGCTGGGTGGCCTGTGTTAAATTTATTACATATAATGGCTAATTTTAGATAATTCATATGTGCATATTTATTATTTTGGATATTTTATTATTATAAATACTAGTATAGTTTTTTCAGTGCTTTTGCTTTTCAGTCACAAATTTGTGAACATGCCAAATGTCAAGGCATTAGGTTCAAAATTAAGTTAAAAACATAAATGTTCAATAATATTCATAGATGGTTTTAAGGTTACAGGTGCCTTAATGGCATGAGGGGTTTAAATAGATACTAGTAGTAACTTCCTCATGCCATGGATCCATTGTGTTGTACCAACAGTGTTAAGTTGCATGTGCGTTTTGTCAATGCTGGCTTCTCACGGCATAAATCAATAAGGCCTGGCAATTCTGGGCATAGCCATCGTGTGCTCCTATGCATGCAGGTGAATATAAATTGTGTGCCCGAAGAAAAAAGAGAGGAAATAGTTGCAGGAAAGAATGGGAAGATGGCTGTTGCTGTGCCATTCTTCTCAGTCTAGACTGCCATAACACCTTGTCTGTTGCTTCTACATGTTCTAGGAGGAACTACAGTGAAACCCAGCATACTAGCACAACATGCACTAGTGCCTTTGCATATGCTTGCTGGGACTTCATTTATGAACAGTAATATTCTGTAAAAGTTGAGTGAAAAAAAATGGTTGGGTGTTAGTACCTGGGGTGGGTGGGGAAACATCAGACCTGAACTGTCAAGAGACAGCAGACATTACTGCAATCAAGCAATGAATCCAGACTACCATTTTGGCGTGGAAATTACTGCCACAGGCAAACTGCAACAGGGGCAAAAGGAGCTGTCACCACCTTAACAAAAGGCAGCTAAAAACTCATTGCAGGGAGAGTGGTACCATATTTTGGATGTGCCTGTTGCTACGGCATGCAGTGTGTGTTGCTGCAATGTGCAGTATTGCACCGCTTTTTCTGCAGTGCATTAATATTTGGTGGACTGCAGAAAAGGTAATTGTACCTGCCATTAAAGACAAAGGTTTGGAATTTCTTCAGAAAGTGATTTAATGTACAGTGAAACTTGCATATAAAAACTACCGTAGGGACCAACAAAATGTGGTCCTTATATACAGGTGGTCTTTATATGCAGGTTCAATAGCACAGAAACTATACCACTGGGGACCTGTAAAATGTGGTGTTTATAAGCATGTGGTCAGGTGGTCTTTAGAGCAGGTTTGACTGTAGTACAATGTATTGTTTAGTTTTGTCTTTCTCAAGTATAATTCCAGGTATTTAGAAAATTATAATGGGCCTCAGTTTTTCAGTGGTCCATATTAGAATTAGAGTAACTAAACATTCTAAAGGTGCTGTGTTTGAAAGTGCTCAAATTGAACCGATTCCAATTTGAAGAAAAAAAGCTTTATCATGACTGTAGAGTCAAGCATTTTAGTTTGATGAGAAGATTGCAATTGCACAGAGGAATCTTTTTTTTTTTAAGCATATGTTGCATAAATTGTAGGACTAACGAGGAAGTGTTAATAATAGACAAAACTTTTGTAGACCATATTAACCAAACCAGGAATTCATAAAAATTTTCCATGCTTGAGAGTTTTCTTTTGTAGAATATAACCTACTTTAATGTTAAAACACAATAAAGAAACAGGTCATATCTTGTCTAACACCTGTAGATTAAATATTTTTCTCCAGGATGAAATATCTCTGACACTAAAAGATCAGTGAAAAATACCATACTAGTATATTCAACATCTTCAGGTGACTCCATTCTTCTTTGACTCTTAGAATGTATATAGACACGGGCCCCACCCATCTGAGCTGGCAGATTTCAGTCAGCCTGGCCACTGTGTGGTCATGATCACACTGACATTCATATATATCACCATGAATGGCGCTTTGATTTAGATCAGACAAAGTAGAAGATTATGGCTCAGGGCTCAGGCCCCGGTAAGGTCAGGTGTTAAAAGACCATGCTAAGATTCTGAGCCAGTTTCTCCTGAGTATATTCCACTTTGTACAGGGGAGGTACTAGTTACCAGTACATACCATATTTATTCCATTAAGAGCCCAGTCTCTAGAAAGCACAAATTGCAGTTTCTGTGGACTTTTAGCAATTAGCTTTTTAGTCCTTGCCCTTAGTTGATAGGGTTAAACTGTAAGGAATATATTCAAATGGAAACACCTAGGTCATTTAAGTAACTAAGTAAACTATTCAAGACTTTCTATTAAAAGGAGCTGTGCATCATTTTATCGAATGAATATGGTTGTACCCAATACATACAAATGGCTGATCCAGGCCAAGGGTTTTCTCTCAGCTGCCGTTTATCAGGATCTGGGGCCAACAATCAGGAACAGATATACAAGACAAAAAGCTCTCACCTGGGATGCATCCTGGAGTCCATCACAGGGGTTTCCTCAGGGTTTCCCAAAGCCAGCAGCATACAAATGGGGCAAGGGTCTGTCTGAGAATTGCCCTTTCACTTGCCCGATTACAGTACTGGATTCTTGGGCTTTTATTCCAAATTTCTTTTTTTTTTCTTTTGCTAGATACTGTGCCAGTACAGAGCTTTAGACACATGTAGTACTTTTGGTTTTTAATGTAAAAATGGTATATACTAGTATACCAAGGGAGGCCTGGACTGAACAGGGAAACCGGCCTGGACATCCCAGCTGTCATTCTGCAACTGGTGTCACATGATCCAGAAGGGTCATGTGACAACAACGGCCACTAGTTGCCATCCCCTGACGAAGGCAGAGAGATTCTGCCGAAAACTTTTTCCACCATAATTTGACTCTGTGTGCAGAATGTTTCATCGAAATTATGTTTCCAGAGTCCAAAAACATTCACTCCCAAAGGTATGTATATGTGTATTCAATCATGAAATAGCTTTTATTTTCTCATTAGTAATAAGCAACTTTTTAAATTTAAGGCAGTTTTTACGGATATTTAATAACTGGCAATCGTGAGAAGGCTGCCGCTGGTCTGATTACTCAGTACATGTACCCTAGATTTTCTCAGGGACAGTTTTATCAGTTGGGTTGCTAACAAGAGTTTTAGGACTGCTGGGTGGGGAGGGGCGAGGGGGGGGGGGGTTCTTTTAGGTTCAACATGTTCAATGGTTGTGATTGAATGAGATTCTCATCTCTTCAAAGAGCGAGCCTAAAATTCTGTCATGCACTTAGGTGTATGGGGCTGTTTCTGTAGGAACTGATCTGTAGAATGTCAAGTACAGAGTTGAAGATCTTAATCGTGAGATTCGTACCAGCTTAGCATAGGTCCTTGTCTGGGAAATTCACTTACATTCAGTGCCATGTGACGTGAAAAACTGTGCCGGAAAGAACATCAACATGGTGCAGTTCTTGCTCCCCTGAGGGGAAGAATCCTTGCACCCTAAGGCGTGGTTCCCTACCAAGTCCAATGTTGTTATTGGCCACATTACAAAGATGGGTTTGTTTTCACTTCTTTGTATTTCGGGAAGTTATTCCTCCATCTAGATCTTCCTTTTGCTGGTTGTAGTTGGGGCCGGTGGCTCTATGTTGAGGTAGCAGATACTGGAGAGGGATTCCAGGTCCAAGGTCTCTCTCTCCTGAGCTAAGCATTTAAAGGCTTTATCTTGGTGTTTAACAACTTCCTTGTATACTGTGTAAGCAAGGTAAATGGCTTCCTCCTGACTGCAGTAGTTGCTTGTACAGATAAACATGATAAAGGAGCCACTGGTAGTACAGAACCCCCCCTCCCCCTCCCCCCCTAATAGTGACACCCAATCTGCCAAATAATTCTGTCCACATTAGAGGGGTGTCCCTTGGTGAGATGGAACAATAAGTTCATTCATAAGTTGCTAAGCTGTGTGTCCTCTCCAGGGAGGGTCACAGTATAATGTACTGCTGTATGTAAGATAGGCTCAGTACGGTACAATAGTCCCCTTCTAATAAGGCCACCGTATTTGCCAAGAAATTGTGGCCACATTAGAGAGGTGGCCTTTGGCTAGAGGGAGAAGTAAATGCATTCATAGTAGTAGTGCAAAAAAGTTGTGGCCACATTAGAGAGGGTGGCCTCTCTTGAGAGTGGCCACTAAGAGAGGGACCACTGTTTAGGTTTTTGCAGAATTACTACGTAAAAATCTCTTGTTTCACAATATCATTTGAAAATAAATCTCTAACTTGTTTTAAATTGTATTTTTTTTTAATCAAGAGATTTGTTTTTCCTAAAGGGTGATTTACCCTTACTAAGAAATACAAAATATTGATTCAAATATTATCACTTGAAGTACGGTAATCTTCTCAATAGACAACCAGCACCAGCCAGTGTCACTAGAAACTCAGTTTTACTCATCTGGCATCTGCGATTCATTTTGTTCCAAATACTCATCTCTTTCTGTCACAATGACATGACTTGTAGCTGTTCAGACATTTTTCTCAAATTCAAAAAAAAAAAAAAAAAAAAAATTCAAAGCTTCCAAAAGAGCAGTTCTTACTGTCAAGTTGTTTTGTCCACCTTGACTTGCTGTCAGCACAGTGAACTGTATGCTTGGGAGTAGGAGACTGAAGAGTCCTGGGTGTTGACTTCAGATCCGTCATTAATAGTCACAATGAATACTGCGGGATCCCGAGTTCTAACAGGCAGGATCTGCTGAATGAATTTCTGGAAGGACCTGGTTAACTAAACTGAGGTGGAGAGTAAATCACACTTCCCTTGGGGACAGGAAAGACCCGTGTTGACAGAGGGAAGGAGCCGCTTTTTCCAATCTCTCTGGAGTTAGAATTGATTAGGCGGCCTTTAGTGACTAGAGTACCTTATGCTGGCCCCAAGACTGGAGGTCACACTGATCAATTGTGAGGCATGTCGGGAAGGGAAGGCTTCTGGAGAAAGGCTGAGTCAGCTTTGTCTGGGTGTAATAATACAAGATACATGTACTGGTATTATAGTTTTTATAGCATGGTAAATGTATTATGGGGTAAATATCTGTCTATTTAACAGTCCCTAAAATGAGTAGCACTGCTTTACCAGTAGTAATATAATATCTACTTTTTGTTTTTTTATCATGTCCAGTAAAACAGTGTAGTTTCTCCAGGTTCTATAAGACTTTCAACAGTGTCCCATCTATAATACCTGATTGTGCTGATGAAACTGCAATTTAAGGAACTTTCATTTGAAAACATTTTCTTCTAGTAAACCAGTCCACTTAAGATTTTCTGAATGCACTGTGTGCTAGCTTGGTCAGTCTAAAATTGCTACACTGTAAGTACTAGTACCTACAACATGATGAGAATGAAGACTTTTCTAAACCACCAGTCTTTGACATTTAACATAAATCTCAATATACATGTATATGCTTCCTTTCACTGGTATCGTCATGGGCATGCATGTACCTTTATTTGTATTACCACCAATTTTCCTCAAAATAATGCCTGTACTTATTAGTAGATTAAAAGTTAAAACTGATAATCTCAGAATTAAAAGAAGAAAAAATCTGGCTTGTTAAATGTGGAGTTCTGCTTTGAGGCTTACTTTGAAGGGTCAGGGTGGCCATACATTGCGTTATAAATAATAAATTTTCTATGTGTCAGCTATTCATTATGGGCTAGCTGGTAGTTCATGTTGTGTCATCGCTTCATCAGTCAAAGCGTTTGAATGCCAGTCCTCACATTAAATGGGCATATTCTTCTATTGATTTTGGAGTAAAAAATCTGTTGCTGCCAGCTAGGCCTTTTCCGATACTTCCTGCAGGATCATACAACTTGTCTGCTTTTTTTTCTGGTTGCTCTGTGAAGTTTTTTGGTTACTGGAAATCCCAAAGGATGCTGTAAAGCCTGCAGCGATATTCTGCCATCTGTATTATGAGACCTCGCCTGAGTGTGAAGATATTGATTTCTTGCCAAGTCAAATCTGAAATCCGTGAATGCCCGTGTCTGCAGTGCTGCCGGGTGGTGCTGCCGTTTCATGAGGAAGAAGAAAGACCCGGGGAAACATTGTTGTGGTGCACCAAGTCCACAGGAGGCCAGCAGCATTAGGGAGTTAATTAGACATGGGTCAGGGAGAATTGGTGCTAGTATTATTACTGTGCTCTAAAGACCGATTGCTTAATGATCTAATGCCTGACTCTGAAAAAAAAAACCTTTAAAAAACATTAAAAAATATCATGAATGACTGTGACACTGCCTTGGGAAACCACCTGTCTTGAAAGGCCACAGATTTATCAGGAAGCTCTACATTTTAAAGTATGTACATGTAGTTGAACCTGTCGCCAGAGGCCAGTCTGTTTTAAGAGTTTTTATGGCCAATGGGATGGTATTTTGACACTCTCAGGAATGTCACATGAGCACATTAAGCACATTAAATGCCATTATAGGTCCCTTTTACACCTAATCCATTTTCGTTCCATCCGTTTCCGATTCACTTTATTGTACTTTTAGTTAAAATGGATTCACGTCGTTTCGCATTTACACCTGATATGCTCGGCGCTCTGCCCAGTTAATCTGTATCAGTTGCATGTGTATTTGGTTATTCCCATATTTTACTTATGCCACTCCAGATATGACTACTTCATGGAGACCAAGAGGCACATTGATGCATATTCATTATGCGTTAAAGTGCTTATGCTCCACTTTGCATTGATTTACCCTTACTTCGCTTTAAACTGATCTGGATCGAAACCACCAACTTCAACTGGATTAGACTTCATTTCCTGAAACAGATCTGATCCATATTGATGCTAGTGCAAATGCTACAACTGGTCTGGAGACCTTGTCATTAATTCGAATCAAAAGTGTAGAGTAAATGGGGCCTTAGACTCTGACAACTAAAGCAGTATGTATATAATACCTTGGTTTGTTCCTGGCATGTGGAGGATGCTTAGGTATACCATGCAGACAGTTAACGTCACACCTACATGTAACACCAGGTGTTACACTTGCTCTCCAGCATTCCTAGAACTCACAGACAGAGCTGTTAACACAGTTAATGTACAGAATGTAGCAGGAAGCTTCTGGGCTTTGCCAGTAATAAGGGAGGAGCCTGGCCCGTTTGTTTGTTTGTGGGTATTTATCACAGTAATGGGCATTTCCCACACTGGGATGCCACACTGGGGATGTTGTGCCACTGAAGATATGTAATTGCTCTAAATGCAAATAGGCATCTCATGTAAGCCCAGCAACTTCTGACAAGACTTGACAATTTGTTATTGCAGTCTGCCATGTTCAAAAGGGAGGGGGAGGGATATTTCTATTGAGAATACAACATACTACCAGTAAATAATGAAGACTGAAGTAACAGCCAAGCAAGAGCTGAAATCTGACCTAGATGAAGTAATATTAGCACATACATGTACATGCACAGCTAGAATATGAAAGTTTTGTAAAAAGTGTCACCAAGCTGATCACTGTTGAGAAGGGAATTGTCTGGTGACTGTAACACCACTGACGTATTGAGAGAGGCAGTACTTGGTTTGGATTTGGCATGTAAAGGACACAGGACACTTTCTTGGCTACCGTAGAGGTCTGTGGTGTCCCCCCAGGTTTCAGGGTGATGCCATCAGCATGGGGGCTAGGATCAATGCCAGATGGGCCAGAGACTAGCTACCAGTGTACAGTGGAATGGGGCTAATCTGGCTTAGTTATGCCTGTCCTGCATTGCTCTTCTTGCGGCACACAGCATCTGGACAGTTACAACAGGCCATAATATAATTGTTTCCACTGGGCTATGATTACAAAGTAGAAATAGAATTTGCTCAAGAACTAATGAAAGCTACATCATGCCTTGGTGGTAGCACTGGAAGGATGGATTGTGACCCGGTAACTGGACTCCACTTCATCCCTAACTGACCAATGTCACTGGTATTGAGTCCCGCCTCTGCCGCTGTGGTGCCGGGGTGTCTGGACTTGATAGGAGTGGGGATTATTAAATATGATAGGGCTTTTGTGAGCTGGTACTGGGGGGGTGTCAGGAACTCTTTGCCAGTGACAGGATTAGGTCAAGGTTGGCTTGGAGGCCAGATCTTTGTCCACTTGCCGCCTTCTAAGCTATGGATCCTGATATTGAGCACACCTTCAAGATTCCAAGATTTTGCATGACGTGAATTCATTGTTATAACTTGCTGCCAATAGTTTCTGTCTGAGGAGGTCAATACACTTTTACATTTTGTTTCTAAGCCACATCTACTTGTATGTGTAGTAAAAAGCACATTGGACAGTACAGTGGTCTCCCTCTAATATGGACACCCCTTCTGCCAAACAATTCTGTCCTTATTAGAGAGGTGTCCTTTGGTGAGAGGGACTATTACACACATTCACAGTACTTGCTGCCAGGAATTTGTGTCCTTTCTAGAGGGGTGTCCTCTCTAGAGAGTGTCCTTTAAGAGAGGGACCACTGTATTGGGTATTGTCAAGCACAGTGGTGCCAAGACTGATTTGACCCAATAATTATTCATAGGATTTTTCTAGCTGTTTGCCTGTCTTTTAATTTAATAAATCACTGAATCCATTAGATTAACCACATTGCATGGATTCATGTCAGATTATAGGGTTACATCAGTTTGTATGTACAGCCATCACAGACTGTCAGCTACTGTATTGTCATAATTCACTAATCTTGGGTGGGACTGCGCTTTCACTGGAACCGTTCCCCATTACCAAGGACTATCAGGAGGCTAGATGAGTACTAGCCTTGCGATGTTTTTTCACGACACAACTTCCGGAGACCTCGTCCTGAACGGATAGTGTGCATTCGATCATC
>JAAUYG010007236.1_pt1 | contig 19431 bp, 11 predicted proteins | sample 7278091 | NCBI WGS metagenome assembly JAAUYG01 (sample SAMN14350201, study PRJNA611818) | marine sediment metagenome | isolation source: surface marine sediment (0.6m) | place: French Polynesia: Moorea | collected 2018-08
AAAAAATGGTCTAGAGATATGGTGGACAGCTACCTTTCCCCAAAATCTGGCATTAATTTGCTTTACGGTTTCTGAGAAAACGCGTTTTACGGACGACGGACGACGGACGACGGACGCCCGCGCCACGGCAATAGCTCTGCTGACACAGTCAAGCAGAGCTAATTAGAAGATAATATATAATATATGGTCTCAATCCATCAAAATCACTGGCGCCACTCTATATGATTCATTACCACCACATATTAAAGATAGTAAAACTTATCAAATCTTTAAAAAAAAATTCCCGCGAAGGAAACTTAATTAAAAAATATTACAGCTGATGTCACTTTTTTCATGAGAAAAATAGCAGAATTTCATTTTATCCATAATTGTAGTTTATCCATTGTAGTTGTAAAGACATCCAGCTTGTTAGACAATTGTCTATTTGGATGACTTTACGCATCTCGATGTAAATTGGTATTGTGAAAATATGGTGAAAGTGTAAATAAACCAGTATGTTTACATTGAGTGCTATTTAAAAGTCGAAACCCACCTGTGTTACCCTTCAGCATATAACTATTGTACAATAATACTGTATGCAGGAGATATTATGCAATATTATATTACAGTTGGCATTCCGTACACGAACTGGTCACACTTACCGGAAAACAGACTCATAAAATGTAAATACCTTGTATGATTGACCGCTCTGTAGAAACATCTTGGAAAATAAATAAATAAATAAATAAATAAATAAATAAATAAATAAATAAATAAATAAATACTAGTATAACTAACTAACTAACTAACTAACTAACTAACTAACTAACTAACTAACTAACTAACTAACTAACTAACTAACTAACCAGCTTATTAAATGAATAACTAAAATTTATGTTGCATCAAGCTATAGAGATGTTTTAAAATGTGTTTCCTACTTTTTTTACAACAATGCGTTGTAAAGAACCTCGTTTGGAATCTCTTTGTAACGTTATGGAGTGTTATATATAGAGTGATTATTTTGAATGCCCTAATATCTGTAAAACGTTGTACAAATGCATTGTAGATATATTTATAATAAGATAATAGTTACCTTTTTGCACACTTCTGCTACATCTTTCTCACGTCAATCCAGACTGTTATAGGGATATCATGGCTATTATATTCTCTGCAGCGCATTCAGAAAACACGAAAATATTTATAGGCTTGTGTTACAATAACCGACTTATTTACACCCAGCTATAGGTACTGAGTACCTGGCGGCCTTTCTAGGTCACCTGTGGCTGGCCGGAAGACTGGATCGATAATCTCCTGTCTGGGGGCTGAAATCTAGGTCACGGTTAGGCGATCGATTATTGGTATACTACAATGGTGTGAAAGAGTAAAACACGCACGCCACGGCCTTCGACCAGCGGATTAATGGTCACTGGTACTGTTCGCTGGGTGTGGACGATTTATTATAAACCTGGTCTATCCATGGGGGCCTTTGTCCAAATGATTTATTCTCGGGATGAAATACTGACCATTAGCTGGTTGTTGCTTGTAGATGAAAGTGCGGTCATTTATTATAGCGACCTGGTAGGGGTCAGTGACAGAACATAAGGTCACGCTGTAAGGTTCCAATGTTTACCGGCAGCAGCTGCAGTACAGTGGTAGTACAGTGGTAGTAGCACAGTAGTAGTAGTAGTAGTAGTAGTAGTAGTAGTAGTAGTAGTAGTAGTAGTAGTAGTAGTAGTAGTAGTAGTAGTAGCAGCAGTAGCAGTAGCAGCAGCAGTAGTAGTAGTAGTAGTAGTAGTAGTAGTAGTAGTAGTAGCAGCAGCAGCAGCAGCAGCAGCAGCACTGCAGTAGTAGTAGTAGCAGCAGTAGTAAAATGACAACGGTGGTAAGCGATAAACAGCTTTAGCAGAAGGTTGGATTATTATTTTTGTACCCTGGCTGGTTGATGAAGACGAGATAATCCCGGTCAGAACTGAGACGCGTACGGAACCGGATACAGGTGGCGCCCTCTATATGCTGGATTGCTCTCTCTACAGCTCGCCTGGCTTGGGTGGCTAAAAACCAAGGCTTTTTATAACGAACTACAGGATGAATCTTTTAGCAATTTAATAGGTAATATATGCATTCCCAACGGACATCTGGTCAGGTTATGATTGATTAATAATGGTACATTGCAAATAATATTTTTTGCATGACTGATTATGTTTCTTAATCGGTAAGCTCACTGTTAACTCAGAAAGAAGACAGAGTGCGAATGAAAGCCGACAGTAAAGCCAGACAGTATGCCTATGTGCATGTATGGTTGTATGAAATTCCCTTTCCATCAGCTGACTTGTATGTAGCTATATTTTAAAATAATAAGAATAAAGTTTTATCGATTCTAATACATACGTGACATGAAGTGATGAATACATGTATGTACAACAGTGAATGATGCACACAATGATACATATTCATTTCAGTGTACATATCCATTACTTGACGTCGAGATTTTGTATAACGGTTCATCAACTGTATGTATTTTACTTAGACTTTGATCTATGATGAATGGTACGATGCCCCGTGGCCATAGTCTGCCTTTAGGCTTCACAATGGAGCGTCGTCTCCTGGAGCTGCTGCCCTGATCCAGACTTTGCTTTAAACTGTGATCCAGCACGATATCCCCCTCAAAGAACGGGAACGAACCTGCACGAGAATAAAAATAACACTGGCCTATGAAGAATCCTTTTGCTTTATGCTGTGTCGCCCTAAAATGATAGGTAGGAGGAAGTGAGACCCCCCCCCCCTGAAAAAAAAAGGCTCAGGGATAATTAGGTTCAGCCAGTATTACAAACTACCATTAAATTATTTTTTTTTGCCATGGAAGTCTTACAATGCTTTAAAGTTAAAATACCGAATTTTACACCCCAGTCCACCCACCCTCCACATGCACGAAAAGCTATGGGCGAGAGGAAAAAATCGTTGGAATAAAACATTCGCTCACTTTGAGGTTCTGCCTGTGGGCCACCATCCGTGGCCCTGTACGCCTGGACCAGGGAGCCACACAGAACTGGGGGGCAGGCATCTGAAAACGACGGAAACATGGTGTCATTGTAGGTCACAGCAAAATGATAGATATCTTGTACAATGGCGGCATAGTCATAACCGACTGATGATTCCAGTAATTAAATGATTCCAATTTATGCTCCGATACGTGTTCAATACTTTAGCGAACTGCCTTACAGTATCTAACAGACCAGTCTCTGACAAAGAAATGAGCAGCAGTCTAGAATCGAATTTTCGCACTTTTTAAACTTGAAAATTCAAACTTGCAAAGTAAAGTTCCATAGACCGTTTCCCCTATCATTTACGTTTGTTGAGATGAAGACAGCGGGAAAGAAAGAATCTGTGCAAGCTTTATCTGTAATTTGTGGTGTCGTTTCACAAAACCCCATTCAATCTAATACTACCCAAAATATGTAAAAGGCATCAATTTACCGGTGTTGCGTACCAGTCTAACTGCACTGTTCCAAACACTGTCTTTTACTGTACATGATGTCCGTGGCATACTCTCTGTTGGGCAGTCTATAGTGGTGTGTTATCCTGATTGTACTCACTCTGGTTGATCTGCCAGGGTCTGGCCTCAGTCGCATCCCCGTCTTCTTCCCCATCTCTGCTCACAGAGACACACTCGAGAGAAACGAGCCAAACCAACACGAGCAACTTCCACACAGAGGACATGGCCGGCATTAAGTCGTGAAATGGGTCCAAAAAAATCATGTCAAACTTGATGTTGCTTGGTAGTTGATGTTAACCGTTGTTAAGATTACTGTTGGAGCAATATAGGCCTTTGTAACACAGTTTTTAATTTGCCCAAGCATTCCATAATATATTATATCACCCTGTATGAATTCATTACCACCGTACCATGATCAGCTTGCCACCAGCAGCAAGTTGGACCGTAGTAACGTTACCCCGACACGTTATTTCGCTAGACTTGCACGTGAGTGGAACTGACGTATTTGGCCTGCGTCCCACATCGAATTGTAAGGCTTTTGTCTGTATCACATGTAACTTTTCATATGTTTTTTTTATTTGGCAATAATAAATTAGAACAAGTAAGCAGGTCTAATATAGAAACAGAACTAAAAAGAACTAATACCACAGAGACAACGTCTAAATTGATACCGATGTGTCAAACATAGCCGTGCTACAAACAGATAAGCTGGGATTAAATGGATTTTGTTTTAGCGTTTTATGACCTTTCTACTTCTTGTCAGGTTTTATGAGAACTAAACGCCGGGTGTCACTTTCTATAAAGTTTCCACGTCGACTTTTACAATATCATATAACATTTCCGTGTCATTTTCTGCAGTTTTAAAACGCACACGTGGAATTCTACCACTTTAAATTGGCAACGTCGAACATCATTTTCTAGCCACACGTATCGCATGGGATCTCCAAAATTCGCGTCTCGAGTCGAGATGACAAATGTATGGAGACACTTTAAGCCACCAACTGATTAGTATAAGTTCAGTCTTGCACTAATTGGGTAGCCTAGTTGATGAAGGGGATGGAGGTAGGGATGGCTTGCATTCTGCCACCCACGCACAGTCTCTTTATTGCCCCCGTAAAACTTCTAGAAAGTAATATTTCTTTGGTCATGTTTCTGGAGCATCGTTCATTCTTCCCGCTATGTATAGAATATTCTCTTTTCATATTTTCTACATTGAATGCTGATATTTGATTTTTGCATTATTGGTAATTCCCAAGTTGTACATTGTATTTCAATCTGTCACTTGCCAGCTGGGCCAGGTTTCCTTGTTTCCTTGTGGCGTTTGGTACGTGAGCAGTTGAATCAATACAGCCAGAAAAAACATAAAACAATAATGATATTCTAATTCACACCAAGATAATGCACCCCTGTAAAAACAACATGTGCTCTCAGTTGTGGCCTTCAAACCTAGAATCGAAAATCTAGATCCAGACTCTATAGACTCGAGACCTTAGACAAGAGACTCTGAGACGTCGGCAGGAGCAGTAGCCAACTCAAACATAAATTGTTTGCTGTATGTAGGTACTAAATAAATTCGTCCAACCCGTGAGACACGAATTTTCTGTAAACGATTCCAGAAGAGTGATAATTAACAGCAGAAAATTAACCAAATTAATCAAGGAGTATACTTACTGGAGATCAGCCTCAACCAGTGTCGTAAACAGCGACTCCTTTTAATTTCCGCACATTTCCGGTCCCATGTCCTCAACCAGTTTGACAGAACTTTCCTTAAATGTTCCTGTGCCTTCAATGTGATGTGGCGTTGCAGAGTATCTAGACTATATTTAGTCCATTCTAGTTACTTTACGTTGGATTTTCCCAAAAAATTACAGAAAAAACACCCTGCCAGCTGGAAACTGCAGCAGGTCTCGGTGTCTGACTTGCCTTGCTTACCCAGGCGCGAGTGCTGCTTAAGATTATTATTGGGGCAATAAGGCCAAATTTTAGTCACTAATCCAGGAAAAGAGAATGATGCTGGATGACGTCATTCGTTTGTATTTAGAACTTCGTTGTCCCCCCTTCATGATAGCCGTTCATGGCTTGCTGTCAACAGTACAAGGCAGCCCGGTACGAATTCGGAGAACCAATACACAGCTACTTTACTCCCCTATGCCTCTGTTGTATACGCTGCACAGTCGCTGAGGTATCCGTTCCGGAGCTCCTCTCAAGATGTTTACAGCTGCATGTGTAAACATTGGGAGGTCGTCAAAGAGGCAACAAAAAGTACGATACCGCCCTCGCTTTTCATCACACAGTCTCGGAGGTAAATTGACACAAAGTAAACATTGCTGACTGGGTATTCAGTGTCACTGGTACAGCGACTGGTTATACCTGCAAGCGAATGTAGATCTATTGTTTTTTGTTGTTTTTTTTTTTCTTTTTCTTTCCTTTTTTTCTGACCATATCAACATTTTGTGTACAGGATATCTCAGGATATCCATGAAAATCAGTTAGCCGGACACCTTTCACATTAATTGGCAGACTATAAAAAGAGGCCCATGAGTGCTGGTACCCTACTAATTCCGACGCTGATATATATAGAGAGCTGACACAATCAATTATGCTCGTTTAGGTTAAAAATCGAGTTATCTGCAGATCGGTTAGCCGTTACAACACTTTCAAGATTGCGACAGGATGATAGAGGGCTAGGAGTGACGGAACCCTTTCAAAATTGGTGATGATCTGCCACAATAAGCTAACTATAGTTAGCCCCCACCAATTAAGACTCCATCTCTAAAACGACTGACCGTATAGCGAAAATAAGCTCAATTTCAACTGTCACTCATGTGGAAGAAAGGGACTACATATGTAGATGTGCATATCTTGAGCTTTGCCGTTGTCCAATTTGCATGCCCAAATATAGAAATTTTGAATATAGTCCTGTTCCTCATAACCATTTGCCCGTAAAGCGAAAATAAGCTGGATTTAAACCCCTTCAGAAAGCGCGTGCATGTGCAAAATCTTGATCATGGATTTCTAAACTACGCTTAGTGAATTTTACGGTTAAAACAAAACAGTTCACAAGAGGCTGCTGCATGCCGCTACATGTACTGCTGCCATTGGTGAACGCGTAGAGTAAGTAGTAGTACCTACCTTCCATTGATTACACTGTTAATAATACCACCATCAGCTCGGTAGTAGTACTAGCAGTAGCAGCAGCAGCAGCAGCAATAGTAGTAGTACTACTACTACTATTACTACTACTACTACTACTACTACTACTACTACTACTACTACTACTACTACTACTACTACTAGTAGTAGTAGTAGTAGTAAACGAAAGCTGTGTAATATTTCTCTATGTTAAACATATGGCAGAGACGAAGGTGGCTTGGCTGTCGCTGCAGAAAGGGAAGAAAAAACCCCTTCAAGCCAAACTAAGATACATAATGTTTAACTATGCTATGTTATGGGCGGTGTTACTGGTGTATTCAGTCATTGTACAGACCCTTAGCTACTTTTGACTCGGGAATATTTTGTAGACTAAGAGGCATTCATTGTTAAGTGATGTCCAGAGTGCGCATGTACCTTTCATCCATTGTTTTTTTTCTCAATTCTTTACAGACGTGTGTTGTGATAATAACGCATGTCCAGATGACAGCAGGTGTGTTCTGGATGCAGCGACAGGAGGTGCCCAGTGCATCGTGTAGCATGCCATCCCGTAGCATGCCATCCCGTAGCATGCCATGTGCCATATCGTCACCAGTGCGCCTAACGTGCGAGGTGTAGGAAATGCAAAATAAATGACATTTCCATGGCACAAGTCTGTTGTTTGTGTATTTCACCCTTTAAGACTGATACTCAGTATTTGTTTACCCTGGCCAGGCCAAGGCGGTTTGTTGTGTCTGTAAGGACAGTTAAGAATGTGGAGGTCGGTGTTTTAAATGTCTTCCCTACTACTACTACAACTACTACTACTACTACTACTACTACTACTACTACTACTACTACTACTACTACTACTTAACTGCTGCTGTTACTATTACTGCCACTACTACTGCTACTACAACTGTTGCCACTGCTACTACTACTTCTGCTACTACTACTGCTGCTGCTGCTGCTGCTACTACTACTATTACTACTACTACTACTACTACTACTACTACTACTACTACTACTACTACTACTACTACTACTACTCAAATATTGCTCTTGCTACTGTTCTGTTGCTATACGGATGATCGACTTCCGCTAGCTTCTCGCTAAGCATGTTAGGGCACCAAAGTGTTCTACCAGACGCCTTATGTACTACACCCTGGTTCCACCTGTACCATTACATAACTGAAAAACTAGAGAATTAGCGAGCGAGCTGGCAGATTAAGGAAGCACTGGCATGCCGATTATGAATCAAATAAAGCCCTATTTAGAACACGTGTATATTCTTTGGCAACGGAATATCTAGGCCTAGTTCCTATAATTGCATAAACCTATTCATCGTGCGCCAGGTACGTGTACAGTCAGCCTGTATAATCTATCCCAAATTCCTGGCACACCCACTAGGGGGTCATTCTGTGGCGACTGCCATTTCAACCTAACACACGTGTGGCATAAGCATGCGCCTGCTGGTTCTACTGCCGCTGCTATTGCTGTTATGAAATCTGCGGTTACGGTTAACTGCTTCCTTAATGTCTGTCAGTATAAAATTGTACTATATTGCCACAATTAGCCTTAATACTGCTACATCTGCTGATAATACCATACCTCTACCAAAGTTTGCTCCGACTACTGCCATCTTCCAAAATCAACTTGCCAGGAACGTGCCATGGCACATGATGAAGATAAGATAATTATTTACAGTATTACAACGCAAGCTTGCACAACCACACAGGTTGAGCTGATAAACCTGTGCATATAATATGTAAAACTCTTTACAAAATTGTAAACATGTATGGGGCTATTAGTAATAAAAGTGACTTAAAATCCCCTTCTGACGTTTTTACAGACGTAGAGGAACGAATTTCTTAGCACACAGACTTAGTTTTTGCCTTTGGCCGATCGTACTTGTTACTTGATCTAAGACATTACGTAGCATTTCTAATTTGAGGTGGACAGTAGTGTAGCTTTTAGCTAACCTGTGGGATTCTTTTGGCAACTTTAGAAACCTTACATAGACTCTCCTATGTGCTGGAGTTGGTACATTATATACATGTAGGTGTAGCAAACATATAAATCTGTCACGTATATATCTCAGTAATATTGGCCACGGGCCAGTTTCCGAAAAAAAATATTAAGTCTGGAAATAAGCCAAATCCACTAATCACCTTGGCAACCATTGTCTTTTCCATGCTTAAGACCACTGGTGGATTTAAGAGTTTTCAGAAAATTGGCCCCAGAAAAAACACTAGTTTTCACAACATATTTTTGTATCGATTTACTTTTGATGATGCTGAAGAAAAAAACTAAGACACACGTAAGCGTTTTAGCATTTTATCTGAAGATAAATAATTGTATGTAACAATAGATATATCGGAGGAAAACGTTAAATAACATTTGCGACATAGGCTCTTCTGTTTTTCATAATAAACAGTACAACGAGTTCGAAATACAAAGATGGCAAAACAAGATCCATCCGACGGTTTTATGTAGACATGCAAGGTTTATCATAACACAATCGGATTTCACAAAAATCTGTTCTAATAATAAATGCGGAAACAGGCTTAAGTACCTACCTATGCCAAATGTCTGGACACGGAGGATATTTAAGTCAGGACAAATGCTCTATTATCAGTAATATACCACCGCTCTTTTCCTGCAAAAGTAGCAGATAAGGTTGCTACAGCTCGCTATATCTTTAGACGCCCCATTTTCTGTTCTGGTCTGTTTTGTCTGGAAGAATAGGCAGCCATACTTTCCCCAATAATCCCCTCAGTCTGCCGTGTATTATACCAGGAATATGGGTAGGAAAGTGGAGCTACACACACACACCCTACGTCTTGTTACGGCGTTCGTCTGCTGCTTGGTCCAGTTTAGTCAGCAACGCAAATGATAGCTATCTAAACAAAGTATCATTTTGTTTCCTATCATATTTTGGCGTTATCTTTTGTCAGTGGCTTTAAAGTAATCGCGTTTTAGTCGTGGAGAACAGGCAGAAAGTGTAAGGGGCGATAATGAGGGACAAAACCGAGCGATCGCAATAGTATCTAAGCGTGAAAATGTTTCTGTATAACGTGCGAAGGATGCTGTATACAGTAATATACGGCATGTCTCGAGTGAGTAGCCTATTTCTGTCCAGAATAACCTATTTTTTCATGCCAGGTTACCGACATATCGGGCGTGAGTAAAATGTTACAATTTATCATCGATATCTCGGGCATAAGAAAGATGCTACAACTTATGCACAGTGCCATCAAAACAGCAATTACTAGTAAATAATTAGCTTCTGGAGAGGTGCAGAAACTATGACAAACCTATACCCTACAGTTTGATGAGAAATTCATGTTGACTACTCTGCTTGATATTGCCTCTTTCGACATTTTTGTAGGATCAAAAAGTGTTATTGGGAAAACAGCGTCTCACGACGCTACATGTATGTACATGTACCTCTACTTTAAAGTATGAGACTCTCCAGTGCATTCCAGAAACCCCCAATTTTGACAAAGCCCCGTCAATTTTCACGAGATATGGATGAATGCCGAAAAAGGGTCAGTTAATAAATTCCCAGGCGTCGTTATTGGGGCAGACATTCTAGTGTATATGAGCCAATAGACAATCTCCAGATCGTGTATATCAGTAACCGAAGTTGGCAGAGAGCACATACGGCGAACTCCGCAAGGCATAGGCCACAGGGTACTTTTACTCTCGCAAAAACGTGCCTCGAATATCGCTCAGCATTAGCTTTCTCGCAGTTCCCGGCCATCTCGGACCGGGAAAGGCAAGGTTATAACGCCGTGACATTATTCCAGGCGAGACACAAATGGCAGTGAAATGCCAGGCCTTCTACTCCCCTGAAGGTCGTTCCCTCAGAAGTTATTATGCTTGGACTGCTTGGTGACTGATAGAGCATAGTGCGGAGGACATGGCACAGAACAGCAAATGTGACATAACCTATGTATTGGTTAGATTACAAAATCGTTGTCCCTTGGTAGTCTAGCTTCTGGTGCTGGTTCTTGCCGTTTCTGGCAGAACATCATTAAAGGATATTAAGGGAATAATGGCATGGGGTTATTATTATTATTTTTTCGTTTCTGCTGCACAGGGAATTTCTTGGAAATAGTGACTTCCCGTGCTTAGAATGTGTGGGTTGCAGCATAGGCAGGAAATTTGAGTGATGGCCATACCAAAACTCAACTTATATCCTGTCTAAAGGGTTACTGCTTTGTAACAGCAAATTCGACAGCGCTTTACCTACAGGCTTTACATATAGACATACACTCGTCGAAGTCTCACCCCGAAAATGGGCGAAAATGTTCAATAGTCGGAGTGCGTGTTTGTATTTGTGTGTGGGAGAGGGGGAAGCAGTGTGTGTGTGTGTGTGTGTGTGTGTGTGTGTGTGTGTGTGTGCGCGGTAGGGGGAACAAACTATTTTACTGTTGTTGTTATTATTATTATAAGTATTATTGTTATAATTATTTCATTTGGCATCATCTTACAACATGGGTCCGCTATGAGAAAAAATCACAGTTTACAAATCGCCACAGAAGAAAGAAAATTAGCCTGGATCCCATATTTTGCGATGATATCCATGCCAATTACCTTACCTTGGGAAACTTAATGCCCTCGAAATTTAATGTTAGTTTGTTTGAACATGAAACACCCAAGAGACGACATTCGAAAAATCTGAAACCAGCAGTCGCATATTTCAAGCAGACATGCTACCCAGCGAATAATGCCGTCACAAGGATGTTTTAAGTTAATTAAAATTATTCATGGGGAGTCGTCACGGGCTCTGTCTGATCTCAACTGTGGAGTTTGTACACAATAGCCATGTTCTCAAATTGGGTAGAGCAGTTTAAAGTTTGATGCAGAAGTCTGCACGGAGAAGCTGAAGGCCCAGATGCAATACGTTCGCCAGTTTAACAGTTCAGTTGCTGCATTGCATTGAGTCCATTGTACGTAAATCCCGAGGCCATGGCCGTGACCTTCTGGCACTACTGTCCAGCATTCTGGATCGATGTGTGTTTGAACTACACGGTGCTAGGCCCTGACTATAAAACGCTGGTAATCCTAGCTTGTTACGATCATATGGCTAGTCTCCTGCCGTAGTCAGTTCTGACGTCACGCTCCCTGTCGCATGACGTCACACTGACGTCACTGTCACCTTGTGACCGGGATCGGAGTCGTGCGAGGAGGGGCTGTACAGCTCAGTGGACAGGGGACTTGCCAGTGATCCAGACGGCGACGGACTCAATCCAGGTACGGCCAGAGAGAGTCCAATGGCGCTCTGGGAACTCTTCGGTTTGGGCAAAAGTCGGATCGGTTCCTGAACCGAAGGCTCCGTGGAGAGAGACACGGTCACCCGCAATCGCTGCTTCTTACTTCCGGTTTGTTTCGATCGTTTGGTTTTCCGGCTGCTGCTGCTGCTGCTGCTTCCGCTGCCCTTGTCGCGCTTCGCGCGTCTTTGATTCTGGAGTTCTTCCACGTGGTTCAGATGGCTGATCATGCGCTGCACCCGGAAGTAGCGAGCCCATTTGTCTGGATCCGACCGGAAGGTGATGTAGTCGTCGTAAACTTTGTCCTCGACTATCTCTTCTTTCTCTCGTTTGAGGTACATAATAATCCCGATGATTATCCCCGTAGAATAGAAGAGCAGAACCACCACAATGTACAACAGAGCGTGACGGTCACGGTCCTCTAAGTCGCTCTCATCTTCTGACGTCACCGTGCCGTTGCCTGACGGATTGTTTTCTTCGTCTGACGTCAGCACTGAGGAGTCACGTGCGTGCAGTGTGTAGTTCTGGCACAGGGTCTTCAGGTTCATTGTGATTTTTGTTTCAGGATGCAAATCACTGCCTGATAACAGGCACGTCTGGAACGCAAAGTAAAACACCCATCATTTGACAAGCTACATGTACGAGAAACATTAAACCATGGGACTGCAGACAGATTAAGAAACAGCCTAAGATATATTCAGAAGTCAGCATTAAGTTAAAAAGTAATATATCCTACGAAACACGTAACAAATTTATGTTAATCGCTTACAAAGCAGCCAAATTTCCATGTGGCATCTACATACATGTACATCATAAGCAAAATATCTAGTGCACATCGGTTCACATATTTGCTATAATAAACCTATAGGAAAAGGTCAATCACATCTTCTATGAGCTATTGCGGCAATCCAGCTTTTTATATCCTTACTACAGTAAAGGGAACTCGCCCATACGGTTCATTAATTCACATAGAAGACTCTTTCCTAAGTGACTGATAGGTCGTATATATCTAGATCAGAAAAAGATATTCAATCGCAAGTTCATTAGATAGCGGTTTGTTCCATATGAATTCCGCTGCAGCATCAGGATACTGACAAGTTAGCAAACATGATAAAAGCCTGGTACACAATACCCTCCACGGTTTATGCCGTCCCATTACCTCAGACGCCGGTATAAGATCAATACTTTCTTTTTGTTCTGTTTTTACTGTGGCAGTTTGGACAGCGAGAAAACCAATCAAGATTTAGGGTGACACTTTTGTCTTTCATCAGCCGCGCAGTTATTATATAAATCCGACAAAATATTGCATTAGTTTACTTAAATATTTAATTATTAATAAATTTGTTCGTTCTTTTCATTTACGTACTTTTCCCTACTTGCTTACTAACTCAAAACATGCTATTGTAGCACATGAATTGTTCACATGTTTATTGTTCATCTACCAAACATCACATGAATTTCAATTGTCGCAAGAATTTGCACCTCGACTGCTTACGGAATTAATGCAAAACATGAGATATTCAGTAGCCCAGATCGCGCACTTCAGGTAATACATATTATTACCCACAGTAAGCCTGTTCATGTGGGATAATGCACTGTCACCAGAGTCAGATCACTTCGAGCGCCAGAGAGAATACTCTGGTGATTCTGTGTTATTTCATACACATACAATGCCAGCATATTCGTCTTATCGTCATGCTTTATCGGAGAAGCCATGTTGTCACATCGTCCTATAAGCACAGCTACTAATCACACTGGAAGTAGTTGTGCTTGCTGTAGCAGCCAAAGTCATTTTGAGTAACTTGTCTCTGTCAATGACAAGCCGAAGGTGACGTAATGCTAAACGGGTCTAGTGGCGAAAGAAGCCAGAGCATTGCGTACTCGCTTGCATGGCTCTGGTAAGCCAGAATGCAGGAACAGAAATATAGAGTTATTTCAAAATACAGAGTTATTTTCATGCCAAATGTTAATTGTTTATTTTACAGTACCTAAACCGAGAAATATTGGAGAGTTATCTACAATATTTCAAGTTTTTTTGTTTCGACTTGCGAGAAACAGTGAAACAATCCGAGGAAGCGAGAAGTGTTCCATAGGCGCTTGAGCATTGGCAGAGAATGAGCTGTTTGGGAACAGATACTCGGTACAATTCTGTGCCCCATCTGTTCTCAAACAAGTCATTCCCTGCTGAAGGATATCAGATAGCCCCATCACCTCAAGGTATGCATGTACCAACGCACCTTCAAGTCCCCAGGGGAGCACATAACCCGAATACACGTTCCAAGGTGCCACGGATGATAGTAGATTATACATGTATGCAATAGTAGATTATTGCCTATTTGTATTGCCTGACTTCTCATTTACGGCTGAGTGAATTGGGCACATTTCGGGTAGGGATCTTGTCCAGGGATTCTAGGTACCCTAAACCTAGGTACCAAAAACTGCCATTTTGAAAATCGTAACTGTTTCAACAATTCTCTGCCCAAATGTTCAAAACTTGAAATTCTCTTCTCTATATACCGGTAGTTTTCCAGTGCCTTTATGTGCAGGTTATCAATAGGAAGGGCCGGCTATCACAATGGAACCATAAAGGGCAGCCAAGACCAGCAGTGGAGTGATCACTGCATGCACTGCCCAGCGATCATTGTCATCGCTCAGGCCCATGAGCCCGACGGAGAGGAGACCCATCCAGCCAGTGCAAAGAGTATCTTACGCCAACGTGTATGGTCCAAACGTCTGTCATTCACCACTCGGTCATCGAGGGCCATCTATACCCTCTACATGCTGTCTTTGGTATTATCCCCAATCCGACCACTGGTGATAATCCACCCTGGGTTACAACATCATTTTAAACAATAGTTGCGAAAGGTCAAGCTGCTATCTACATTACCATGTGCGTACCGAAATGTAATCTAAGCATGGAACACTAATATCGATCTGTTAATCCGCCAGTTATGGATAACAAAGGACACCACCTTACATCCATTGCGTTTGTAACCATGGATCTAAACTATTAGACCACATATTACAAGTAACAACTTCATTGTTACTCTTCCTCTTCGTGTCACTTCCGTTGACTGTGTCATATAACCTTATGCAGCTCTTTCTCGAGCTGATAATTCAAACACACTCAGGCAATCTTCTCAATAATTCCAGGTCTTATTTAAGCACGCTAAACAAGCCAAATTGCAGGAGCCAGTTTGCACCAGCCTACCCTCTGTTGCATAACCTGCAGAGTGCAGACCTTTCTGTTGAAGTGACCTTTTATAATCCTTCTTCCCTTCTCTTGTCTCTTTTTTTTTCAGTTCTAGTGTGTCTTATAATAAAAAAATACTTTACCTCCATTTTAATATGACTATTCTCGGTTACAATTAAGTAACTGTACCTCTTCCTCGTGATTTTCATCCGGCCTCTTGGCCTTTGTCTCGTTAATCCAACCTCTATTTTACAAAAAAAGGATAATCCATACCCCCAATTTGGACTGTCTGCCCTTAGGCTAGCCTTTTGTAAATTAACCTGTAGTTGTCTCTCACTGATAAACTTACCTCTCATTTCACTTCCATCAAATTTTGTTCTTGATAATTCGACCAATACAAGTGCCCAGTTAGTTGATAATAACACACGCTCATCTTAACGCACACGCTACCATTTTGGCGATACCCGTCTTCTTTACCCAACCCTAGCTCTGTACCTCAAAATGCTAAATGGCGTTTGATATATTACCCACGATATCCCCTTATAGCTGTACTTTACACCGGTACACGCCCAGCTAGGCATTTATCTATGGGTTTCCGCCTGTTGTGATATCAATAATGTCATGTACAGAACAAAAATCTAGCTCATGCTCGTCAACGAATCTACAGTTAACCTTGTTACCCAAATTACATTAACGGAAAAGGGGGAAATGTCTCCAGTGATGCAACAGTCTATAGACTGTCGGGTGCCACGCCGGGGGTGACAACCGTACGGATACACAAAGAGTGTGACAGCGAGCATCGGAGGCGAGCTTCCGCTTCCTGTGGCGATATTACCACGTCTTCATTGCCGACGCTATATTTGTTTGCGACTGGTTTCCACACAACGTATCGACAGGCTGCGTCTCAGTTGGCGTGATGGGGCATCTTCAATTAGACCTTTTATATGGCACACAGCGGCGCACATCCTGGGCACACTGCCGTGTCAATTAAGCGCCACTAACGAAAAACCGCATAGGATAGACATAACAATGATAACAGGGCAGTGAATCATATCTTTAATATCACTGGGGGGGGGGGGCGGGGGGGGGGGTCGGGCAGACAGTTTCTTGGGGGCGTTCACGCTATCAAAAATGTATACCGGTAACTAAACTGGACTTAATTTGAATATATGACAAATCACCCGAGAGTTCAGGACGTGTTCCTTCAGTCGTCCTGGTGTGCCAAATTCAAAGACCGTTGTCCCTGGTATCTCTGGATTTTTTTTAAAAAATTAAATGAATAAATAAGCTACATCACTCGCCGAGCCAAAAGGTGCGAAACAGCACCGCATGCGACAAATCTGTCTAAAATGGGTCAGGAGTGAGTATTCGTCCAAAGTCAGAATGTCAGGCAGCCATGCCTGTTCATCCAATGCCAAAATATTTTGTAGACCTGACAGGAACCCATACCAAAATTTGCCTTGCAATACCGTAAGTTTGCTTGAACAAATTAATTTCAGGTATATTAAGGTTCCTACAATGGTTGCCGTGTATCTATTTGAAACATTTGAAAAGAAAGAACAACTGACTGATTATTCGAAAAGATGATTGATGCTAATTTAATGAACGGTAAGTGAGCGTCATTGCAACAAACGGCATCTGACGTGACGGGACCGTAGTTACAGGTCTTTAAGACGGAAGAGCAAAACAGAGTATTGAGTGAGACTACTGATTTCGTTTCTCAAACTGGACTAATCTTCCTACGGGACCTGAAAGTGGTGAAATTCTGTTCACGCAAAGGCAAATTGTGAATAAAAACTGAAACGCGAAATCGTTTTTTTTCTTTTTTTTTTATCTAGCTTTGCAAACGGATGTTCCAGCAATATTGACGCAGGTGTTTCCATGGGCATTATAGAAAGTGGGAATGGATGTCGTCAAACAAATCGCTGGGCGGTCTGTCGAGGACAATAGCTATAAAGTTATTGGCCCCCTGACAATAATCGCTTGAGGGACAGGAACATCCAATAACATAATTGTACTTTCGCCGATCAGAATTGAGTGCATCTAGTACATGTAATGTTCGTAGCCTCATTCGCATACGAGCTCGATCAAATGATCCTTATACTAGAAAGGCGAAAGTCGGTTTGTATTTTCCCTAAGTCGTTTAATATAACTTGAAAAATATTTTCCTGAATGACGTTCTTGTCCATAAACTTGTCTTGAAAAAAGAAAAATATATAATTACTCATCCTATGTCGGAGTTTGGCCTGAGATGATGACGTCACTTTTACATCACAGTCTGAGTTGCTTTGTGGGAATAACTCACAGATCCAAAATGAACTGAAATGTATGAATTGTGAGGGTACGAGTACACCGGGGATACATTTAATGGATCAAAATGGGATCAAAATGTGTGTGTAACGTATACTAAGAAATACTAAATGTCTCTTTGGTATTCCGCCATGAAGAATGTTCTTCTTCTGGAACTTTGAACCACGGGCCTTATTTATTTAAATCTGACCTTTATTAGTCTTTAGTTGGTTAATGTGATTCGTGGGTTAAAAAAAGAACTTAAAATATCCAAGAAACTGTTCTAATGGCGCAATTCATCCACTCCGGCGATACATGTTTCTCTCCATAGCGTCTAGGTAGTGTAACCGACAGCACAAATACTACAAAACCCCAAACATAGCACTAAACCAAACGATACCAGCAATAACCGCAATGCACTTTCTGCCAATCCTAACAACTGCAATCCACTCTCTGTAGACCACAATAACTACATTCCACTTTCTGCTAACCAAAATAACTGCAATCCGCTTTCCGCCAAACCAAATTAAATACATGTAGCTGCAATCCACCTTGTGCCAACCGCGATAACTGCAGTTCACTTTCCAGGTACCAGTTGCACGTGCTACTGTCCCCCCAATCCCAAATATCACTCCCGTTTTTCACTCTACGACAGCCTTTTTAAAGGTCATTTTGCGACAAATGCACTGGACGACCCCAAATGACATTGAACACTACAAGGTCAATAGTAGCAAGTACATGTGCTGCTATGGTGTCCAGGAGTTCCAAATTTCACTCTGTGTACCATCACGACCAGCTGTTTTAGACTTACCTGCCATTTTGAGAGAAGTCCACTGAATGACCCCAAAATGAACTTGAACACCAAAAGGTTAAATCAAGATACTATACCCGATACCTGTGCTACTAGGGAACCTGATTTCCCAAATTTCATTCCGACGATCGGTCGTTTTTGACTTGCGGGTTCTGTTTGAGACGAAATGATCCCAAACGACTGAACAATACTAGGTCAAAGTATCCCATACATATTGTATCAGTATCCCCAAGTCCCAAAAGTCACTCAGTTTCGCTCTACGATGGCTCGTATCCCAGATGGTTGAAGTTTTTGGTTTACCCATATAGTACAATGGCACATTTCCAATTTTCAAAAAAAAAAAAAAAAATCCAAAACGTCGGAAAATCAAAATTAAAAAAAATAACCCGACCAACCTTTATGGGAAACACTCGCAGCGACCTGCAAAAGGTTTGTCCACAGAGGCTCAAAACTTTTATAATATAAAAGTAGCATTTTCAAAATTTTGCAAGTGCACGAAATGACCCGAAAATGACCTTGAACAGTTTAAGGTTAAAAGTACCTCCATTTGCTGCAATAATGTCCCTGAAAAGTCTAACTTCACTCAGTTTTGCTCTATGGTGAGGCGTTTTTGAGATAATTGCAGTACTTGATTTAAAACATTTGCCTTAAATCTTTAATAACTGTGATCAAAATAAAAAAATTCAAAAAGCCCCAACCAATTTTAATCGGGACCAGCATTGTGCACGTCTAAAAAAAAAACATTGCCAATTGTAGAAGGAGTAGCATTTTTACATTTTCGCTCCCACGGGTTCCATGTTATTGAAACCGGAGAAAAACATAGCAAAACGTTAATAATAAATACTTTTAGAAATCCCCAACCATCTTTTACGGGGACCACCATCAGGAGCATGTAAAAACGTTTGGTTGCAAAGGCCTAAAAACTGTAGAAAAGTAATGTTTTGAAATGTTTACTCCAATGGGCTTTCATGTTAAAAAAAGCGAAGGGGAAAAAAATCAAAAATACAAAATTAAAAAATATATTGTTTGGAGATATGGGCTCATGGTGGAATTACTTATCAATTTAGCTACCTTTCCAGAAACTTTGGCACTATTGCACTTGATAGTTTCCGAGAAAACGCGTTTTATGACCCCCGACGACGACGGACGGCGGATGACAGCGTCGTGGTAATATATCTGCCCCCACAGCTAAACAGAGTTTTAAAAAAAATCTTTTTACAGACAGCCAGACGGATGACGGGCTGGCGACGGACGCCGG
>JAAUYG010046927.1_pt1 | contig 19424 bp, 15 predicted proteins | sample 7278091 | NCBI WGS metagenome assembly JAAUYG01 (sample SAMN14350201, study PRJNA611818) | marine sediment metagenome | isolation source: surface marine sediment (0.6m) | place: French Polynesia: Moorea | collected 2018-08
AGCACTACAGCAAGCAATCCTCGACAGTGCTAATTACACAATTATTTCCACCACCGCAGACGGTACAATTACTACCTTTAACAAAACTGCCGAACGTTGGTTGGGCTATCAAGCAGCAGCAGTGGTGGGCAAAACAACCCCGATCCTGATTCACGATCGCCAAGAAGTGGAAGAGCGATCGCGAGAATTAACTCAGGAGCTAGGGATTAATATTGAGCCGGGGTTTGAGGTTTTTGTGTCTAAAGCTCGTCGGGGAGAACCAGACGAAAGAGAATGGACTTATATCCGTAAAGATGGTTCGCGTTTCCCTGTGCGCCTGTCGGTAACGGCTTTAAGGGACAAACGAGGAGAGATTACGGGTTTTTTGGGCATTGGGAGCGATCTGACGGAAGCTAAACAAGCAGCAGCAGAATTAGAGCGTTTTTTTGGTTTGTCTCTCGATCTATTGTGTGTAGCGGGGCTAGATGGTTATTTTAAACGAGTAAACCCAGCATTTAGGCATATTCTGGGCTATTCAGCAGCAGAACTTCTGGCAGAACCTTTTATCAATTTGGTTCATCCCGAAGATCGCGCTGCTACCCTCGCCGAAGTATCTCGACTGGCAACAGGCATTCCGACAATTGACTTTGAGAATCGCTATCGCTGCCATGATGGAACTTACAAGTGGTTGGCATGGAGAGCCTTTCCTATAGTTGAAGAGGGAATGTTGTATGCAGTTGCTCGCGATATTACCGAGCAAAAACGCGCCCAAGCAGAACGATCTCAACTTATTGAACGAGAAAGAACTGCTCGCGATCGCCTGAACAAGATTCTCGAAAGTATTACGGATGCTTTTTTTACTCTCGATAATCGCTGGTGTTTTACCTATATTAACCGTCAAGCAGAACCACTACTGCAAAGACAGCGAGGGGAACTTTTGGGCAAAAATATCTGGGATGAATTTCCTGAAGCAGTAGATTCGACTTTTTACCGAGAATACCATCGGGCAATTGCCAAACAAGTAAGTGTGGAATTTGAAGAATTCTATCCGCCCCTGGATATCTGGTTTGCGGTTCATGCTTATCCTTCTGAAAATGGATTATCTGTTTATTTTCAAGATGTCACCGAGCGTAAAACAGTAGAATTAGAACGTCTCAGAAATGAAGCTAGGTTACGCAAACAGCAAGCAGCATTGATTGAGTTAGCTAAAAATAAAGTCTTTTATCAAAGTAACCTGCAAGCTGCGGTACGAGTAATTACTGAGAAATCGGCTCAGACTCTGGAAGTAGAACGGGTAGGGGTTTGGTTTTATCAAGACGATGGCAGTTCAATTTACACTTTAGATCAATACGAATTGAGTCAGCAAAGTCACTATTCAGGACTGGAATTGTTAGCTAAAGATTATCCTGCTTATTTTCAAGCTTTAGAACTTGGAGAAATTATAGCTGCTGAAGATGCTCAAAAAGATCCCCGCACCCGTGAATTTAGCGAAACTTGGCTCGTTCCCCATAATATTGGCTCGATGATGGATGTGCCGATTCGTTCTGGCGGCAGAACCGTAGGGGTTATCTGTCACGAACACATTGGTTCTCCTCGCCATTGGACAATCGAAGAACAGAACTTTGCTAGTTCTTTGGCACACATGGTTTCTCTCGCAATTGAGGCTAGCGATCGCAAGCAGGCAGAAGCCAAACTAAGAGAAAGTGAGTCACGTTTCCATGAGGCATTTGCCAATGCAGCGATCGGCATGGCAATTGTCTCTTTGGAGGGGCGTTGGGTACAGGTTAACCGTTCTATTTGTGAGATGGTAGGCTATTGTGAATCGGAATTGCTGGCTACTACTTTTCAGGAAATTACTCACCCCGATGATCTGGAAACTGATTTAGGTTACGTAAAACAGATCCTGGCAGGAGAAATTCCCTACTATCATCTGGAAAAACGCTATCTGCACAAACAGGGTCATGTAGTCTGGATTTTGTTGAGTGTTTCCTTAGTTCGAGATAGTGAAGGGAATCCTTTATATTTTGTGGCACAGATTCAAGACATCACCGAGCGCAAACTAGCAGAAGCAGAACTAGTGCGTCAGAATCGACGAGGGCAACTATTTGCCGAACTAACTCTGAAGATCCGTCGGTCTTTACAGCTAGAGGAAATTTTGCAAACGGCAGTCGTGGAGGTGCAAAAGTTTCTCCAAGCTGACCGAGTTTTACTTTTCCGACTGGAGTCCGATGGGGCAGGAAAAGTAGTTCAAGAGGAAGTAGTCTCTGGTTACCCCGTTACTCTCGGACAGAATATTGTCGATCCCTGTTTTCAAGAGGGTTATCTAGAACAATATCGTCAAGGAAGGATTAGTGCGATCGCTAACATTGAGCAGGCTGGTATCCAGCCCTGCCATGTGGAATTTCTCCAACAGTTTGACGTAAAAGCTAACCTAGTAGTACCCATTCTGCAGCAAGATCGACTTTGGGGGTTGTTGATTGCTCATCAGTGTGCCAATCCTCGGCAGTGGAATAGCTTTGAAATTAACCTTCTGCAACGGCTAGCCGATCAAATAGGCATTGCTCTGGCTCAAGGTCAGCTAGTAGAAGCCCTGCGCGAGAGCGAAACCCGATTTCGTACTGTGGCAGATAGTGCACCTGTATTGCTCTGGATGGCGGGAACGGATAAGCAATATAATTTTGTCAATCGAAGTTGGTTGCGCTTTACTGGTAGAACCTTCGCCCAAGAACTAGGTAACGGCTGGGCAACAGGAGTACATCCAGAAGATTTACAGCATTATTTAGATACTTATAACACTGCTTTTGAAGCCAGAAAAGGCTTTCAAATGGAGTATCGTCTACGCAGGGCTGATGGAGAATATCGTTGGATTTTAGATACTGGAAGACCAAGATTTTTACCTGATGGTAGCTTTGCTGGTTATATTGGTTCTTGTTTTGATATTAGCGATCGCCGAGAATTAGAAAAGCTCAAAGATGAGTTTGTCTCTGTAGTAAGTCACGAGCTACGCACCCCTCTTACTTCGATTCAAGGCGCTTTAGATTTGTTAGCTGGTGGTGCATTGGATAATCGTCCTGATTATGCTCAACATATGCTGCAAATTGGCGCCAAGAATGCAGATCGCCTGGTGCGCCTGATTAACGATATTTTAGATATCGAACGCATCGAATCAGGCAAAGTTACCATGATTAAAAAAGCTTGTGATGTGGCTCATTTAATGACATCTGCTGTCGATACAGTCGAAGATGTGGCAAGACAAGCGGAGGTAAAACTAGCGGTTACTCCTTTATCAGCTAGGGTTTGGGCAGACCCAGACCGCATTATTCAGGTTCTGATTAACTTACTTAGTAACGCGATTAAATTTTCCGATGTAGGTTCTACGGTGTGGTTAACAGCGGAAATAGGTAATCAAGATTCTGATAATACCCCATGTGTCATCTTTCAAGTGCGCGATCGCGGACGAGGTATTCCCGATAATCAACTAGAGACTATTTTTGGACGTTTCCAGCAGGTAGATGCTTCTGACTCCCGCAAAAAGGGAGGAACGGGCTTAGGACTAGCGATTTGTCGTAGTATTGTACAGCACAATGACGGACAAATCTGGGCTGAAAGCCGCTTAGGAGAAGGCAGTAGTTTTTTCTTTACCCTGCCTTTGTTACCAGAAGAAGCAGAAATAGAGACAGAAATGAATTCCAATGGCCCTTTGATCCTTTTATGCGATAACGATCCTTCAGTACGGACGGTAGTAAAAGCCACCTTAGAACAGCAAAACTATCAGGCGATCGCAGTTGCATCTGGTCAAGAGGCAGTAGCACAAGCAGCCCAATTACAACCCGATGTCATTCTGCTCAATTTAATGATGCCTGGGATGAACGGTTGGGAAACTTTGGCAATTTTAAAAGAACAACAAGCAACCAAAAATATTCCAGTACTGATTCTCAGTGGCTTGTCACCAGATGCCAAAAAATCTTATCCAGAAATTAGCGACTGGCTAGTTAAACCGCCAGAACAAAGATTATTATTTCAAGCCCTAGAGAGAGCTTTAGCGGGACAAAATCACAACATTCGCGTCCTAGTTGTCGAAGACGATCCCGATTTAGCAGAGGTATTAATGGCAATGTTCGAGCGTCATGGCATTCAAACTTACCATGCCCAAACAGGAAAAGAAGCAATTCATTTGAGTCAAACAATTATGCCTAATCTATTAGTGCTAGATCTGACATTGCCCGAATATGATGGTTTTGCCGTAGTAGATTGGTTGCGAAAGCATAATCGTTTGTGTCATATGCCTTTGGTTGTTTACACTGCCCAAGATATTGACAATATTGATCGAGAACGACTGAAGTTAGGACAAACTTTATTTCTGACCAAAGGACGTATTAATCCAGAAGAATTTGAACAGCGAGTTATTAAATTACTCAATCGCTTGATTCATGGTGTAAAAGGAGATTTATGACTACTAAACGCATTCTCGTCATTGATGATGATGAAGATATCCAAGATGTTGCCCGAGTTGCTCTAGAGGTAGTAGGAGGCTGGGAGGTAATAACTGCTAGTTCTGGTAATGAAGGTTTACGCTTGGCAGCAATCGAACAACTTGATGTTATTCTGTTGGATGTCATGATGCCCGATCTCGATGGTATTGCTACCCTCGAACAACTAAAAGCTAATCCCGTAACCCAGCCAATTCCTGTTATTTTACTCACGGCAAAGGTTCAATCTAGCGATCGCGATCGTTTTGCCCAATTAGACATCATTGCCATCATTGCCAAACCATTTAAAACAATGCTTTTAGCCGACCAACTCGCAGAAATTCTCGGCTGGTGAAGAGTAGGGGAGATGAGGAAGATTCGCGTCATTTGTCCTTTGCACGCACACAGGAATGACAAAGCGAGCGTCGCTTTCGATAAAATTTATTTCTTCATTGGTTCTTCATTTTTGCTCTTTAGCTTGAAGATAGAGGCTATATATCGAAGGACACAACACAATGTATTCCCCTGAAAAAAATCTGCTTCATTCTTGGCAACCAGAACCTCTAAAACTCTGGAAAAATGAAGATTCTGTCAAAAGACAATGCCAAAAAACCGACATAATTGAACAGGAAAATCAAGAGCAAAAGATTTCTGTTTTTAACAACTTAAATCGCGGTCGAGTAGCGATATTTATTGATGGTGGTAATCTATTTTACGCAGCTTTGCAGCTAGGTATTGAAATCAACTATAAAAAATTGCTACGTTGCTTAACTGCTGGTTCTAGACTATTACGTCCCTTTTTCTACACTGGAGTTGATTCTGATAATGACAAACAACAAAGTTTTTTGTTGTGGATGCGTCGCAATGGCTATAGAGTAATTGCTAAAGAATTGCTTGAGTTTCCTGATGGCTCGAAGAAAGCCGATTTAGATGTAGAAATTAGCGTAGATATGATGACTTTAACTGGTTGTTATGATACTGCCGTGTTGGTCAGTGGAGATGGCGATCTAGCTTATGCCGTTAATGCAGTTAGTTATCGAGGAGTTCGTGTCGAAATAGTTAGTTTACGTTCAATGACTAGCGATAGTCTGATTAATGTTGCTGATGCTTATGTCGATCTCCAAGAAATAAAAGACTATATTCAAAAAACTCCCTATTCAAAAAACTCCCTCTGCTGTAATTTGTAGCTAAAATATTCGATATTTTGATTAATAAGATTAAAAAATTCGCTTTTTCTCGGTCATTTTTTAATACTTTATTGCTCCCTCAACAATAATCATGCAGTTAGTAAAAAAAATTTTGTTTATTTTCTCAAGAAGTGACAAACAATGAAGGTAATCTGGAAACAATCCTTATATAGAGTAATAGTATGGTTAGCTGCCGAGATTATACTTAATTGTGTCGGACTAGATGATTTAGCAGACTATAGCGAATTTGTTTTTGAGCGCAATACAATTGACTTCGATCGCAGTTATCGGTTTTCCAAAACTTCAGCTAAATTCCGATTTGAAAATCATTCTTCTTAGAGTGCGATCGCACTCTAAGATAGTACAAAAACTTGATGTTTAAAACAGATGAACTAATAGCTGTATTTGCGCTATTTTAAAGATTGCGACTGTATAAATATATCTATATTAAATGAGCTTATTCAATCTGCAATCACCCTTTGAACCCCAAGGAGATCAGCCCCAAGCGATCGCCCAATTAACGGAATCATTACAAGCAGGAAATACTTTTCAGACTCTATTAGGAGCGACAGGTACAGGTAAGACTTTTTCTATTGCCAACGTTATTACTAATGTGCAAAAGCCGACTTTAGTCTTGGCACACAATAAAACCCTCGCAGCCCAGTTATGTAACGAGTTGCGCTTGTTTTTTCCTGATAATGCAGTAGAGTATTTCGTTAGTTATTATGACTACTATCAACCAGAGGCATATATTCCCGTCAGCGATACTTATATAGAAAAGACGGCATCAATTAACGACGAGATAGATATGTTGCGCCACTCAGCAACGCGATCGCTTTTTGAACGTCGAGATGTAATTGTAGTAGCATCCATTAGCTGTATTTACGGTTTAGGAATGCCCGCAGAATATCTTAAAGCAGCCGTACCTTTGAAGTTAGGTATGGAAATCGATCAACGAGAACTATTACGGGATTTAGTTACAGTACAATATTCCCGCAACGATATTGAACTTGAACGAGGGCGGTTTCGGCTAAAGGGAGATGTCCTAGAAATTGTTCCTGCGTATGAAGATCGTATTATTCGGATTGAGTTTTTTGGCGATGAGATTGAAGCCTTGCGTTATGTCGATCCTGTTTCGGGAGAGATTTTAAACAGTTTAAATGGAATTAATATTTATCCCGCCCGTCACTTTGTTACCCCCCAGGAAAGGTTAGAGAAGGCGTGTCAAGATATTAAAAATGAGTTAGAAGCACGTTTAATTCAGTTAGAAAGCGAGAATAAACTGTTAGAATCCCAAAGATTAGAACAGCGTTGCCGTTACGATTTAGAACTTTTACAAGAAGTCGGCTATTGCAATGGGGTAGAAAACTATTCTCGGCATTTAGCAGGAAGACAACCAGGCGCGCCACCAGAATGTTTAGTAGATTATTTCCCTGATGACTGGCTATTAGTAATTGATGAATCTCATGTTACCGTACCACAATTACGGGGAATGTATAACGGCGATCAGGCGCGGAAAAAAGTTTTAATTGAACATGGTTTTAGATTACCTTCGGCTGCGGATAATCGTCCTTTAAAAGCTGACGAATTCTGGAAAAAAGTTAATCAATGCGTATTTGTTTCAGCTACTCCTGCTAAGTGGGAATTAGAGCAGTCGGAGGATAGAGTTGCCGAGCAAATTATTCGCCCAACAGGAGTAATCGATCCTGAAATTTTAGTCCGTCCTACCGAAGGACAAGTTGATGATTTGTTAGGAGAAATTAACGAACGAGTTGCCAAACAAGAACGGGTTTTAATTACTACCCTAACTAAGAAGATGGCAGAAGATTTGAGCGAATATTTTGCGGAGAGAGATCTTAAAGTTCAGTATTTGCATTCAGAAATTAAATCTATTCAACGAATTGAAATTTTACAATCTCTGCGCAAAGGTGAGTTTGATGTTTTAATTGGAGTTAACTTATTACGGGAAGGTTTAGACTTACCAGAGGTGTCTTTAGTCGCTATTTTGGATGCCGATAAAGAAGGCTTTTTACGTTCTGAAAGTTCAATTATTCAGACTATTGGTAGAGCTGCCCGTCATATTCAAGGACAAGCTATTTTATATGCTGATAATTTGACTAAGAGTATGGCAAGAGCAATTGAAGAAACAGAAAGAAGACGCAATATTCAGGTGGCATATAACAAACGCCATAATATTACTCCCAAGCCAATTATTAAAAACGAAGAGAATTCAATCTTAGCTTTTCTAGATATTTCTCGCCGTTTGAACTCGGAACAATTGGAAGAAGTTTATGAAAAATCAGATGAATTGCCCCTAGAAAAAATTCCCAATTTAATTGAACAATTAGAAGCCAAAATGAAAGATGCAGCTAAAGCATTAGAGTTTGAATTAGCAGCTAAATATCGCGATCGCATTTTAAAATTGCGGGATAAGTTATTAGGAAGAAGTAAGAATAAATAAATTGATATAGTTTAGTCGTAAATTTGACCAAAGCAAAATTATTTAGCTGAAACTGTTATTTACTATTTTTGGCTTTCTAAGCTGGACTTTTGCTTAAAGATTTGAGTCTCAAAATATAGCGCTCCGCAGGGTGGGCAACAGCCCAATCGCATTTTATAACTACAAGATTAAGTTATTCAGATAAAGTAATAAGTAATTAATGCTAATTTTTTTGGTGATATTTTTAATTGCCCAAAAAATTATTTTAAATATTGTTTCAAATTATGAGGAACAATTTTTTAGTTTTTAGAGTCTATATTTAGCTTTCAAATACTTTACTTTAGAAGTTAAAATCTTGTAACTAAATAAGATTTTTTTACTTTATCAACTTTTTTATTTTCATTCTTTAATGTATGGAACATACCAAGGTCATTTGAGATCTAAAACATTGTAAAACTGAATTTTTAACATCAATTAAAAGAAAAAACAATCACTATGGCTGAGTACATTGGTAATTCAGAAAGCGAAGATTTTCGACTCATTTTCCCCTTGAGTCCAGAAAACGATACAATTGATGGTCGCGGGGGGAATGATATCATTGATGGTTATTTAGGTAATGATGTTCTTCTCGGCTTTGATGGCAACGATACTATTAATGGCGGAGAAAATGAAGATTATGTAGCTGGGCAAAATGGTGATGATCTTCTTCTCGGCTTTGATGGGCTTGATACTTTGCTAGGTGGGCGAGGAAATGATCTGCTATTTGGTGAAGCCAACGACGATACTCTTTTTGGTGGGGAAGACGGAGGAAACGATACTTTAGATGGGGGAACTGAGAACGATCAATTGTTTGGTGAAGCAGGTAATGATCTTCTCTTTGGTAGCCAGGGGGATGACACCTTAGATGGTGGAGATGATAATGATACCTTATCAGGCGAAGCAGGTGATGATACTTTACTAGGCGGTGAGGGTAGAGATACTTTACTAGGCGGCGACGGTAACGATGTCTTAGAAGGAGAACAAGGAGATGATATTCTCAATGGGGGTTTTGGTGCAGACACCTTTGTCTTTTCCACCATTTTAGGTACGGGAGTAGATATTATTGAAGACTTCTTTTTTGAAGAAGGAGACAGAATTGAAGTTTTTGCTGAAGGCTTTGATATTGGTAGGAATGAAATAGATCGCTTTACTTTTGATTCGGGTTCGAGAGAAGTCTCTTTTGATGGAGAAGCTTTTGCTATTATTGAAGGTGATTTTAATTTTATTCCTTTTGAAGATATCGATATAGTTTAGCAGGGCAAACACACATATTTATTAATATTTAAAGAAGCTTGTTAGCTCAAGGAAAAATGAAGATGTGGTGCAGTTATTTAAATCGGCTCGTCAACAAAATTGGAAAGTAATTGACCAGCAATTTTATCAAAAGATTAACAACAGATTAACCAAGAGAAAGTTCACACAAAATAACTCAAAGCAGATAGGATAATAATTATTTGACTCTTTCTTGACCTTAATTCTCTCTCTAATTCAACGTAAAGAAACGTGCGTTTTTGTCCTTTGCCAAGCGCCTGACCATAATCTTTCCATTCCTGCAAGTAAATGTACTTAATACTCAACGAAAGTTAGAAAGCACCTATCACTTTCGTTGAGGATAAATTTAAGACGTTTGTCAGATGTTTGTGGCTTTTTGAATCCCCAAACTTAAGATAGTTATCAAACACTATAAAACTCAATCTTTAACATCCATGAAAAGAGGAAAATAATCACTACAACTGAATTTACTAGTATTTGAGAAAGCAATATTATTGATGTTTTTTTAGATAATGATGGTAATGATGCTATTTATCGAGGAGTTATTTCTAAATTCTCAATCTGGTATTTTTCAATTAGAGAAAGCGAAAATTAGGTTAAAGGCAAGTTGATAATTTTGAATAGTTTTAACAATATTTAATCGGCAAATAAAAATGTTATTTAAAACCAAAAATAATGCATTGTACAGAATTCATAATTATCTTAAACTTATGAATAAAAGTTTTAAATAAGAAATGTCTGAAAAGTTAAAATCTTGTAAATAAATAAGATTTTTTTACTTTATCAACTTTTTTATTTTAATTCTTTATTGTTTGAAATACATAAAGATTATTTCAGATTTAATTGTCAAACTAAATCTTCAATATTAATCAAAAGAGGAAAATAATCACTATGGCTGAATTTATTGGTACCTCAGAAAGCGAAGACTTTCGACTAATTTTTGGGTTAAGTCCAGAAAACGATATTATTGAAGGACGAGAAGGGGACGATATCATTGATGGTTTTTTAGGTAATGATGTTCTTTCAGGTGATGAAGGTGACGACACTATTAATGGAGGAGAAAATGAAGACAATATAACTGGGGAAGATGGTGATGACCTGCTATTAGGCTTTGATGGTTTTGATACCCTGCTAGGAGAAGATGGTAATGATATATTAAGGGGTGAAATACATGATGACATCTTACTAGGCGGCGAAGATAGGGATACTCTAATAGGTGGTGACGGCAACGATACCTTAGAAGGAGAACAAGGGGATGATATCCTCAATGGGGGTTTTGGTGCAGATACCTTTGTCTTTTCCACCATTTTAAATACGGGAGTAGATACTATCGAAGACTTCTTTTTTGAGGAGGGAGACAGAATTGAAGTTTTTGCTGAAGGTTTTGGTATTGGTACAAATGAAATAGATCGCTTTACTTTTGATTCAGGTTCGAGAGAACTCTCTTTTGATGGAGAAGCTTTTGCTGTTATTGAAGGTGATTTTGATTTTATTCCTTTCGAAGATATCGATATTGTCTAGATTAAGATTATCTTAAATTGCCAATTTTACTCTAAATTAAATTAATTTTACAGGCATTAAATTAAATGTCTGTTCTTCGTATATTCAAACAAAAAATATCATGTTAGAAATAATTTGTGCTAGTTCTCTATCTTTGTTGATTCAAGTTTGTCCAAATACCAAATCAATAGATTTAGCTTTGACAGAAAAAGTAAGATTTTCAAATTTAATCCAGGAAAACATCGCATTAGATGGAGAATATTTAGCTAAAGGGAGAGCTTATGAATCAGATTATAGAAGAGAAGCAGACAGACAAAGAGAAAGATATGAACTAAGAAATCGAGATAGAGATCATCGAAATAGAGATCATCGAGATAGAAGTTATCGAGATAGAGTTAATCGAGATAGAGTTAATCGAAACAGAAATTATCGAGATGCCGATCGACGTAGAAGAGAAGATGAATATGTCGAACAAAGGCGGCGAGAAAGATATTACAGACCTGAGAGGTACAATAGATATTACAGACCTGAGGAATACAACAGATATTACAGACGTTAAATATCTAGATAAAAGTATATAACAAGAGCTATAGACTAAGATCTCAGACTTAAATAAAACTGAGTTTTGTTTTGGGTTTTATTCTATAGATATCTTGTTCTAGTTACCACAATGACGGTCTGTAGACTTACTAATTGATCTTGCTTGTAAAGTTTACTTATTACAGCTAAATAAATCGCCTAATAAGATCGCTTTTTATTTTAAATGATTGGCTGCTTTACTTTTCTGTTCCTAGCTATTCAATTTGTTAGAAATGTTGTCAAATTAGAGACTTTTTAATTGCTCAAAAACTGTAAAATAGATAACAAAGTGTCAATTAGCTTGGTTAATGGAAAATGTAGTCATCAAACCGCTTGGTCAAGTTTTAGAACAGGCTGGATTAATTTCAGATTTGCAGATTCTTACTGCTTTGGAGATTCAATCTGAACATAATAAAGTTAAGTTCGGAACAATTTTGGTGAAGCAAGGAATACTTAAACAAAAAACTATCAACTTTTTTGCCGAACAATTACCTGAGTTGTTACAGCAACCAACAACACAACCTTTAGGTTATTATCTCCAAGAAGCTGCTTTGATAGACGCACAACAGATTGAAACCTTACTGGAAGAACAAAAGCAAACAGGAATACTTTTGGGAGAATTAGCAGTGGAGGAAGGATTGCTAAGAGAAAAAACTCTTAACTTTTTCCTTAAGTATTTTGGACAAAAAGAAAAAAAGGTAAAATTACTACCACCTTCCCAACAAGAAATAATTAAATCTTTTAATTTAGAAACTAAAGCTGCCTCACCTTCTCATTTACTTCAGGAAGTTTTTTTTTGGACTGGAGGACATCCTCTATTAACGAGGAAAATTTGTGAAATTATATCTAATTCTAATGATTTTATTCTTACTGGTATAGAACCTATTTGGGTTGATAAGTTAGTACAAGATCATCTAGTTAGTGATTGGGAAACTAAGGTGCTTGGAGAATATTTTAAAACGATTCAAAAGCATTTATTACAAAATCAAACCTGTTTGCCTAAAAACTTACTAAAACTATATTCGCAGATTTTACAGCAGCAAGAAGTATATAGCAATCAAAGTCAAGAAAAAGACGAATTAATTAATTTAGGATTATTAATTGAACAAGAAAATCAGTTAAAAGTGGCAAACCGTATTTATCAATCAATATTTAACCTAGATTGGGTTGAAAAGCAATTATCAGCTCTAGAGAAAAAGTCACAAATTACGGTAAATAAAGTCAAAAAAACTACGCCAGATATTAAACAAGCTTTAACTACGACTGAAATCAAGAATGAACCGTTAACTAAAATAGCTGCTTGGATCAGTGCCTTGGGATTGTTACTAATTTCACCTCTAGTAATTTTCTTCAACAATTCCCAGTATAAATTTTCCCAAGAAAACGATAGTCTTGATTCTCAATCATTATCAAGCTCAACTTTCTGCATTGAGCCAATTCCTGCTGAAGAGATTACTCAAGAAAATTGGCGGAGTCGTCTTGAGCAAGAGCAACAAAGACTACAAGAGAAATTTCCTGATAATTGTCAAAGTAACTTAGACAAATTAATTGTTTTGAATGCTATAGAGTTAGGCAAAGAAAATCGTGTAATTGATGGAATTAACAGTCTTTGTAAAATTAGAGCAACTTCTAAAAGTTTTAATGAAGCTAAATTTTGGCTAAGTCGTTGGTATGATTCTGCTTATTGGGGAGAAGAAACTCAGTTGTACTTAAACTCTATGAGCAATTGTCCAGCCGCCAAAAATTTTCCGCAAAATCCTTAACTTTGTTGATGACTATTTTCAACTATGAAGGGCTAAAAGTACCATCACTACCTTTTATTTCTTCTTCTGCTGATACCCTCAAAGCTTCTCTAGCAATTTTGAGATATTTGATCGACCATTCTAAACGAGACTTCGGATTTAAACTTTCGGATTTATATTTATGTCGGCTCGACTGAATTAGATTCTTTGTAGAATCCTGGGCTGGTTGCGAGCGCGAAGCGTGAGCTGCGCCCAATCGCGAAGCGTGCGGTGGTTTACCTTCGAATGGGGGCAGAGCCAATTGCCAAACTTGGGGGTAGCCCGATCGCTTTATTTGCTCATTGAACAATTCAACCAGATAAAGCATTATACCGATTCCCAACCAAAATAGTAAGCAAAGAATGATTGTCAAAGCTTGCACTGAAACTATTCCAACCAGTTGAGCTAAAATTTGTTCTGCTCGATTTACCTCTTGTTCGATATAAGGTGGTAATCGATTAACAAATAATCCTACTGCGAGGGTTCCCCAAATTCCACAACCAAGATGAACGGGAATAGCTCCCACAGGGTCATCAATTCGATAAAATTCTAATAAAGCTTCGAGCAGAATTACACATAAACCACTGACAGCACCAATAAACATAGCAACTCCTAAAGTTACGTAAGCAGAAGATGCGGTAATTCCTACTAACCCCCCCAAAATGCCATTGATCACTATAGGTAGTGGCGGTTTATGATGACGTAAACCCCGCAACAGTAAAACGAATACTCCTCCAGAAGCAGCAGAGATCATAGTAGTCGTGATCACGTGAGGAATATGAGTCAACGATTGGACTGAACCGCCGTTAAATCCCAACCAACCGAGCCAAAGAATCAAACAACCCAGGGTAGAAAAAGTCAAGTTATAAGCAGTAAATTGTTTAGCTTTGGCGGTAAATTGCTTTTTCCCTATCCGATCTGGATCGTATCCTCGCCAACCTTTTCTCGGACCAAGTATCATGGTTCCTAATAAACCTGCTGTACCACCAACTGAGTGAACTACAGTTGAACCAGCAAAATCGAGAAAATTCAAATTACTCGCTAACCAGCCATCAGGCCCCCAAATCCAACGACCAGCGATTGGATAAGCAATTCCGACTAAACTAAAACTAAACCAAAAAAATGCCCAAAACTTGATTCGTTCTGCCACTGCACCAGAAACAATCGTAGCTACTGTTCCCGCAAATACCAGTTGAAAGAAAAATATTCCCAGAAAAGACTGACCTGGGTGTAGGCTAGCCAAATCTTCAAAGCCAGGAGGAAAATAATTATTAAAAGGGGGGTTAAATGTTTGAAAAAAGAAGCCTTCTTGTCCCCAAAATGGATTACCATCACCAAACATAATCCCAAAACCAAACCACCAAAAGGCAAGAATTGAGACACAAAAGACAATTAGATTTTTAGCTAAAACATTAACTGCATTTCTCGACTGGCAAAGACCAGCTTCGAGCATAGCAAAACCCGCATTCATAAAAAATACTAATCCACCAGCTACTACTAACCAGATAATATTCAAGTAATCAGCTTCTGTCGGATTATTTGTTTGCGCTCTGGCTACTGGATGATGAGATAAAGCCAAAACCAGAGCAGCTAAAAATAATAAACAAATATAACGGCGATCGCGTTGATAATTAAGCAAATTCAAGTATAGTAATTCTAAATATTGGGTCACGAAGCTCAGCTCAGCTAAAATTCTCTTCGTTATCAGACTATCTCGGATAATTTAGCAATCAATAAAGGGCAATACCGAATAAGTTATTTACATATGTTATTTACATTACTTTTCTCTAAAAATCAAGCCACTTTGGCAAATTATTTATTCAAATTGCTTAAAGTTGAGTTTCTGGCATCAGTCACAGATTACTCCGCCGTCCCCATTCGAGGATAAATAAAACGACGGACACATGCGGCGAACTATGCGCCTTTGTGCTGTGACCGTTGGTCAATGTTTAATTTGATAGCGCATTCCTGGTAACTGATAAACCAAATCCATTAACTCTAGTTGCGATAAAGCTGCCAAAATTTTACTGGTATCTTGTCCTGTTTGTTCAACAATTGCATCTAAAGAAACAGATTCTTGGTTAATTAGTCGATAAATGCGTTCTAGCTCTGGCTCTAAGTTGGGTATCGATTTAGGAGTAGACGGGATTTGATCTAAACAAGGCATTGTGCCTAACATTTCTAACAAGTGTTCTATGCCCAAAATTACGTGCGCTCCAGAATTGAGCAGTGCTAAACATCCTAAAGATTGAGTATTGTCTAAAGAGCCTGGTAACACATAAACATCGCGACAAAAATCATTAGCAAAACGGGCTGTAATCAACGCTCCAGAACGTTTAGGAGCTTCCATGATTAAGACAGCTCGGCATAAACCTGCAATAATTCGATTTCGTGCAGGAAAGTTCTTCCGATCTGGTTGGGTTTGGGCAGGATATTCACTGACGATTAAACCCTGAGTTTGTAATTGCTGATAAACAGCGCGATTACTGTAGGGATAGACTATATCTACTCCTGTACCTAAAACGGCGATTGTTCTACCGTTGGCTTCGAGACAACTATGGTGGGCTATAGTGTCAATTCCTGCTGCCATACCCGAAACAATTCCAAAGCCGTGATTTACTAAAGCCTGGGTAATTTTTCTTGTCCAACGCTTACCATATTCCGTGGGGTTACGAGTTCCCACAATACCAATCATCGGCTTAGTTCCTTGATTTTCTGCTGGCTCAACCTGCCCTAGATAATAAAGTAGTGGTGGAGGGCTAGGAATTTCGAGAAGTAGGCGGGGATATGTTGCGTCTGCTGGTGTCCAAAATTGAGGATTTTGCTCTAAATGCAGGGCGATAAGCTCTTCAGGGTTAAAATGTAATCGCCCTTGTTGAATAGCTGTTAAGAATTTATTACCCAATCCATCAATCTCAGCAAAAGCGATCGCTGGCGCTGTCCAAGCTTCTTTAAGTGAACTAAAATGTTGAGCGATCTTCTTGAGTGAAACTGCTCCTATGCCAGGAATTTGTGACCATGCTAGCCAGTAAGCTCGTTCTTGTTCCATGAAATCCACCCTATGATCGCGCTCCGCGCACTTTATAAGCTGAGCGCGAAATGGATTTCAATCTTATCTTAATTTTAAAAAGCTGTTAGATACTTAACCAGCTTATTTACGGCGGATACGAACTTTCTTTTGAGGATTTTGTTTTTTAATCCAGCCCAAAAATTTCTGCATTTTTGGTTCAGACTTGAGTTTATCGATAGTGTTGAGATACTTTGCTAATTCTAAATTGCTATAAAGAGTATGAATTTGCCGATGACAAGGAGAACAGATATTAATAGTTGGTCCAGAATCAGCCTGTTTGCGTTTTACTGTCTGTCGGGGAATAAGGTGGTGAACTGTTAGTTTTTGAATGTCGCGATCGCATAATTGACATGGCATATTAGATAAAATAAAAAATAACTGATTTCAAATTGAACCGCTATTGTCTGTTTTTAGTCTAAAAAAAAGAACTAAATATTTCCAGAAGATGAGCCAAATGTTAGCCCAGGAACAGGCTATTAAAGCAGATAAAGAAACAGAAACAAGCGTGCAGACAAAACAAGAATTAGAACAAGAGTTAATTTTGCTTTGTCAGCAAGGAGATCGCCAGAGTTTTCGTCTGCTTTATCAACGCTATCAACAGCGGGTTCGCTCCACTCTCTATCAACTTTGTGGAAAATCTTTATTAGATGATCTAGTACAAGAAGTTTTTTTGAGAGCTTGGAAAGGATTACCTAAGTTAAAGAAAACTAAATATTTTGCTACCTGGCTATATCGCATTAGCTGGAATGTGGCGACGGATCAACGACGTAAACTGGCTAAAGGTAGAGACAAAACTAGTTTCAATGAGAAATCTTGGGATTACGAACAACTCAACCAGGGCAAAAATTTGTCTAATATTCAAGATACTCCTGATCTAATGCACCTACATTATCAAGATTTGGTACAACGGGGTTTAAATAATCTAAGTTTCGATCACCGTGTGGTGTTAGTTTTGCATGATTTAGAAGATTTACCCCAAAAACAAGTAGCTGAAATTTTGGATGTACCTGTGGGAACAGTAAAATCTCGCTTATTTCATGCCAGAAATTTGTTCAAAAAATTCTTAGAGCAACAAGGGATATCTCTTTAAAATACCTTAAATACTTAGGAAATATCATCATGACCAAATTACATAACGACAACCACCAAAATCTCGTCAGTTTTCTACGGCATCATCAACCAAACCCCCCTCATGCTCAACCTGATTTAGAACAGAGGATTATGGACTCTCTCGAACCACGAGCAACTACTAGGGGAGAAAAACGCTATGGGAAATCTACTTGGACTTCTAGTGCAATGACACTGCGAACACCTGCGAAACTAATTGCTACGGGATTTTTATTTACTTCTGTTAGCTTTGGCATCAGAACTCCTCGCATTGCTGTTGAACCCAAAGATCTGGAAAATTTCTTAGTTAACAATTGGAATGATACCTTAGATAATTATCATTATGCGCCTTTAAAAGAAGCTGAAGCTTATTGGCTAGTACCTAATGTTTATGAACCACAACAGGCTTTATCTGTCTCTACCAAGTAAACTTAATATTAATTTTTAACATTACGATCTATATCTATTTTTTTATCTATTACCGATCTCAAATATGTTATCAATGCGAGGGCAATATTCATTATCTTTGACTGCCATAATGCTTTTCATGGTTCATAGTTCCTCTGCAATAACTGATGCGAAGTTATTTTCTTTTGAAGAAGATCAAAGCGATCGCGCCAATTACCCTACGACTACGAAAATTATCGTCGACAACCCTCAATCGATCGGCAAACAACAACAGCCACCGCTCAATCTGCTTCAACAACTAAATCTAACTATCGAACAACAACAAAAAATCGGACAAATTCACCACAAATATAAGCAACAAATACGCAGAAAAAAGAACAGTCTTAGCATATTACAGAAACAGCTATCAGACATGATTGTAGGGACAGATCCAGTGGAGTTAATTAGGGCTAAAAATCAGCAATTAGTCAACTTGCGCCAAGAGATAGGAGCATTGCATTTTGAAAGTATTTTAGCCACCAGGGAAATATTAACTCCTCAGCAACGTCAAAAGTTTAGAAAACTAGTAGAATCTCAATTAGCTCAATAAATGAAAAAACAATTAATCATAGTTAAATAATTAATTATAGTTAAATATATGATAAATTAAATATTGCTGATACGCGGATGTGGTGGAATCGGTAGACACGCACGCTTGAGGGGCGTGTGGCTCACGCCTTGCGAGTTCGAGTCTCGCCATCCGCACTCCCATAGGAGCTTTAGGTAACGAGACTTTCTGTGACTGAAAGCATAATACTGCCACAACAGACTCTATAGACTCTATAATGCTTGTTATTACGTTGAGCAATTTTGGCAATTTTATCAGTAACCAATTCTAGAGGGAGTTTTATTTGAATTTGCTCGACCAAAGTTGGTCATAATCACTACTCCTAAGTTTGGTAGTCATGTAGTGAGAAATCATACTTGTAGTTTAAAGCGATCGCTTGCTCTAAGAGAATTTGCTCTTGGTGTTGAATCTCTGGAAGGATTTGTCTTGGGTGCATCCAAAAGACAAGTTAATGAATGTGTTTTTGGCGTACTCGAACTCGAAAGTAAGTCTGTCGATCCTAGATTATGATTTGTTTTGCTAATTGGCGTTGCCGATTACAAGTATACCACAAAGGCACAATGTGAAACCGAAAAGTAATCTGATTGTAGTTATTAATTATTAGTTATTAGTTATTAGTCATTAGTCGATCTGTTCAGTTGCTAAAAGATAAAATCATACCTCGATCCGGCGACGCCTGCTAATTAACTTCTTATGTATATTTTAATTTTGCAAAATCGTCTGGGAAGAATAAGAATGTGGCTAGTCCCTTTAGGCTACACTTAATTCCCACACTGTAAATTTATGACAACAGAAATCAAAGCTGTGTTCGAGAAAGTTCGCGATCGCCTGAAACAATTAGGCGATGGTGTTGCTTACTTGGCTCAAAATCATGCAGATATTTTAGATAGTGACAATATTCAAAATGTTCTATTAAAGTTTCGACAGGCTTATCTTGAAGCTCCCGTAATGATGATAGCTTTATTTACAAAGGTCGTATAATATTA
>JAAUYG010099046.1_pt1 | contig 19424 bp, 13 predicted proteins | sample 7278091 | NCBI WGS metagenome assembly JAAUYG01 (sample SAMN14350201, study PRJNA611818) | marine sediment metagenome | isolation source: surface marine sediment (0.6m) | place: French Polynesia: Moorea | collected 2018-08
AAGAAATCCATGCAATAACTTCACAGATAATCGATGCCACAGACGGACGGACGACGGACGGACGGACGGACGACGGACGACTGACGAATTTCTATTTCATGATCTCTGCTTAAATAGACAAGCAGAGCTAAAAAAAAGTCGGCAACCCCTTAAGGGGATCCCGTCGGAGGACGGGATGCCCCAATTAAAAAGTTGTGTAAAAACTTTTTTTTTTTCGAAATTCCAAATCATCTGGGCGTATTGACTAGAGCAACCCACATGTGAAGTCAGAACCAAATAGGCGCAATAGTCTCAACGATAATTAACCTGACGGACAGATGGACGGATGACGGACGCCAGAGCAAGCCCACACTGTACCATGATCTCAGCTAGTAGCATACTAGCTGAGCTAAAAAACAATGTTCATGTCTCCCAAGAAGTCTTGCATATATTTTTTTCAGCTCAGCCAGTATGCTACTGAGCTGGTGTGATGCGGTTTCCATCATTTCCTCCGTCCATCAGTCATCCACCAGACACATGTAGAGCGAATATTCTCCGAAACTATTGTGTATCTTATTCTTTAAATGGACCCTAGTTTTTTTTATCAAGAAATACTCCTCCCCCAATTTTCAACCAAAACATTAACAGAGGTTCCTCCCACAAATGAGAAATCATGGACATGGCAAGCTTTTGGTTAAGAAAACAGCACCTAGGGGGTACTTTTGACCTTGCACATGTCAGTTTTGGGGTAATTCAGTTTAGTGCACTTATGGATTTTCCAAAAAGTTAAATTTCAAAAATATACTTCTGTAGGAATGCCCATAATGTTGGCCCCGAGGAATATATATAAAGTACGGATATTTGATATTTCAAAGTTATCTTGGGGGTCATTCAGTGCACTTTTAAATTATCTGAAAATAAGTATTATGTAAATGGTATTATGCACCTGCAAATTTGGTATTATGCTGGTACTTCTACTGTTAATAATTGTTGGTTTTCACTCCAGTACTGGAGAATACTGAATGTAATGGCCCATGGGCTTCTTGTCCATTCCTATGGGTATTGCAGATACCGCACGGCACATACATACACCTCTAAAATGCAACTTACAAGAGAATTCAAACAGTGGATTGTTCAACAGTGTTTATTCTCCTGCCGGTGATGCAGGGATAACATTTATCACAGTTCCCCACAGAAGTTCATAACTTCTGAGCAAAAGAACACAGACGGCATATCACATGTATATAGCACCATGGAAAATACATCAAGTACACATACATACAACACTGTATAAAATACACCTGTGGAATGTATGCAAGATTGGTCACACTGTTTATTCAGATTAGGATCAAGTAATGAAGTACATGTACATGTACTATTGTTCATTGTAATACAATGGTAACATACTGCAACGTATTGACCATATACATATGTACAAGTATGTAGTATGTATCTCGGCAAACATACACGTAGTTCTTACAGGCAGCGTAATCTCCAATACACTGCTGACATTTTTGTCTTGTTTACAATAACATCAGTTATACAAATACATGGCATTTAAAATACAAAATATCATACAGTGGGCATACAAAATATCAGTAACCAAAGGCCATGGCGATCCTCCTGCACAACTAATATCAGTAACCAAAGCCCACTGCGGCCATCACACGACTACCTTTTATTTTGTAGCACTTTGCTCCACAGTTTGCTCCATGACATGTACAACAATGTAGTTTATTTACAAAACCATAACAATACCATTTCGTCACAAGGTTCCAGTAAATCACACGTACCAGTGAGGCATACAAAACACATCTACAGTGGAACCTGTCTTCAAAGACCACTCCACTGGCCACAAAAATGGTCTGTCTACACAGCTGGGCTTTGGTGAAAGGTTCAATTTCACTGAAATGTACGACTTTCTGCCAGGAATATCAGGTCTTTCAAGGCAGCTAGGTGGTCTCTGATGGCAGTGGTCTCTCAAGACAGGTTTCACTGTACATGTAAGAATACAAGAGATCCGGTTTCTCTACAACATTGTATGCACATACATATACATGCATTAACCCCTTATTACATTCACCACTATAGACGCACACACTTTTTAAGAATACCTGGCAAAGAACATGAAGTAAGCTGCATGTTTTTCCAATTCCAATTCAACGTAATTTATGCTCTAGCAATATACCACTAAAAGATGTGCCAGTAATTAAGGGGTTAATATAATGTACACATTATTTTAAATGCACTGTCAGTAGCGGTAACACATATGAACACAGAGTGCTGCAGGCCAGTAAAGACTTCTTTCCAAGGCTGTATAAGCTATAAATCAGAAAAAGAAACGTAAAGCTTAAAGTTAGATTAAGAAACAAAGTGAATATACAAAGAATAGTGGAACCACAGACCACCTGGGAAAAAGAGACAATCTCACACGTAAAAGCACTTTTTAGATGACCAACAGACCACCTATTCCTCAACCGTGGGTGTTCTTAATTCCAGGTTCCACTGTAATTCAATGAAGATAAAAATATAAGAGACAGCTCGATATGTGTCAAGACATAAAATGTACTAAAATCACTCTGGGAAAAAGTAACAAATTACTCCTCATGTTTATGAAACAGATCCAGGGTTGGACTCCTCAAACATACTTATGTCTAAACTTTGACTCAAGTCGCCAATCTCAGCAGTGTGATTACCGAAGAATCAAAAATACTTAAGTCTCATTAAGTTTTGACTAACAGTAAATTGATTAATGTTTGCGCAGATTAATGTTTGCGTTTTTGACACAAATAATATTTTTACAATCACAAAATAATATTTCCGGTTAGCTCAGGTCTTGTTAATTATCTAGGTACACATGAATTATGTTTGCAGGTATTTATTTTTGCGATTTAAAGATGGTCCCGAATTTCGCCAAATAAATCCCTTGCAAACATTAATGACTTTACAGTAAGTATTTTTGAGAGCTCCAGCCCTTGAAATAAAAGGATGGCAAGATACCAACGAGATGCTTGACATCTTAGCTCTGCTTGTTAATGGAAGCACACAAGCAAGTAAAGCGAAAAGTGAAAGCACCCGAGGCTGAAGTGGAGCTTCTGACCCATTGATATGCAGCTGACTGTGTTACCGTTCAGCCATTGTGCTGCTCCTGTGTTGAGCTGGAACAAAATACACTTGTACGTGGATTGGTAACTGGAAATTAAAATGCGGGCTCAAAAAATAAATAGTAATCCTACTGGTTAACATGTATGGGAACTACATGTAAATAATTATTTGTGTGTTCCTTGTGAATGAAACATGTGCATGGTGCAGGTGATATCATACCTGCAATGAGACTGGCTGGTATCACCACGATACACACACAAGCTTCCAAAGTAGCTAGAAACTAAGCAAATTGGCAAAATTAACAAATTTTCTGAAAAAAAAGAGAGAAAATTTGAAATTAGATAGTGTATAAACAAGCAACTCGTCATTGTGTAAAAATAGCACATAGCATGACACAACCATTCTTTGGCTAAACATGAACAAGAATGAGTACTCAGAAATATACATATATATGCAGTATATGCGAAAAGTATATTTGTAGATAACACAAAATTGATATTTAAAAAAAATATCACAATCGTAACACAAATATATATAATATGCTATGTGGTCAAGGGTAACCCATACTCCACACAAAAAACAAATCAAGTACATAACCGACATAAAAAGAATATCATAGAATCTGAGATCCGTAATTTATTTAATGTGGCCTTGACTTAAGGCTTGCAACTGTTTACTGGTATTATATAAGTAGCAGAGTTTGAAATAGCATGTCTCTGTAACTCCTTAGAGAACACTGACAGTACACATACAATGCAGGAAGATGATATCACAGATGAAAATTGTACAAGTCTGACAGCAAATGCAAATATACATGACAAATAGCTATATTACCCGTACATCATCAAACTTGACATTGAACTGGCACAGTAAACTCGACTACAATAGTACATAGTATATTGAATTTACTCCAGTGATTTCTACATATGAACAAGAAAAGTTTCATATACAATTTTTTCACTGATCTGTCCTTCCAGCAATGTAAAGATCACTTATTTCATTTTTACACTGTGTTGCGTCACTTCGCCCAACAGGTCTTGAAATGACAGATCTATTAGGGAATGCTACCGTGATGTCCTCTACTGATGCTGGTTTACCTGAAAGGTCCATCGGCAATAAATTGTCACTATGTCTGTACCTGTGCCATATTTATTTATTTTATTAATATTTTTGGGGGGTGGGAGGGTTGGTGTGGCACTTTAAACTTTAACAAATACCGTCTACTGAGTAGATGGAAATATTCATTTGGGAATGCTTACCTGCTTATCAGTTGCTCATCGGCATATCTGTTGCCCAAATTACCCCCACCCCCACCAATCCTCTTTCTCCATTACACATAGGAGCCATTTTCCTCGGGTGTGTCAACACAACAATACAAGGCAATTCTTCCTTCAAGCCTCTTCCTGGTTGTGTCACAATCACTGAGATTTCTTACATATTTTACTTTTTTGATTAGATTCCTAAGACTTACTCAAGTTGGTTCTGTGGTGTGACGGCCTAGGTTTCAACACTACTGCAATAAAGTCCACTGATAATTGGTAGTCACCGAATCCAGAGATTTGGCTTACAGCCAGGCCACCTCAAAATGGTTCACTACTTACCTTCTATATAAAATTGGTCATAAATTAGTCTGTGTAATAATAGTACTAACTTAGTAGAAGAAGAAACAGAAGAAGAAGACAAAGAAAAGGATTCCAAGATGACAATGAAGCTGACGGCCTTAACCTCATATAACTTAATTAGAATCATTGAACAATACATGTGGTTGTGTTGATCATGGCCTGCCCTATACAACCATAGTCAGAGATCAATGTACATGTACTCAATGCATTATGATAAAGGGAAAGCGATTATGACCCAACAGTTGTCATCTTACAATACATATGACATGCATTAACAAAACTAGTACTACAGTACTGGAATACTTAATACTGGATTGTTGAACTTTTGGAAAACCTTTCAGCATTATGCATCTCTAGAAATGATGACATGTTTCACATGGCATTCATGTACAACATAGTATGCCACACACACATCCATGTGTGTGTACATGTACACATGTTAAACACTGCATAAAATAGAACTCTGATTTTCACAGTGACAACCCAAAATGTTATTAAGACCCAAAACAATTATGGTACCTTCTGCATATACAACCAACCGACCAATTAATTTTATCCATGTTTATGCTGATAAAAAATACAATGTTGAACATCATTCCCTAGAACTGAGATTTTTCACCTGGGGACCGATTTCCAGTACATCGGTCTCTATCTTAAAGGACACTCCGGGGGGTGAGTGAGTGTTATCAAAGTTTAACGGCACATCAACACCAAAAGGGTCATACCGTGCCAAACCAGTGGACACTCTCTAGAAAGGACACCCCTCAATAAAGGACACACATTTTTGGCAGCAAGTACTGTGAATGCATGCCATGCTCCTTCTCACCAAAGGACACCTCTCCAACAAGGACAGATTTTTCGGCAGAAGGTGTGTCCTTATTAGAAAGGGGACTACTGTAGACATATCCATGATATACATGTACACGTACATAGTGACAAATTGACAATATCATTGTTGTGGCTGCACTGGAATTCTGCTGTCACATGGGTAAAAGCACCCTCCATTTCACTATACTTACCCTTGTCGCTCGCCCGACCTGTCACAGTACCCCAGGAACTTTTCTTTTCATCTCATTTTCTACAATTACATTAGCACGTGACATATTACCATGCTCTTTCACTGCCGTGACAGGTGACGGGTGGTGATGAATAGCAAGGCCTGCCAAATAGCCTGAAATTAGTTTCTATTAATCATGCTAATACGCCGGGGACTTTTTAATCTGGCCAGGGATATCCTGTATTGACTTGGCAAATTGGGGCGAAATGTTTTTGTTGCGTGGAAAAAGATTACTGGTGCTAATATCTCTATGTAGGCTAGACTATTAGTCACAAGTACATGTAACTACATCTGTGTAGACACAGAGCATGATATTTGTTTTTCAAATTATCATGTTTATCACATACCTGACTAGCTGTTTTTCAGTTTAAATGTACATGTACATGACAAGAACAAGAATGGTGGATATTTTGTGAATAGGATATATTTCACAGAAAAATCTAAACTGACCTAAATTTATTGTCGGGTTGATAAAATTTATATAATGCAACTTTTTACATTTTGATTAAGTAGACAACTCTTTGATTATCATATTTATCTTACCGTAATATATGCTCCTCCTATAAAATGATCCCCCCACCACCACCACCATAACTCGCGTAAAGTAGCTGGACTAACTGTAAGCTATTGTCCCTATTAGTTTTTTAACAAACGTGACATACTATTGTGGCTTTCGGCAGGCATTGTTGAAGTCAATCACCCACAAATTGCAACCAGTACCGGTTCTACAAAAGTTTATAAGGTGAACAGATAATTAACACACAAGTCACATGATCAGATCAGTCATGTGACACCAATGGCTACCACCTGATCTTTCTCCCCATTCACGAAAGTGGAGGGGGGAGGGATTCCACTTAAAATTTGAGACACTTTCCAGATCATGACTATACATCTACATACATGTATATCATTGAATATCAAGCTAAATTTACATGCATATTACTTGCCTTTTTGATTGAAGTCACAAGTGACCAAACTTTGATATTCAGCAAATCTTACTGGAGCTGTGCACACTCCAGGGATAACTATAGAGCTCTACATATGCAATCTTTGCAATGTAACACTTGTACCGGAAATACACAGCAAAAGTATCATTTCATAACAACTTAAAAACATACTCAACAGTCTGCAATAACTCTAAAATGTACTGGTATTCTCAAAGTCATCATGGCCATATGGTGTTTCAAGTATACAAAACATACTCAAAGTCATCAACTAGACAACTTAACAAAAAAAAGAAGTTGAACATCGTTGAAAGCCAACATACCAGTACTCAAAAGTGCTGCCATTCCAACAAGTTTCCTTTCATATCTGATAAAATGCTAGCCGTTACTAACATATAGTTATCACTAGTATAGTGAACACATGTGGCTTTTTAGATATAAAGTATAAAAATACCCTGTAAAAGTTAACAATATCACAGATAGTGATTTTCATAGACATCAATCTTTACTTACCCTTAAAAAGAACATCCAAGATTTTTTTTTCTACTGAACACAGCAGAAAATACTGGTCTGGCTATATTTATCATGAGACCCTGATAAATATCTGCATGTACATATATATGTTTCTATTTATCAGTAAAAACATCGCCAACCATAACTAATTGATATTGATTCACTGATATGGTAGCTATCAGTGACCATGGTAAGTAGGTTACCATGTTTTTAAAAATATTTAATAAAAATACATTAAACATGTCCTGTAAAACCCAGACGCAACTGTCTACAAGACACAACAACTTCAGAGGCTGTTGTTCCAGAGGCAACAACCACTCCCCTCCACTACACAATTCAATTACAGTCTGTTTTCCTGGGAGGCCAGGATATTAATACCATAAGTCAGTCTACTTCATTGTGAAGGTAATTACATTGTAACTGACCATCCAGCATGTAAGCCTGCACCATGGTAACTAACACTGGGAGGCCAGTGCAAGGGGGTGGGGAGGGGGGGCAACGTGTAGCAACAAGGTAAAGGGGATATCAATTATGGAGATAAGTAATGTTAGACACAATGTAATTTAGGCACATTATAGCTTAAGGTGTTTCATTAAACATGTACCAGTATGGGTATAATATATGTATGTAGGATTTTGGCTACACATCTTGACGGGACGGACAAGGGACATGGGCGAATATTCAATTGCGTGGGCGTCATAGGTCACTCGTGGGAGTTCCAGGTCACTCTGAGTAATCCATGTATTCAGAGGAGGATTTCCGGGATGGGGCCTGCATGATGATATTGACCACAATATGTCATAATGCTAAACCACAAGTAACAGAAAATAAGTGTGCTGTTCTTCATTGAGTTATACAATGTATATGTGTATGAATGACTTGTCAGGGTGGGTTGTATGAGCCATGATCAAAGGCTCCCAGTACAATGCTAGAACGTGACGGAAAAAACAAAGACACTTTATGACTAAGATAAGTACATTTTACTGATATAAGTAAACAATCTTGTTGTGTATAAATAATGGGTTCTCCACCTGCATGGGGTGGGATGGGGGTGGGTGGGGGAAGAATGTCCCTTGCATTCCCCAGAAATGGTCAAGCCAAGCAAACCAATTGCATCTCCCAACCTTTGAAGCCAATTAGGATATTCTCATTATCAATCGGTGCACTCTTAATCAAAATACTAAAAATGCTGCATCCTGTTGTCATTGTTGCCAACGTCTGTAAAGATTCCACATGTGGAGATGCCAGCTACTTAAGTGGAAATGGGCTATTTTAGTCACACGGACTTCTAAATCATATGAATCTACAATGGGCAAAGGTACATTTGGACATGTGTCATCTAGCCCATTTCCCCCAAAGAGACTGATTCTTGCTAAAGGGAGGGTCTCCTGAGTCACCCCCCAAGGTATTGGTGTAATCTTCCGGCATTATATTGTGTCTAGGATCATTTCCTGGCATTAGGAACTTAGGTCCCACAAATCTTGAAACTTGATATCTCCCAAAGGGCTGTATGTATGTAGATATGGAATAAGAGCTTAAATAAAGCCAATGATGTTGCTCATGAATGTACATGTAGGGATTAGTGCTGTAGATCGTGTCGAGCGACCAGAAAACATAAAAACTTTTTACTCAGAAAAATCTCATTTGGTCATTGCATGATGGTATGCTGTCAATGCCTTCACGGTGGCACTGCATAAAATGCTGGCTGGCTAAACTGGGCCAAGCAACACGCAAGGCAGATGACGTGGCAGACGAAAGTGCCCCAAGCTGGATTCAAAGCCATGACGAATCAATCTCAGGCACAGCATCTTGCTGCTCAGCAAGCACGCTGCTTCGTGCTACATGAAGCAGAACAGAGTGGGCCATGAGTGTCAAAATGGCACCGATATGTATTCATGTATCACCGAAAACTCTTTACTGCGCAATTTCTCAAAAATATTTCACTTTAAAACTGATCCAAGGCACCTGAAAAACAATGATTACAAAGTATTACAAAGTAATTGCTATAGTTCTGAATACCTGTTTTTGTGTAGAATTTTTTCTTGAAAAATCAGGCTTATAGGGTTGCACGAGTTGCAAATTTCATGGAACAGATCTTCTTCTTTGTAAAGAGATAAATACTAATATATGTGTATTTTTTATTTGTGTGAGTGACTGAGTGTGTCATATGAAATGTCATATGAAATATCTCTGGAAACATGCCCCTTCTAATCTGGACACCTGGGTACATGGGGTAAAAGGACGAAACATGTTCCATGTACACAATGATACAAGAATCATGTAAGGGTAAATCTGGTAAAAGAGTCACTTTACTTCTAATGGCCCTCTCTCCTCCATCTTCATATGTAACTGGAGCTTGTAACCAGACACCTGAATACACCTGAATACCTGTATTTCATCATCATGGATGCATTGTAGTTATGCGTACAATATAGACAAGTGACGCGTAATATACATCCAGGTGTCATCTCCAGCAAAATATACATACAGATCGGGTGGAGTAGTCCTCTATGTTGGATTTGATCATACTGAGCCTCACAAGACCAATGGTATTGCAGATTGTGAGCAGGCGGCAAGTTAACTGTCGATCTGAGGCTGCTGATTGGTCAACGGCTGACCCAACACTAGCCATCTTGAGGTGCAAACTCAAGTGATACACCCACTAAAGGTGAGCAGAGATGCCATGGTCGGGCCTTTACATATGTAACTGATGTACCATTCTGTATCGAATACCAGACTAAGCAACACGGCTTCCCATTTTCCGCACCGCAACGTGTGGAAATAAGCCTGGAGTTTAAAAAACCTGAACTACCACTGGATGTGATTGGATTGCCGTGGAAAGAAAGCAAGTACCGGTAATTGTAGTTGGCAATTTAATATCAGCAGTGAGCCTTCAGCCATTTTGGATTATATAGCTGACCGAGTGTCAACCATTTTCACGTTTTTGGTTTGGGATGGTCACAGATCGAACATACTCCATTGTGCTGTGTTCCAAGCTGACGCCGCCTTGGCTTAACCACCAGGTTACGAGGGCCAGTCGACATGAAAACCGACCTGTTTAGATCACAGCTGACATAGAGGCAACAAGCAGCAGAGAAATGCTCCAAACCATACTTCCAAATACATGTACCAGTAATCAATAGTGACAGTGGTTCATATAGGTTCATACTGGTACATGAATTTGACCTTTGAAGATCATAGATCTCGTTAAGTCCTTGCACTGTATCCATGGTATCATGGCTGCATGGTTTGGTGGTTTGGTGAGATTAAGGATATACCGGGGTAGAGTTCAGACCTCCTGTGCCCCAAGCATAATACTAGGAACTATTTCAAACCCCTTGGTGGAAAGTTTCCTGAAGACATCCGGAAAAGGCGCGAAAACGGCGGTTCTTCATGACTGGCTGAAGCATCATATAACACAATGTGATTGGGTAGGGGCAGAATAAGACCAGGGGTAATTACCATTCTGAATAAAGCAACTATCCATGCCGCGACTTCGTAGCGCAAAATACTCCCGTTTGCCTTGATCAGCATGCTTATGGACTTGGTATACCGTGTACTTTGGAGTACATGCCAGAACCAAGAACATGCTACATATAACCAATTCTTAGCCTATCACATTGTCCAGAATTAGTGACTTACGGAAAGTCAAAATACTTAAGTATTTTTGGGGAACTCCTGCCTAGGTGTCCCAGTGCATGCAGTTGAGGACAACAGCATGTACAGGCAGCAGTACTAGGCACAAAACCATCAAAGTACATGTACCAACTGCATCGCACTTTGCACAACTTCGCTGATCTGGCAGAACTGGTGTATTGGCACTGTCCACTTATATTACGCGTTGCATCGAAATTCAAACTTTCAAATTTGAGGCAAAATTATATATACTGGTATGATGTTCGTAAGTGTACCAGAAGGGTGCACTTTTGATGTTTAATAAAGATACCTGAAGGTCAGAAGACGGAAACTGACAAATTTCTGCATAACTTTCAATATAGGTACACTGTACATGCATTATTGTATATGAATTATGTATATGTTAGAAGTATGTAAGTCTGGCTCTTTTAATTTCATAGTCCGGGTCATGAGAGAACTGCATTGTCACAAAATAAATTCTGGATGCATCTATATGTAGTTGTTAATCTATGCAAATAACTTACGTTAAAAAATACTACAGAATGCATAAAAATAATTGAAAAAATTTGGAAGTGGTGTCTATCAAACCTGCTGTACTGTTGTAGTTGTTTCAAGGTACGGACTTACCTTTTGATGTACATGAATGCAAGTGTACGTGTTTAACAAAACAACCTTGAAACAACCTTGACAGGCCTTTGTCACAGTATATTTGGTAAAAATCTGAAATCTCGAGAGACCTTTCAGCACCAGATAAATATACAGTGAGACCTCAACTTGAGACCCCCCATGAAATAAGACCACCCCAGAATTAAGACCACTTGTTCATGTTGTTGGATGACCAAAAGTGACATACCAGTGCTATAGTGTATTCCCAGAATTAAGACCTCTTAGGCCTTGGCAATGGGTGGTCTGGCTTCTGGGGCTCCACCGTACAGTAGATCCAGACTGTTTACATATGGTTTCTTTACTATAATATTGCTTTTAGTGATTAACATCTAACTGAAAGAACCGGCCAAAGTTATACAGTAGTCCCTCTCATAACAGCCCCTCCCAGGAGCGGCCACCCGCCGTATGCGGCCAAAAAATCATGGCAACAAAGACATCCCCATGGTAAGCCCCCCTGTGGAGTGGACACCCCGCCAACGCGACCAGCGGTTTGGTGCGGCAGCAGCCTCTCGCCACCGGCCGGCCGCCAGCGAAATCGTAAAAACATGCCTTGGCAAAGCGCACACATACCGGCGCCACACTGGCTGAAGTTGAATATTGATCAATAAATGCAATGTGTACTGCATGCTGTCACGTGTCTTTGTTTACCGTATATTTCAAGACTATACTATCGGCCAGAGTAATTTTTAAAGGAATGCCAATTACCTGGATGAAGAAGTCGGAAATATTTTCCATAAAAAAACTGATGACAAATTATGGGAAAGCTTCCTAAAAAATACAACTGACAAAGAATGATCATTTCCCCGCATCGTCGACCATTCTCGCCAATATTTATGGTCATCCTAAGTGCCGTGCGGGTGGTTATAGCTGGTCTAACCACGGTTTATAAGTTGCAGCCGATTTCTTATGAATTTTTATCAACAGCTGTATTAACTAATTTAGATAAATCGCCTTACATGGAGTAGAATTTATTCTAATATAGATAGTCCAATATGTGGGAGTCAAGAAATATGGTTCAGACTACATGTACAGCAGCATGATAAAACTTTCCAGCAGAGGACCACATGACAAATGCTACACAGTCTAGTTGGTGTTGATGCCATCAATTCACAGGCCAGTAATTTTAGACAAGACTGGTAGGACTGTATTATGAAATGACTGTGGGCTGAATACCCCCAATCAGTAACTTAGTTCAAGGCATGGGCAGTCCACACCACAACATCCAAACTGACTGTGTGAATCATGCTTTACATGGCATTTGACTGGAGAATTTCACTAGCTCCTTTCAAATATTCGCAAAGGGTGTTTTACATCTCTGAAGCAAACATAGTTCCATGCATGTCCTCATGTTTTTATGGCTGGATGGACAGAGCCAAGCAGAATGCGGCTAATGGTAATACAGGTACATCCAGGGTAATGTCCAATGATAGGAAAATCGTTTGTCCCCATGTGTTGCTATCATAATGCACTCGGTGAGGGTTTTATCACTCACTGAGTATCGAATATGGCATCGTGTTCCCAAAGGTAGCGCTACTGCCAGCACTAACCTATATGATCTGGCCCAAAGTGCCCCGGGAATTCAACTCAAATGCAATCAATAAATTCACCATGGATGAGAGATGATGTACACTGATGTATAAGGCTTAGTTGTCATCAGAGTCTTAATGTCCCCCCTGCCTGAAATGGCATTATCTTCCATGTAGTCATTGTAACTAGATCTAGGGAGTATTTCTCGACCCATATTTGCTAGTTATGAGTTGGGCAATAACGGGGCCTAAAAGAGAACAATGCATTTTTATGTCATTTCTGTGAGATTCAGTTCTGAGATAAACATGATAAAACATAATCTTACGTAGAGGGCAGACATCTTCATCAAAGAGACGCTCTATCATTCTGCACCGCTACATTCTGCCCCTGGTTCCAAAGTTTATGCAATATTACTTGGGTGTCAAAAAATTTAAATACTGATTTCCTTCAAAAGAGTGTCATTTTGCATGTTTTGAAGTAGACCTCCCATGGCTGTGTATCTGGATTATTGGCAAAAATCAAGCAAGTACCAATGTATTTTTAACAAACTCTGTTTCTGGCTGACGCGCACTCAAGTTATTGTGTGCATTGCCGGCAAATGCTTTTTCCATGACTTTCCTGTAGTTATAAGGCGATACCGTCAGATGAGTAGCCGAAGGGCTGACATCTGGCGGTCGTCAGTTCGGAGTATGATCACTGGAATTTTCTGCTGGTTACGTATCTCAGCAGGAGTTGAACATGTTTGAGAAATGAGAGTAATAGCTAGACTGAGGAAGCTACATGTTGCATAAATAATAACAGCTTTGGCTGAGAGGGTCAGGCAAAGGTTACAGATCATATACATGATACAGTGAGCACATCACCTATCTATACAAGATATTCTCGCAGCCAAACCAAATCATAAGCAAACATTACATAGACTGAGGCCTCAGATGCAGTAACCAAGGACGGGGTTGTTCTATCAAACAACCCGAATACGCTTGAATCCACCTCAGTTGAATTTCAGGTGTTTTCTTTGAAGTGGAGGCTAACATTTGACATACAGCATGTTGACACAGATGGTGAGCTTATGCATTCAGGCGATCAAATGAGTCGCAATGGAGGAAAGAGAAAGAGCACCAGAAGATAGAACAGAGGAGCATGGAACAAGACTCCTCAAACAGTGGGAGATCACTTTGCAACAACCTTAGAATTAAGGCCACCTCAGAAAAAAGACCAGTGTACAAGAGTTCCAAAACTGCATTTTCTAGGTTTAATCATCTCAGAATAAGTACATGTCACAAAAATAAACAACCTTAGGACACAGTCCCAGGGTGTTAAATGCTGAAGTCCCACCGTATACCACTACAGTACTGGTACTCACAGTTCTTACAACAGTCGGGTCACGATGGCCGAATGGTTAACACGTCGGACTCCCAACCATAAGATCATGGGCTTGAGCCCCACATGAGCCAGTTGGCTCACCAAAAACTTACGGGTGATGACAATGGTGGGCTACGGGTGATGACAATGGTGCCTCGTTTCGCTCAGCCATAAATGAGTACCCAGTGATAGACAGAGATGGCAATTGTACTTGGATTACCGGTACCCGTACTTGGATTAATCCTGCTCACTTCATATTGGTTGTTGTCAGCTCCTGATTCAATGTCTGATATGCCCAAAATATTTTTCGGCATCGCATTCATCAAGTGTCTCATTTATTTTTTTCAGTGGCTTCCAGGCTATGTGTGACACCACGTACGTTGAACTGCAAATGGTGGAGATTACTCTAAGACATATTATAACGACATAGATAGGATACAGAGGGAATGGGAACATTATTAGGATACCTTGAACCAAGGTGCCAGTATTTGCACACATGATATGGATCATCCAGCCTGAGGCAGAGTGATGCCCAAGGATGAGATCAGAGACAGGTGATGTGACTGCTCGAGCCTGCCTGGACACGAACTCAAAACCCAAGCCTTCAGTGTACAGTCAACAACACACCAACCACAGTGCCTGGCTCATAAAAGATTACGAAGCCAAAGGCCTGTAGTGAATACTAGTACACCTGACATGTATTAACATTTCAATGGGGCATGTTTCCAGAAAACCTTGCCTATACAATGTATGTGGAGTGAGTGAAGCAGGCTTTACATCACTGTTTGACCTATGACGGTCATACATTCAATGGTGTGTGAGTGCGTCTGTGAATGTATGTGTGATCGAGTTGAAGGCTGACCTGTGTGTACTGGGCGGATAGACCTGAACGCTCGCTACTGACTGGAGCGGTAATGTACGATCCAGATCATTATATACATTGACTCTGTGGAGGCCAGTCGCTTTGTCCTTGCTCAATAACGTCGAGCACTAAACCAGGAAGCCAAACCTCATATTTTATATCACCATGGTTTGATGCACATACATGGATGCTACGTGACATGTTGCGTAAAAACCTAAGCATCAATAGCGCTCTTATCTTTCTATCAGATGTATGTTTTCAGGGGCTTCAAATAGAAGTATCATCATGATCATAGGGGTGAAACAGTTGGCTGGGGGATGGTCAGGAGAATTGGAATGAAGACACGCTTTATATAAGACAACAAGGGGCTTGCAGCACAAGTCCACTGAGGAATATTTTGTTGTACTGAGAACGTGATCTTTATTGAACAATCTTAAATACACAAATTCCTAAATTGCTTCTGTAATAAACTACAGAAAAAAATATGACAGCTCGTCACCGAGTTCCATGAATAATATGTTCTAGGGTTATGCATTTTCCAAGTGAATCAGCTCAAAAGCAAAGCCTAAGAAAATCTAAGTCTACACATTTCTAATTTAGTTACTATATATTACGAAGAATCAAGTATGTAATCTGCAAGTTTGAGTAAGCTTGCAATGAAATAAGTCCACTAATATTCTGAGTGTGGAGATTATAGGGGAATTCTTCCAACAAGCCTGGAGATATATGTACATGTATATACACATATGCGATCATATGCAACAATGACCAGTGGAGTGGTCGAAAAGGGTTCAAGAAACATGGCTTCAAACAGTCCGAGAATATCCCATGTGTTGCTCTTGAGACCTTGGAACTGAGGCAGAGCTAACAGGATCCAATGGTAGATGCCGAGAGCTACCACCTAGTAGCTACGGCTACCATCTGAAGGTACAGTAGGTTGGGGCAGCTGCAGTGGTAAGCCAATGGGAGAACTCTCCTAACTGCTACTCCGGCCAATCTGAACAGTCAGCAAGTTGACAGGTCAAGATGAAATGCAGGCATCACATCGAGGCAGTGATCAAACCAGAAGTTTGGGAACTGGGGTTGGTACATATTGAGGGTACACGGGGCTTTGGGGTATGAAGCCATGGCAGGTATTTCCCTACATATAGGATGTTATAGGTGCAACCTTTTCTTCAATACCACCTAAGCAAACAGCATCGTTTATCTGTCAAGACCAGGGCTAAATCGCATCGCTCCATCACAGGCCCAGTTGGTTTGAATTCTGGTATACCACCTCGCTCGTACGCAACCAACTTCTATGTGCTTTGTGTCAGGAGGCAATTGTACAACCTCTATCTTGTATGTGATACAGTTCTCAGCAGAAAAGCAGAAACTTGTGGTTCCCATGCAAAATATGTCGACATGGAGGATCAGACAGCAGCACGACGGCCAGACGTCTTGAAGCAGCAATAATCAATACGTGATATATATATACATCGGGGGTCACCTCAACAGGTACAGCAGAGCTACAGTTTCACTCTCCTACTTACATGTATAGGTATGTAGGATTAACAATACAGCCACTCTTCAGAGCCACAGGGATGAACCATCCCTACTGAATAGCTCATAGTTTACAAATAAAATAACACCCACACAGTATAGCAGCAACACAATGCCAGCAAGCGACATACACACTATAACTCCTATAACCAACCAACAGGATTGAGCGTACGTATCTGCCACACCAATACTGTTGAAGCCCACAACCTTGTTCGCAGATGAGGTGTTGCTTTATCCTCGTCCTCTGGGAGTGCAGATGTGCTCCGAGGTCCAGGATGTGGTCTTGTGTGCAAAGCATGCAGCTGAAACGGTGGCAGAGAGATCTACGAACGTACTACTAACCCGAACCGTGGCACACCGACTGTCAGGTCAGCCCGGGAGAATGCTGATGGTGATCATGGCCAGATCCAGCATATGTCTGAAACCAAACGGAAAAACTCCAGCGATCAATTCTTTGTGAGGATCAGACAAAAGAAACATCTTTATTTTACAGTGAAACCCCAGAACTAAGACCACCCAAGGTCGCCACTAAAGCGGATGGAAATTCTTTATTTCAGGTATGCTTTAATTCTGCGAAATTGCATTTGTTTGAACCTGTGGTCCATCAATAAGCGGTCTTTATTACTCTGAGGTGGTCTTATTTCCAGCACAGGGCTCGAAATCAACATCAGCCCACTGCGCCAGTGAGTGCAGAAATTTATCTCAGGACCACCGAAATATGTTGTTAGCACAGACCATCAAGCAACAACACTAACTCTGCAATACAACGTACAATGTATTACCATTTTGGAACAGAATTTTTGACTTTCAGGGGGGTTGGTAGTCAGGGACGGTTTTCAGGATGGTTTACCGTTTAAGTTAATTTTTGGAGCTCAGCAGGGTGATCTTAGGGCAGGGTTTCACTGTATCTCAATGTACGAACTGTATCTCAATGTGCACGCTATCTCAATATGCATACTATATATCAATGGGCATACTGTATCTCAATGTGCATATTTATCAAAATTATGCATGTATCTATCTTATGTATCTATCTTATGTATCTCAATATGCACATTTTATCTAAATATGCTCATTTTTATCTCAATGTGCACTGTATCTCAATGCATAGTCTCTCACTGTACTCTCATTGTGCACACTGTCTCACAATGTGCACTGTCTCTCAATGTGCATACCATATCTCAATGTGTACACTGTCTCAATGTTCACACTGCATCTCAATGTGTACCATATTTTACTGTATTTCAGTGTGCACACTGCATCTTAATGTACACACTATATCTCAATGTGCACACTATATCTCAATGTACACATGGTATCTCAATGTGCACACTGTATCTCAATGTACACACTGTATCCCAATATGCACACTACCTTGTTATATATATATATGATAATGCAGCAATGCCTACCAATACCTCTGCCCTTCAAAAACGTAAAATATGTCAACTTAATTAATCTAACGTCTTAGCAGTGTTACCTTGTTTGACACAGTTGTCTGTGCTCTAGACTGACTGATATAAAATATGATAACTTATGGATAATGTTATCACCAAATAGTTGAACAACAATCTCAATTTGTTCTTTTTGAGATACCGTAAATATTATATCTCTCATAAAATTACAACTTTGATAAAACTATCCTTCAATTATCTTTATCTAAAATCTATACAAACTAAAGACTATGCAAAAACATAAGCAAACATATCTTATTATTGGAAAAGCAAACCGTTACGTGTAAGTCGATGTAGCTACGTAAAGGTTACTTGCAATCGGGAAAACATAAACATTGCACTGAATACTTGAACACAAAATGACAAAGCGATCAAAAATCACAAAATAATACAAACATATTACCACTATCCTTTGATCACTGACAGGGATATCCCAAATGCTGGTCAGAGATAATTTTTGATACAGAAACAATTCTTTTATAAGTGAATGCTCATACAGCTGGCACCATATTGAGGGTCAGTTCACAGAAAAATCATAAGTCTAGTAATGAACTTAATATTTCTATTTATTTTTTGGGGGGGAGGGATACATGTTTAAGCATTTATTTCTTTCACAAGGCTTCCAACACACAAGTAGCTATATTTAAATGATCACCGGGGCATATAAGTTGGTCACAGAGGAGAGACTTGGATACTGTGTCCTAATCACCTTGGCAACATTATCTTTTCAAATGCTTAAGATTGCTAGTGGACTTAAGAACGTTCTAGAGCCCTAGCAATTACAACCTAGTAAAGCAAGGGCCGTCTAGTAGCAAGAACTGTAAGACTGTGCAATTCCAGCAAAAACAAAATGCCAGTTCAGTGTCAGTTTTAAGTACAGTCGAGCCTCGTTATAACGCGGTCGTTGGGAGCCATACATGGTGGACCGCGTTATAGCTCGGGGGGGGGGAGCCTGACCGCGGCGTCCGTCCCGACCCAACAACGATCCGCGAAAGCCCGCGAAATAACCAGCTGACAGCGGCAAGTCACTCTGTACGCCCGCACATTATCGTTAATTTTGTCCAGGAATCGTTATAAGACAAAACAAAAACCACCATAAAATAATTTATACACACCCCAAAATCAATATATCCAATAAACAGGGAATAACACTGC
>JAAUYG010059736.1_pt1 | contig 19411 bp, 14 predicted proteins | sample 7278091 | NCBI WGS metagenome assembly JAAUYG01 (sample SAMN14350201, study PRJNA611818) | marine sediment metagenome | isolation source: surface marine sediment (0.6m) | place: French Polynesia: Moorea | collected 2018-08
CACCCTTACCCCGGGGCGATTTTTTTCAAAATCGAATGGTTTCCTCCTTGGGTCACAGGGAAGGCTCCGACCAAAAATAAAGTTGATTGGTTGAATACTTTTTGAGATATCTTGTCCACAGACAGACAGACAGAAATATGCAAAGTAATAAACCCCGCCATGCGAAGCATGGGCGGGGTTTAATAATTTATGATTTCAAAGAAATGTTCAGGAATCCATTGACGGGTGCAGAGATCTATTGGTAATTGTGAAAGTGGGTGAAGTGACATGATCAAAGCGGTGAAACCCATTTAAACACATTTTAAATATTGACCAGGTTTAACAGTATGCTGAATATGGCTGTGCAGGTGCATGTTGTAAAAACTGTCTTGAAAGCGAAACACCGTGGAATCAGGATAATTATTTAATAATTGTTTACATGTACCAGATTATATCATGTACAGTAGTCCCTCTCTGAGTGGCTACTCTCTACAAAGGCCATAAATCTTTGCCGGTACTACCAGCAAGGTATTTACTTCTCCCTCTCACCAAAGGCCACCCTCTAATGTAGCCACCATTTCGTGACAAATAGAGTGGCCTTCTTAGAGAGGGACTACTGTACTAGATAAAAAGAAAAGTCCTCTTTCATGGTACCATGAGCTGGTGACATGATCATCATCTTGATACCAAGAGTTGGCTCTTGGAACATGTGAAAAGAATATGGGGAGTATTTGATACCACAAAAACAATTTGCAACATGAACATGATGAATAGTCTGGTAGTTATATTCAGAAGGAAGCTGAACTCCCCTTAGTCATATGACTACCCTTGAGCCAATCTCATTCTGTCATATACAGCTTCGATCAACTACGTGGCATCCCTGTTCACTTCTTTCGGACATGTTCGAAATATTTCCTGCCAAGGGATTTCAAATACTCCCTAGACTCCCTACTAAAGTGGGAATGTGTATGTTCTTTCCGTAATAGTTCTATTATTATGGGTTTAGTCATAAATGTAGGAACTGGTTTGTCGAAATAAGTGGCATTTTTGACCATATACCGGTGTGCATATTGCAGCAGTCAGTTGGTTAGTTTGCATTGATGCAAATTTTACGGTAGCAAAGAGTTGAGTAAGAAACTCCTTGCTGGAATATAGCATTGTTGTGATAAAGCTAAATTTCTAACTGCTGGATTTGCTGGCAATTAAGTTGTGCATGAACATCGATTGCAGATAAAATATTGAACGTAATGTAAAACTCAAGTGACTTTTGCACCATTGTAATCTAATTCAATGTTGCCTGTATTTAGCACTGTAACAGCTGAAACTGTTTGTAAAAAAAAAAAAAGATTTTCCACATGCGCCAATTGTATCAATACATTGAAACAAATGAAAGTGACATATTTATCGGGTTCCATTTTCGATGTGAAAAAATTGACATTTTGTTCTCAGTTTGCCATGTTGACCAATGTGTGTGTCATCTTTTAAAAGTTTTTTTTTAGTGGAAATTGATGGAAATGTCCGAGTCTTTGCCTCTAAATACTGGTAGGTGTCTATAAAGCTAAAATATAAGTACTACATGTATATAAGTGGGTCAGGGTACTTAGTCATGGGGATGCTTGATATAATGTGCTTTAAGCATGTTAAGGCGGTTCTGACTACCGAGTAATTTTTGATAATCATGGGGTCTTTCAGCCATGTGTACGAATATAAAACATATATAGTATGTTCTATAAAAGTTCACAGGTTGTTGGATAACTGAAAAGAAAAGTTGTTTGAAAGGTTATCAGATATTAAATTCTTAACCATTTCTTGTAACTGAGAATAATTTGGATGGTTGGATCTGTTTCAATTTAAGTTAAACAGATTCCAGTGTTCATGCACCACATGGGGTACTACGCTCTGTTTTGTAACCTGTTCATTTCCGAGGCCCTCGTTTGTTGACAGTTCGGCCCACTCTGTTGTTCTTGCAAGATCTTGCCCGTTGGTTCTTTCAACATTCTCATTGCTGTATCATTGTATATATACATGTGGAGAGCATTGTAGATGCTAAATGTCATTGCCAATCGCGATCTTCACTTTTTTTTGCCGAGCCAGGACCTTACCGGTACATTTTATACCTGGGAAAATATGCCTATTGGCCGCATGCTTTTGTGTCCGTGCTCACTATAGTAAATACGTCTTTCTGGCTTGAGCATACAGTACTAGCTGCTATACTATATATACCTGTGACAGTATGACAAATGGATATATGATGTGTTCCGATGCAGAATTGTAATGGGTTTTCCACCTGTGATGGCCACAGAATGTTTACCATTACATGTATGTTTAAATGGTGCATGTATCGCTTGCTTTGGTGGTGAACTGTTCGAGTCAAAAAGAAACGGACGAGATTTTGTATCATAAGGCATATACCTTGATTACATAATTATTTAACTGTGTTGGCATATTTCTCACTTTTAGTATTGGGGTTCCTTATATAATTACAAAACCGACATAAAAATATTTAACATCATTTATTTAGTAGAGAAACCTGTAATGTTATTTTACTTGGTTTAGTGTTTGTGAGTTTTCCGGTGTTTGGATTTATTTCGGTGTATATATTAATTATATATATAGTTTGGCGTGGCTGTTTGGGTGTTGGCAACGTTTGCTGCAGGCCACCGAATGTTCTTTGCATACGTGTAGTACTAGGAGGGCGGGGTGGTTGGGCAGGCGGGACATTCTGCCGTAGATGTTGGGTGGGGCAACCCCACTTTGCTGCTCATCCATGTGGAAAGAAGCGTGCGCTTTGTACGGCATCAGTCAAAGCTGATGGAGGAAATAAAAGCTAAATATATTCTGATTTTGTGACTTGTGTTGGTATGTAGGAAGCACGTACAAACTCTTTGATACCTTCAATACTACAGAGAGCCAAATGCACTGTTCAATTTTGTACAGTCAACCCTGCCATGTACATGATATAAGAGTGTTCCGTTTTAACGACTTCTCTTCATTTTAAGACTGGTCAAATACATCGACACTGCTTGTATTTCCATTAATCCCTCCGTTTTAAGACCACCTTCAATTTAAAGCCACATGTTTCTGGTTGAATGGGCTGGACTTTGTGCACTGTTCATTAAGACCACCTACCATATAAGACCATATTTCAAGGTCCCACGGCTGGTCTTAAAATACAGGGACCACTGTACAATAACTTACTGAACAGCTGTTGCTGAGAAATAGAGATGCGGTTCAGTTATTCTGGGCCAAAAATGTTTTTCATGTCGGACTCTCCGGGTTCCGTCACACAATCATACTGTCAAACTCAGTAACCAGTGTTTGCGTAAAAGGCCGTCCAAGCTAAGGTCCGACATGCATGAGTGAATTTGAATACAAGCATTCAGGTCTTACTAAGGAAATCGCAAGATGATGCAATCTCCTGTCAATGACAAAACTGCAAATAGGGAAGACTGATAGATGTACGGGTAGCTTGGATACCTTCATTACTACAGGGAGCCAAATGTACCCTTCAGTTTTGTACTACCAACCCTGCAATGCAAGAGTGTTCTGTTTCAAGACTTCCCTCTATTTTAAACTGGTCATCATCGACACCTTCCCCTTATAAAAAACTAATCCCTCCATTTTAAGACCACCTTAATTTAAGGCCAGATTTTTCTGGATGAATGGGCAGTCTTTAAAATCCAAGGTCACTGCACAGCTGTGCCATTTCCATGAAACCATAGGGGCATGTGATATTTATTAGGGGAAAAATTACATATCGTAAATGACAGTATCCATCATAAATGTACTTCCATGTATAAAGGATTTTAAGAAATTTTGATTACAGTATTGGAACTGCTGTTAGAGGGGGGGGGGAGATTTAAGGACGGCTTATGCTGAAATTGCAAGGTTCCTTGTAGAACTTCTGGCAATACAGTAGTCCCTCTCATTTTGCATCCCTTAATTTTAAGACCGCCTTGAATACAAGACTACATCCCAACGTGCAGATTTTGAACACTATTCATGACCACCTGCCATATAAGACCATATTTCAAGATCCCATGGCTGGTCTTAAAATACAGGGACCACTACCATATCGGTTGTTGAACAGCTGTTGCTGAAAATTTAAGACCACTGGATATGGTTCAGTAATTCTGGGCCAATGTTTCTCATGTCTCTGACTTCCGTTTCTAATGAAGATAATACTGTATATATACATACGTGTATACATTGTAGTTTACTGCCATACATAAACCCGTCAACCCGAGTTTGCATAAAAGACTGTCCAAGATAACGTCAGACATGTATGAGTAAATTTGAATAGAAGCTTTCAGGTCTTATAAGGAAAATGAAAGATGATGCCGCAGTGTCCCCTGTCAATGACAAAACCGCAAATAGGGAAGTCGGACAAAACTTTAATACAGGTATAGGTAGCTAATTTGTAACAGGATGAGGCCTATGTTCATCAAAGGGTTTATTTAGGTGCATGCACAGGAACCATAGGATTTCCACTCTGTATGAAGCATGTGGCTGCAATCATTTACCAATCACCTATACCACAGAACAGTACGATACCAACATATTGTTCTTGGAATCGATGAGTGTATATGGACATTCAATACCCCCCTCCTGCCTGCCCATCTCTCATGCTCTAACAATTAGTACCTTGGTACCTTATAACTTGGCAAAGCCACCATAGCATTCAAGCTATTCATGTATTTACAAACATGATCATCATCACTGATGCCTATATGCATGTACTTGTAGTAAACATGGCGTAAATGTAGACATACCAATGTAGCCAGCGAGAAATTGCAGTATAGAAATGCATAACACTTTCAGTTCACTTGATACAATACATGCAAGTCATTGGGGCGAAGATCAGGCTGTCAGTGAGTTACCCTGATACAATATGCAATGTTTTTTTTTTTTTTTTAGGGGGGGGGGGGGAGTTACATTGTTGACTATGCACAGGTCATGATAAGAGCATTGTTTACTTGAAGTAACTCAAGAGAAATCCGACATGGTTTTATCAACCAAGGCCAAACACTGCAGGGGTGGGGGTGGGGGTGGGGGGGGTGGGGACAGAGTTCTACTACAATGCTCCCTGCATTTTAAGACCTGCCTGCTGTCCACAAGAATAATTTAATAAAGTACATGCATGCATCTTTTGATTTAGAAGTTTTGGATCTGAATTTTAATATGGTCAACATCTTTTAGATGTTTTGTGGCTCAATAAACTTGGTTGTGGCTAAAAGAAAAAAACATCTTTTAGACACAGTGGCTAAGCAGAGATATTTCCTAGCGCTAGCCCAGAGTGGTTAAGTCAAAGTGAAGTGCTGTGTTTTTAGACCGTTTTTCTCCACGACTGATCATTGCGATGGCTGGCTAAAATGGGCCAAGCAGCACATGGGCAAGGAAATTAAAGTGGCCCAAACTGAATTTGAACCCATTCCCCATAGATTGTGATGCCAAGCACATTGGTGTTCAGCCAACATGCTGCTTGGTTCGAAGTCGAGTGCCAGTCATACACTTGTCTATACAAATATGTGTTAACAGATACAAAAAATAACTTAATTGGGATGTTGTAGCTGTCAAAAAAGCAAAACAACTCGGATAGGAACAAGTAAATACTTTATGTCAAAAGTAGCACATTCACATACCATTCTTTCTGTTAATAAATACATGTAGTGTCAAATGATTAGCACCCATATGACCTCAAAACTGCATACCAGTATGCATACATAACAAAAAAGGCTTGGACATGCCTTCCAAAGTGTCAACATCAGGTTTTGCCACAAAAAAGTAAACTTAAGTTATTGACAACCCTCACATCATAATACACAAGTTGACTGTAATATTAACAGAGAACTTTCGGGACAACAGTCAATATACAGTGCTCCCTCTATTTTGCAACCTTTCATTTAAAACCATTCAAGACCACATAATATGGTCCCAAAATGTGATTTTGTGTGCTATAGTATAAAACCTTTTATTTAAAGACCACCTGCAATATAATACCATCCTTCGAGAGCCCTTTGCTCCAGCGACTCGCAACTGTTAGTTATTCCACGCACCTGTTCCTGCAGATATGGTGACTGTGAATTTGAGAAGGCTGCTCCTCTGCATCATAATCCCCAACTTAACTATGTTCAAAGAACAATTAAAGACCTATCTATGTTCAAAGAACAATTAAAGACCTATCCGTCTTTAGTGACACTAAACGTTTGTAGGTGGTATTCCATTAGCGCCTTCGACTTGTCTGAGAAAAATGGTGCGTACAAATGCAGAATACTACTACTACTACCAGTATGTGCACTAATAATATAACACCATATTTTTATGGTCCCATGGATGGTCTTAAAATAGGGTGACCCCTGTATATGTACATGAATATATCCATACATAGCAATTGCAAATCACCAACTTTAATATGCCAGAACAAGCCACCTTTATATCAGGCACATTTGAGAAGCATCAGCCCGAATGGGCCAATTTTACATCTACAACTGCATATTTTTTTCACTAAAATTAGAATATGTCGATGCTCCAAATAATATTATGATATTTTAAATGTAGTCGGTCAATCTGTCACTTTCCCAAAAACACCAAAACATCGCTCGGTTACTGGAAAAATTTACAGCGGAGCCTCAAATTTCGTGGTAAGACCACCCAGAATTAAGACCACATATTGGTCTCATCCACAGTTGAGACCACAGTGGTCTTAATTCTGTGGTCTTGAAGCGATATAGTAGTACTGGTCTGTCACAAGTTCATCAAATGTTTGGAACTTGTCTGAGTCATATCGTTATAATGTAGCGACGGTCAGGTCCAAACTTAAATGGTTTAAGCAAAAGTTATGAACTGAGCACAGCGTAGTTCTAATCCATACATACACATCCCTGCCTGAACTGTGCAGAAAGCCGTTAACATGTGAAGGAATGGTGATATAAAGATTTAAGCAGGTGTTACTATGTGTAGAAATCATGAAATATACACGGCAGAACCAGCATAAGAACAGTTCTATGATAAACATGATATTGGCTCCTTGCACTGAACAGTCATATATCATACACAGTAGTCCCCCTCTAATAGGGACACCTCTTCTGCCAAATACATTCTGCCATCATTAGAGATCTGTCCTTTGGCGAGAGGGAGCGTCACATGCATTGGTGCCAAGAACTAGTGTCCTTTCTACAGGACCATCCCCTCTACAGAGTGTCTTTTAAGGGAACGAACAATGTACATACAGTGGTCCCTACGATTTAAGACCCCTCTATTTAACAATTCCCTGCATTTTAAGACCGGATCTCAGTGACACCACTGGTATATTTCCAGTATAAATATCCCTCTATTTTAAGACCTCCTTCAATTTAAGACCATATTTTGCTGGCTGAATGGGTGGTCTTAAATCACAGGGAGCACTGTAGTAGGTATATAGTACTTTCATCTCGCTCTACATCCAGGCACTCATTCCAATGCTAAAGTCAACCTGAGCAGGAGCGCAGTTGTTCCTTTGCTCTAGGACAATGGTTTTGGTGGGATCCTACTGCTACATGTATGGGAAGCTAATATTTGAACAAGATGACTACATACGTAGCTGCTCAACATCACCTAGCCTTACAAACATCATGTACATTCAGTTGCATAATGCCGATACCGTATGCGCATATTAATCTTACATGTACAATCATGATAAGTTTGGACTTTACATTTCCACCCTTTGAGCGGTTAGGCCTTGCACACCATATAGTATTTAGTATCTCAACAAAAAAAAATCACACAGCATATACATTGCATATTCCATTGTAATAAATACAATGTACATATAGCTATAGTAATATACATATATATAGCCATTATACAAACATACAATACCAAAGTTATTCTGGGTTTTGTAGGGAACAGATTTCTACTTGGTGTTTTGCACAATTTGAATTAAATGTTTTTTTTACAAAACAAATGCTTTGAGCAGGAAACAAGCTAATGTTCACCAAAACAACAGATAATACACCAGTCAACAAAAAAAAAAAAACCAACAAAGTCAGACTTTCTGAAAAACACCAAAGCATGCATGCCTCAGCTACTGGTACAGTAGAATCTCAAATTTACAGGTAAGACAAACCCACGGTTTAAGACCATAGTGGTCTTAATTCTGGGGTGGTCTTAATCCCGAAACAATATGGTACTGGTCTGTAGTTTTCAAATAAATGGTTTTAATTCTGGGGTGGTGTTATCTTTAGTCTTCAGACAGCTTCCCCCATACTTCCAGGGAAATTCCTATGTGTTTTATAATGTTGAACACTGTGATTATAACATAGCATCATGCAAGGAATACTTAGATTGCTGGTAATAGCAGAAGAACATAACAGAGTAACATATATGACACTATTTGGGTACATTTATCCATTATTCTTTTTTTCTGAAGATTTACACTTTTCTTTCATAACTGAAATAATGACCTCCGCATGTGCCTATTTTTTGTGTAATTAATTTTACATTAAAAAACAAGATGTCAAGATTCTAGTCTCTAGGGTCAACACTAGGAGTTACAGGATATGTGAATACATGTACCGGGTATGTTGAAGTCCATCTGCAAGGTTTGGACCAAACCACTTGGGCACCACTACCGGAGTCATTATGCGAGCATGCAAGGCTCTGATTTTTATTACAGCTAGACCCGCTTTCACTTTTCTTATATGGTAAGCATATTCTATATAGAGGTCTTTCCAGACTCAATTGGAAGCACAGCTAGTCCCAATCTGATTAATAGCTTTGGCTGTAAGACACTGGACCAATTCTTCTGCCCTTTGTCATGTTGTCTCTTGCCATTTGTCTATCAGATCAGTTTCATAATGTCCTCTATAAATGTTCATGACACAACAGAACCTCGAAGCTAAGACTACCCATGGGACTATAATAAACTGGTCTGAAACTGTGAGGTGGTCTTATATATCTGGGACTACTAAACATCAGAAATGTAATTTTGGTACTGCTAGGAAGTAGTCTTTAGTTTGAGGTGGTCCCAAAGCAACGTTCTATTGTATACAAGTGAAGGGTAGGTGCTAGCTTGTCCCGGCAGTGTTCAGGGTTGGGATGAGTTGTCGAGCTCGCTCAGCCAGCGTTTTCATACGAGGTTTGAGTTGAGTTATTCTCTGCTCCATATCCTCGATGTCGCTGGACAACTGAAATTCAAACCAATCATAGATTAGATAATGCCTTCAACATAAATACCCTATCGCTACTAAGTTTAGTACATGGATTATATCAGTGTTATTATCAGTTACTATTATCAGTGTGCCTCGTGTTATTCTGGGTCAAACTTCTAGTGAAATGGACAAAATAATAGTCTGTGTGGTTATCACTATCTTCCTAGTTGTGACAATACTTCTATAGAGTTGGAAACGCAGACATTCCTCCAGTGGAATACAATGTACATGTACAATGAATTTTACAACTACCTAAGCTTTTTAAGCTTTTAAGACAATTTTAAATACTGTATTTTTTCAGCCTAAATGTGCACTCAATCACTACCCGCAAAAGCCTGTTTAAAGTATTTTTGAAAAGCATTTTTTTTTATTCAGTCAAAATCTGCAACTATCCAGGGTTGTTATCTGCTGGTAAATGGATAAAGACCATTTTACTTTGGCCCAACAATAAATTTTGTGTACCACTGTTCTTTTAAGACTGCCTGCAATGTAAAAACACATTTTCTTGGTCTTCTTGATAGTCTTAAATAGAAGAACCACTGATAACTCCCAACATTCAAGGATTCTTCTTGGGTTAACCTACCGAGGCAAACTCTGACTTGGCCGCGACTACATCCTGGTCACTGGCTGTGTCGGGGGACTGGTCAGCCAACCATGACTCCAGGTGTCGCTTCTGTTTGAGACAGGTTCTGCAAGTCAAAACCAAAATATGAAACATGAGTGATTTTTAGAGAATGTCTTTCCAGATATGAGCCATGTATAATTATTTTCTTAGAGAATGTCTTTCCTATAGTATGGTTATTGGAGAATGTCTTTCCAAAATTAATATAAAACTTTGTACCGGAGTTTTCTGAGAATCCGCCCTGGGCGGCAATACGGAAAATGGGGGTCAGCTGATGTGATGTTTGGCCACAAATTACCGCCCGGGCGTTAGTACGGAAAGTAAAGCCAGACCGGTGGGCTAGTTAAAATTGGAAAGTCTATACTAGTACTACATGTGTATTTGAACCCTTTCCCTGGCTATACCAGCTGGACAGAGGCAGCAGGACATTTTCAAGAAAATCACACTGGGTGAAACCATAAACCTTACTAGGGTTTTGACACAGGCCAGTAATATCCCTTGGCCAGAAATCACCCCTGTTCAACCGGCCTGTACCCGGTAATCTTTGACAGGCTGCTCTGGTGATAGGTCAGTCACACTAGTCACCGCATCCCAAATCCCAGAACATTACCCCTAAATGACCATCATTGGCAGCATGTTAGGCAAAACTTTTGCACCAAATTAACGCCCAGGTGCTTTTTTCTTCCGATAGGCGGATTATCGGGTGGGCGGATTCTCAGTAATCTCCGGTATGATTTTCAGAGAATGTCTTTCCAAAACCCCAATCCAAGAGTGCTTACAGCAATTCACAGTAGTAAAAAGTCCAGGGAGTGAATTAATTTTGTTTGCAGAAGTTTCTTTTGTTTATTAAAGAAAAGAAAATATGCAACTTTACCAATCAAATTTATTTAATGTGAATAATATTAATGTCATTGTGAGTACCGGTAAACCAGAATGCGTTTGTTCAGACCAATGAATCATTGGGACTCGGGTTGAGTCTAGGTCATAGGCTAGGTCATAGTTATGACTAATAATGATGCTAATCTACATGTATGCTAATATTAAGTGCCTGCCAACACAGCCATAGTTATGGCCGAAGCATAGTTATAAGTAATCTGCATCATTAGAAAGCACACAATCATGTATTTTTAATACCTAATGTATGTAAATGAAACATATGATACAGTAGTCCGTATATTTTAAGACCATAAATTAAATATAGGACCACATAATTTGGTCACAAAGGCAGCTTGTGTGCTATTGGACTTTTAGTTTAAGATCCACTGGTATTTTTGAGTTTTCAAGGTCCCATGGCCATGGGTGGTTTTAAAATAGAGGGACAAATGTAAACATAACTAAACATAACAGGAATCTCCTGCTATCCTACTTTTGACAAGATAAAATATTCAGAACCAATGAAGTGAAAACCTGTACCGGTATTGAATACAAGTGAACCCGCCCCACAGACAACCCCGCCCTCAAAATTTTAAGATGACCCACCCCAAAGTTACCTGCTTTCTGAGAAAGTTATGAAAGGGTTTCTGGTACACATGGGCGAATATTCAAAAGCATTTGTAAACCCTAAGTTGCAATAAAATAAAATTTGGCCTAAATAGATGAAACCTCTGTTGATTTCTGTGGGAAATGTTCTATTTCTATCAACCATATTGACATGTCTCCTTAGCAAAAGCTGCCTAGTCTCACAACTATAATAATGCGTTTTGATGCAGTATTAATCAGGGATCTAGTTTCAACATTTATTTCAAATGATGTTTTGGGGTATCAAGCCATATTTTGTCACTTTTATGAAGAATCAGAATGCCGTTATTGTGGCCAAGATCCACATAGACTGAGGGCGGGTCGTTTTTCAAATTTTGAGGGCGGGTCGTCTGTGGGGCGGATTAACTGTACACCCCGGTATTTACGTTTATAAATCTTACTTGTGTCTAGACTTCAGCTCCTGAAATTCAGCCATTTCTTTTCTGATCCAAACTAGCTCATCGGCTGCTGACTGGAAGAAGGTGCCGTCCCCGCCCACGATACAGGTGGGTGGGAGGAGAGGGGTCGGTAGCTGTATGTGACAGTCCTGATTGGCCGGATGATCCCCTGAGCCCCGCCCTGTGACCTGTCCATCAAACTTGGATCCTGGAAGCTGGGCATGTCCATCAAATCTGGTCCCATCCTGTCTCAGCAGGAAAGCGTCTGGTGGGAGGAGTTCTATACCTGCGTGGGCGGAGCTTGACTGGGTGATTGGCTGGTCTGGTCGTTTGATTGACAGGTTGGTCCGAGACTCCTGGGAAAGGGACTTATGTGGCGGAACAGATGACAAAGAAACTGGGTCTGTCCTTGTTTGGCTTACTGAGGCCAAAGCTTGAGAGCTAACGACAGTTTTTTTTCCACCAAAATCTGGTACATTAGGCACACTGGCTTGGCCTTGGTTTAAAACTGGTTCAAGAGAGGGAGGAGCCAATGGTACGCCGGTTTCTGCTACTACAGTAGCAGCAGTAGCTTCAGCCCCACCACTATCAGGATAGCTCTCCATTGCCACAGTGTCATGTATACTGGCTTTAACAGCATCACTGGAGATATCCGCGCGGTGATCCTTCTCGGCCGGTGTCTGGGAGTGGGTCTGATACTGCTGGGTTGGTCTTGGCCCGGGACTTGTGCTGACGTGGCTGCCATTGGTGTCGTGGTGTGACAAATTTGTATCTTCAGTTGGAAAACTGCAAAGAACAATGGAAAAGCATTTGTGTTCAAAACTGACATTAAACTGATATTCTTTGCAGCTCTGCCAGGTCAAATCTCTGTTCTGATGACAACATGCGAGGCTTAATACAAACTTGAAATTAAAATTTAATATTTCGATCAAAGGGTTCCTAAATCACTATTCTAGGTAGAATCAAATACACACATGTCGATTCAGCTAATACGTTATTTACATTTATAAGTACCCCATGTGATCATGTCAGCTATTTCTGCAACCTCAGACAATACAGTGCATATATATTCTTTTACCAATACCATTTGTTGATAGAAGGAGCCACTACCTTAGGCACCAGTACTCTGCAAAAATCTTAAGTCTAGAAACGGATGTAAGTTCACCAATCACCTTGGCAGCCCTTGTCTTTGCCATGCTTAAGGACATTAGAGGACTTGTGATTTTTTGAGAAACTGGCCTGGTCGACAAGACACATTTTGAACAACCCTTAACTAGTAGGTCACCAAATACTCATGCAGAATCCCATTGATGGCTTCCTTCAGCTTGTCACACAATGGTTTCTTCACATCACTCACACTTTGTTAAGAATTTTGTTTTAATACGTAGCTGCTGTGTCTATTTGTCCATGTTCTCTGCTCACCGTTTCTGTGGACTGGGTATGTACAATCCTTCCCTCTTGAGAGAGTTGACGAGAAAATCTGGCCGCCTGGGGCCGGGTCGCATGGGTCGGACAGGCAATGGAACACTGGGATTGAGAAAAGACTGGAGTGTCTTCATGATTTTAAATGGTCTACAACTATTGCAAAAAATGCGCTAACTGTAACTACCGGTACTACTACTACTACATGTACTACTGTTACTACTACTACTGCTGCACTGCTCCTCCTCCTCCTCCTCCTACTACTACTGCTACTACTACTACTACTACTACTACTACTACGGCGGCTACTACTACTACTACTACCACTACTACTACTACTACCACTACTGTTACTACTACTACTGCTGCACTGTTCCTCCTCCTCCTCCTCCTCCTCCTCCTACTACTACTACTACTACTACTACGACGGCGGCTACTACCACTACCACTACCACTACTACTACTACTACTACTACTACTACTACTACTACTACTACTCCTACTACTCCTACTACTGCTACTACTACTCTTCTCAAGTCTTCTTTGTATAAAATATATATGTAAGTAATAGCGGGGGTAATTGCATTTTGATTGATATTTCTTTCTTTTTATTTTTTAACTGCCACCTTACCTTAGACCTGAGCCACATTGTATGGGGCCGTGTTTAGGGAGTCTTCCCGGAGAACTGCTGGGCTGGGGGGTAAGAAGGCTGGTGTTTTCTCTCAGACTCCCCGTTTGGAGTCCCTCCATCTGTATCCCAGCTTGGGTAGGGGGTTCGAGTCTAGGTGGTATAGAAATGGCTACATGCTGAGATTGTATAGGTTGGGTCGTGCTTGTTGCTGATCTCATAGCCGCCCGACGTGCTGCCAGGTGTCGCCAGTGGGATGCGCATCGTAGCACCACCTGGTGGATGCGGTAGTAACTCTGGCAAGAGGGAAGAAGTTTTGGAATTAAACATTACACTGTCACTATTTAATGTGTATTACACTGTCAGTATTACACATTACACTCTGACAGTGTAAACGTAAAAATTGATTGTAAAATTGTATGATTCCCGCCACTATTAATAAACAATACTAGCAAATCCTACTAAGTTTACCTGATTTGCTAGCACCTAGTGAACCTTGCAAAGTGGTAGCAAATGTACTTCAGAAATGAAAATGGACGCGAAAAATTCAAACCTGAGATGTGTAGTGAGTACTGACACTACCAGTGATGGTGCATGCCACAGGCCTAATTTCCTCCAACAAAGAAATACACAACCCCCTACTGACATATTCTTGTAAAATTCCAATTCAGTCACTTTTATAATTTTGAATAATTTTTGCCACTGGAAGCTGGTTTGATACTAAATTGTAGCTTGATGGTCAGAAGTTTGGCAGCAATAAAATAAGTGAATTTCAAGCCATGGACAATCACAAACCTGGGCACCCTGCTGTATCGCTAACGTCTGTCTCATTGCCGTCAGATCTGATGCGGTTTTCAGCCACTGGGTGGCGCCCTGTTTGAGTAGATATTCTCGTCGTCTGTTCATAGCCTGAGCCATTCTCGCCGCTTTACGTTTCTTCTCAGTCGTGTAGCCCAGCCAAGCCACAAACACCTGTAAGTGCATTTTGAAAATTTTACAGTCACAAGTCCAGGTAAGACAGGTAGGTATGAGTCGTTACCTAAAAACAGTTAAAACATTTAGGCATTCCTGTTTGTTACAAACTGCCAGGTATGCGCCATGCAAAACTCTTCAGACTAACTTCTGCATAGAGCAATAATTAAGGCAATATTTTAATGCATACCATCCCACCACACATGTAAACACTGTATGGAATCAATTATGGTAATATACAGGTACCACATTTCACAAATAAACAACTTTTGGGTGTATAATAAACTGTACAGGGGTCCCTCTGTTAGTGGCCACTCTCAACAGAGGCCACCCTCTCTAATGAGGCCACGAATTTTTGACGCTGCTACTAGGAATGCATTTACTTCTCCCTCTTGCCAAAGGCCACCTCTCTAATGTGGCCACAATTTCTTGGCAAATAGGGTGGCCTTGTTAGAGAGGACTACTGTATATGTATTGCATGCCCACTGTTACAAACCTCAGGAAGAGTTGCTATAACACCCTGCAAACAGTCATGTCAAATACCAGAGTACATCTGCACAAACTAAGCCGGGTTAAACTACGCCAGGTCAAAACCAAATCAAATGTAAAAGGGTGTAAAAGATTATCCTTCCAGTGATCTCTCCAGTCCTGTTTCTCTACAGTCTACATTTTACCTTTCGCTGCAGACACAGACTCCACTGCCACAGTGAGATTCCCGTCTTCTCCTGCTCAACTCGGACGTCAGACAGCCGGGTGGTCCAGTGGCGAAAAGTGCGCTCTGTCAGACGGGTGTTGTAGAGCCAGACGGCCTGTCTTCGCAACAGCTATAAATACAACAACAGTCACCATGGTTACTGTCAATCATAGTACAATGGAACCTCATGCTGCAACCATCTTAGAATAAGGACCACCTCAAAGTAAAGACCACTTCCAACCAGTATCAAAAGATTTTCAGTGTTTACTATTTTTAGCGATAAGGCCACCAGACAATTAAGACCACTATTTGACAGTTCCCATCAGTACATTTTTTTTACATCTGTGCATTGCTACATACAAACAACCACCAATACTATGCAGTTGGGAGGTTTGTCTCCAGTGTGAACTTGAAAATACCTGATATGGGTGGATTTGGAAACAAGGGTTGCTTCACATACATTACACTGGAAATGTATCTCCCTGTGTGGGTTCTAAGAAGGACAATTAGTTGGGCTTTCTGAGCAAAGGTGGCTTCACACACATTACATTGAAAAGGTTTGTCTCCAGTGTGACTTTGAAGAGGCCTGGTAAGAATGCCTTTCCAAGCAAAGCTTGCTTCACATGATTACATATATACAGTTCACTGCCACTGCTAGGGCAGGCTGTCAACCACTGACCCCTTTCATGTCTGTCAACCCATACGCAACCTAGTGCATTGATGTCCAACCCAGTCACCTCACACTCTACCCCCATCAGATGATAACCTACCAGCCCAGACATGGGCCAGTGTCCTGAGTAAGCTTTACCCACATGTTACCTGACAGGCCACGACCACTAGTAATGGCCTTAAATATGTTGATATCCCCTTGGTTTGGCAGGTATAAGAAATATCTTTCCTGTCATTCTCCATAAAAAAATGCATCTGGTAAACCATAGGCTCATTGGGAAACGTCAGAAAACTGCATTCAATCAATGAGCTTTCCATGAGTAACCGTGTGACAATTTTGGACCAAAGACAATCGGAAAGCGTCAGTTACCTTAGTGGTACCTCCACTAGTACTTTCAAGGACAGGCTATACCACATCTTCTGGATAGGACGTACCCTAACAGTATTTTCACAAAATTTTGGTGCAATATATACATATATAACAACTGGACCTAAAGTCTGTCCATAAGTAAGGTTCTGTAAAATATTAGCTCAAACTGATGTGTTCTTTACAATGCATTTTTCGACGGAAAATATTTTTGAGTAATTTTTTACTCAAAAAATGCCCATAACTCAGTGAAAAATGACGGCACCTGAAATATTTTATAACAGCTTCTAAAGCATGTCCATATGCATGTTTCTGCAAATAGCCTTCTAAATCTGAGGTTATCTTCCCCATGCATGGCCCCAAAACCTGCGGCGGAAGATATTGAAAAAAAAAAAGTTGGAAACCCTATGGGGATCCCATTTGCGGATGGGATGCCCCAATAATAATGTGATCCTGACCTTTGCCCTCTGCTCCCACCTGTTTGTGGATGTTGTGTCGTTGATACTGTCGCCAGGCCAGCCACATCTGCAGCAGCAATTTGCCGCGGTGATGCTCAGCTGCCTGCTCATACTGGAGTCGGACCAGAACAGCGGCGTCCGTCGACTGTTTCCAGATGGCAAAAGTTCTCTCCAGGTTACCTGGGGGCATGATGAAATGCTGTTTTTATAGATACACATAAATAACATTGAAATGAAATTAGGTGATCGGTTTTGTCCCTTGTCTGCACATGTCATGGCTGGGTTAACAACGGACAAACAGCACAAGGGCAATGGCACATACATGTACAGTAGTCCTTCTCTAATAAGGCCTCTGTTGAGAGTGGCCACTAAGAGAGGGACCACTGTAGCATATACATAATCCAGTTTCACAGCTGAAAGGCAACCGTGGAGAGATCACAAACTACCGAAACAAGCAAGCATAATACTGATAATAAATTTGATTCTTGCTAAAGGTACATGGAAAACAATAGAAACAAAGCAGTAAAGTATGGAACTGAAGTTGTCACCAGAGTGAAAGTTGGAGCTTTTGACCCATCTCTTTCGGTCTTCATCAGAAAAATGAATAATTTGAATAATTTAAATAATCCTGAATAATTTCAGGATTACCGCTAAAGGTGCTTACAAGAAAGTATGTTTTATTCTACATAGTCTTATGCACAACAAGTGCTGAACTGTTTCGTTATGATCACCACACATACGGAAAATACACAATGTTCAAGGGAATGCCTATTACAGTTGAACTATCCACTACACAAGAGGGAAGAACAAACAGATAACGCTGAGTTGAGTATAATCCTCACCTCTGTTGAGGATGGTCGTTGCTCTCTGTATGAGCTGGGATGTCTGAGCTTTCTTCTGAACATGGACCACTGTGTGACAATGCCATTGCGTCCACACCTGGAAAGAGACCATTCCCCTGCCAGTAACAGTCTGAGCTTTAGAACCTAAATAATATAGTGGTCCCTCTCTTAAAGGACACTCTCCAGAGAGGATGCCCCTCTAGAAAGGACACAAATTCTTGCAAGCAAATACCATGAATGCATGTGATGCTCCCTCTCCCCAAAGAACACCTCTAATAAGGACAGAATTGTGTGGCAGAATGTGTGTCCGTATTAAAGAGGAACTACTGTATGAGGATGTGTACAGTGGTCCCTCTCTAAAACTCTCCCTACAGAGTTTTACACCTTTAAAGGAATACAAATTCTTGGCAGGAAGTACTATGAATACCTGTGATATTTCTTCTCACCAAAGGGAGAGCTCTCTCAGGGAAGAGTTGTTTGGCCATAGCAGGCAGGGGCGGATGCAGAATTTGTTGATAGGGGGGGGCACCCACCAAATCGTCGAAGGGGGGGGGGGGCACCTAAGCGGGTATCTGCGACATGATTTGTTTCAAGCCATCACAGAAATCGGAAGTACACATAAAAATAGTGCCGATACGCTGTACAAAGTATTTTCGAGAACTCCGGCCCTGGATTTGGACTTTTTGGAAAGCAGCTCCAGAAGCCTACCCTAGCCAGAAGTTGACGGTCACAGTGACGTGTTGCTATCGCACATTTCTGTCTGTCCACCTTCGCCTTGGTCACATGATGTTGCCACTCTGTCAAAGCCCATCTAGATAACAAAACAGGACAGACTTGCAATAAACAGATCTGGCTTGTAACACAATGGCTTAAAATTATGTCACAAATGTTAAAGGCGTGGCATACGCAAAATACAATGTAGATCATTTGAATCCAAGTTCAAAATGGGATAAAAAGCAAACTTTCATTAATGCTGGTAACATACGCAGAAATTCTGTATATACTTGGGTTTGGACTACATCAATCAAAGCATCAGAACAATACTGTATGCATACAGCTCACTCAGTGCAGAACAATCCAATTCATGGTTTTAACGTTCAGGAATATGTTTTATAACTTTTACACAAAATTTACAATGAGATACTACTAAGCAGTGCATCATCGAGCAGTATTTGTGACCGAATATGCCATGAACCATTTACAGTAGACCCTCTCTTAAAGGACACTCTCTAGAGCGGACACCCCTATAGAAGGGACACAAATGTTTGACAATAAATTTTATGGACTCGGACAAGTCCTTATATTGTTTTAACATAGCGAACATCAGGTCCTAACCTTTGCATGATCGTAGCAGAGAATGCAGCACAAGCTAATAACCGGCGTTAAACCCCCTAAAACGCCGTAATCCCACTTTAATCTACGGTAAAACCGATCTACACCTCCTGGGATTGGATTTTACCGTGGTCCAGTGTTTTCCCGCGTCCCTGACAAAGGCTGACTGCTAGCCGACCTGCCCACGAATCACAGAGTTCGAAATCGCGAACCGTGACCGTGCATTGTTCGTCTGCGGCTATCGGCGGTGGACTGCCAAAACCGTACCATTCAGTCGTTTAGCTGAGGACAGAGAAACAACGTTTTCTTAAGCAGCACTAGC
>JAAUYG010041695.1_pt1 | contig 19388 bp, 17 predicted proteins | sample 7278091 | NCBI WGS metagenome assembly JAAUYG01 (sample SAMN14350201, study PRJNA611818) | marine sediment metagenome | isolation source: surface marine sediment (0.6m) | place: French Polynesia: Moorea | collected 2018-08
AAAACGGCTGATCTTAAAGCAAAACGGACGAAAATTTGGGACTCGGGGTACTACAGTGCACATAGGTAGGGTAGTGACTTTTGATGCCTGATTCCTTCATTTTGTTCTGGGGTCATTCGGTGCACTTTGCAAAATTTCCGATGTTAAGATTTTCAAAAGGCTACTGCTCCCCCAGTTTTCATTCAATTTCAACCAAATTTTATTGTAAGTATGTTGGTCATGAGGGAATTCAGCCTGTAACTGTTTTTGCCGATCTGCCAAAATAAAAAAAAATATGGCACTTTAAATTTCTTTAACACAGAACCATATAGGGCTGGAAATTACAAAACGCTACACCTCCTGCAGTTTTCATCCGATCTGGGCCAAACTTTATGGTAAATACAGCAGTCATAGGGGAATATAAGATTATGGATGTTTTGGCCATCTGCCAAAAAGTTAAAAATTTTGTGTCACTTTGAAAAACACAGTAGCATATGGGGCTGGAAATTTCAAAACGCTATTCCTCCCACAGTTTTCATCTCATGTCAGCCAAACTTTACGAGGACGTTGGGCTACCATGGTGCAATACAAGCCATTACTTTTCTTGGGGATCGATCACGCTTTAAAAATTTTGTAGCACTTTGGAATTTTAACATGGGGAGTCAATGGGAAAATCTAAAATGTGGAATATCTCGAAAACGTCTAATCGTAGACCAAAACAGACGAAAGTTTGGGACTTGGGATCCTATTGTGAATGTATAGAAGGTACTTTTGATACCAGATTCTTTTAGTTTGGTTTGGGGTCATTTGGTGCACTTTGCAAAATTTCTAGTTTAACATTTTTTTTTTTAAAACTCCGCTGCTCTCCCAATTTTCATCCAATTCATCCAAATTTTATACAGTGTATCATAATCATACAGGCTGTCACTTTTCTGGTGATCAGCCAAAAATTGCACAAGTTATGGCATTTTGAAATATTCCTTATGCAGGACCATATGCTGCTATAATTTTCAAAGTGCTATTTCTCCCACAATTTTCATTGGACTCCATCCAAACTTTATGACAACATTGGTTACTATGGTAAATCTGAATGCCTGTCAGAATATGAGAATTTGGCATCTAGTACCTAAGATAACACATTCTATTTAAAACTTTTCAAAACATTCTTGTGTACTGGGTCTTCAGTTCAAGCAGAGCGTCAAGGCCCCTGGGCCTCTTGTTTAAAGTCCACCTTCATTAAAAGACCACTAAATTTGGTCCCAAGGTATGGATTTTAGGCAAAATTGAGCCTTATTTTAAGAATACAAAATTAGACGGACCACTGTACTAACACTTACCGTTCCAACAGAGCTATCACCTAGGTTACTTGGTCTGGCTCGAACGGTGTTTGGGTCAAGTTGTATTAACGGCAGTGGAGTGACATCTTGCCCATTCTCGTCAAACACCTAGTCAAATACAATGTCCATATTCACCATATACATTTTCAGTTACAAATGAATATAAGGGCTTCACATGGGTCCAAATATTTTATGCTATGTCACACGTCACCTTTTATTTTTTCCCTATGTCCCCATGTCACTTTTTATAAAACATTGACGTCGCTTTCTACAGTTTTTATAAAAGGCCACGTCGGATTTCTACAACTTTTAATGTGACCGTGTCGCGCTTCGTTTTTTACCCATGTGGAGCCCTAAATTCATGTAGTCGCCATTCTTTCTTGAATATTGAAATTCTTAAATTTAAGTAACGTCATACTTTACAAGAAGAATGTTGGGAGTTCTATAAAATATTTGCAAATATGCACTGCTAATCAGAATTAAAATTAAAATTATTTGGCAGCTACGGAAGACACACTGGTTGGATTTTTAACATGCACAGGGTTTGTTGGCTAGGATTACAACTGAAAACTTTTAAAAACACTCGGAATTCAGAATAAACTCTTAGAAAGCATTTATCAGTACATTTTTTACATAGTGATAATAACTCAATCACTTGATCAATAATTGTTTTTTATAGAACTTTAAGGCACAGGTAATATAATTATAATCCCTGCATGATTTCTTTCTTGTGTCTATTTATTTTTTCTCCCACCGGCAATTACATGTGAAGTACTGTCGCTAACAAAGTTCAGGTTTCATTCACACATGTTAAAAATTAGGCTGGAAATGAAATGGTTCATTCATAAGATTGGAACGCTGTACCTGAACAGGAGGGCGAATGGTCCCCAACATTTTCTCCGAGCCTCCTGCCATGTTTCGTCTACTGGAGGAGGAGAGGATAGTCCTGGAGGTCCCCCCACCATAAACACTCTTCTGGATGAAGCTTTGACTTTCAATGGAATTTGGGCCCACACCACCACGCTTGGAAGTCTTAGGAACCCTGGCTCTACAATGGTAAGTAAGTAAGTAAGTAATTTTATTTCCAAAGCCAAACAGTGTGCACATGTATTATACATTACTGGTTTAACTTTTGTCAATCAGTTGAGGTATTTTTCATCCCAGTTTTTCACTCAATCACAGAGATGAGCTAGGACAGCTGCTTCTAATAAACTATAATCTTGCTTTATTCAGACTTACATTTTATAATAACTTCTACACTGGTATATAGCTGCAAAGGACATGAACACTATGCCAGGTACCATTATAGCTATACAGGTTTTAAAGGTTGACCATGCACGCATGCACATTCACATATTGGACATATCACTCGTAGCAGTTCCTGTAATATGGATGACAGTATATATGTACATATATAGCTACATGTACATGTATATGTATCACTTTTTTATCACTCAGAAATATCTGAAATTTCCTTATAGTTTGCAACACTATCATGGCAGAAGTAAAAGGCATCATGGCAGAGTACGCTCCATAAGCTAAAACTTTTTTTCTGAATCCTGTCCTTTTTTTTTGAGTTAACTTCTGACTCCATATGTTCCATACAAATCAAATATTGGTAACACTTGCAACAATGTAACAATAACAGAACCAACACAAACACATTTAACCATAGGTCACCAGAACTACCAATATTATCATTGTTACCCCTAAATTATGGTACCAGTACTACGTATAGTAAAAAGTGTAAATTATGGTACCGGTACTACATATAGTTAAAAGTGTGTGCCATCTGCACATTCAGTAAACCATGTGGTTATACAGTGAAACCTCTCTTGAGAGACCACTGCCATGAGAGACCACCTGTCTTGACAGACCACCCATTTTCGGCAGAAGGACCTACATTTCAATATAACTGCACCTGTCACCAGAGACCACCTGTCTTGATAGACCACATTTTTGTGCCCCATGGAGTGGTCTTTCAAGACAGATTCTACTGTAATCATATCACCAGCTGCAAGTTGGAGTCCGTAGTGCATGGAGGTGTGTGCGGGTGTAGGTGTGGTAAGTAATGCTCTGAACCTGGCTTATTTGGGCTGAACGATCTATGCCTGACAATTATTGCCATATGCCAATTAGCCACCGACTCAATTCTGCCACAGGTGCATGAGGTGAGCAGAAAGGAATCACTCAGACCATTATACTGACTCTGAGCCAGCCAGTTATTTTTTACCTAATTCATTAAGCGCAAAGCTGAGAAGCACAAACCTCCCAGTTTCTATGTCTTTGGTATGATGTGGTCGGAGATCAAATCCCGGCCTCCTGCACCCTGAGCGGACGCTCTAACCGCTAGGCTATGGGGGCAGTCCCCCATAATAATTAGGCGACAGTTCTGACATATACCCTTTAGGCACTTGCAAATTTGGACTCTGGGTCAAGACCCTTAGCATGGAAACATTAACTGTCTTATATGGAATTCTGGAACGGCAGTCTGCTGAAAGTGCGCAACTTAAAGGTCTAGCTTCCATAGGGGTATAGTTCATTTGATTGTATCATGGCTATATCGATAAATTATAACTCTTCTGACGTCACAGTGGGATAGCTACGTTGGCCACTAAACTTGTACTTACAGTACGTGTATTTAAATGATGCATGTTTCGACTAACAGTCCCTAAAATAACAGTGTATAACATAACGCTGATCTGTTAATTTGTGCACATGCGTGCACTTTAGTTAGGGCTAATATCATGAGACTGATTTATGAAGTAATTGAAGTTAATATTGTTCAGGGCACCCTTCTATTAATTGTTCAATCTTTTTCATATACATAAATAGCTATATATATATTCATGCTCGTGCAGTCATCACTTAAATGTAAACACAGCAGGGTCATATATGAGGTCCATCAGTGAACTTGATACTTATTGCAAGGAAAATATTGCAATAGCTGTGCAGCAGTTTTGCCTGTGGCAGTGAACCAGTGTACATTACATGTACCAGCTAGAATATTGTAACTTCAATAAATTAAAAGCTGATCTGCTTAAACTCATCAGCAAAATTAGGTCACCAACTGGTAGTCAGACTTTGCACAGTATGCAGCTAGGTAATAGAGATAGGCAGTATTACTATGATGGCAATACAGATTATCACAAATAGTACTCTTTAACAGTGTGTATAAGGTAGGACATATGCAGATAGAGATACTTTAAAGAATTAAATGGGCTGCACGTGTATATAGCTATTTACCACTTAATGTCTAACTGTTTAGACAGCTGGTTTAATTATAACTTAAGTTATAACTTGCCAACTTATAGTTTAAGACACTGTGAAGTAGATATACTAAAACTAGCTAGTTGAATTAAGTTACAAAGAGTTAGATAGACTGCATCCATATATGCCCAGGGGTTATATATAGGATATTTGGGGTAAGCTACTGTGAGTGTACCACCTGACTACCAGTCTGTGGGACATGTATGCAGTAGCTATAGTCACTAATATTCACACTGATTCAAGCCCCAACACCGCAGTACTATGGGTATACATGGGTCTATAAAATATTGCCCGATTCGAGTTTTATTTTTTAATAAAGTGCTGCAAATCGCAGATCATTATTTAAGACCCCTATCTGAATCTTATATTAATTAACATCCAACAGCCATGGGGAGTCGCAGATCGCTCTTTAACAGAAATTTTTGGTCTAGTCGCAGATCAATCGTTAACAGACAGCCTAGAGTGTAGTCGTAGATCGATCTTTAACAGCTAGCAATAGCCATGGCCTTGGAGATCGGAATTTAACAGCAACTGCATGCAAGCCGCGGATCATTATTTTAGTGACGGACTGGCTCATCAGATTGTAGTTTTATAGCACGGCAGTATGGAGTAGACAATCACTTAATCAGTTAATTGGGGCTACTACTAGCCTTAGCCGGAAGACCTGTCTGCTGCAAGCCTTTAGTTTAGACTCGTTTTTCACACCTTCTGACTGGACACGACATGATTGCGCGGCTGCGCGCCTGCCGCGTCCATCAGAAAATTGTAAATAGCTGCAGGCGAGCCAGGTATTCCGGCTACTACTAGCCTATGCCTACTACTAGGCTAGTAGTACTAGAGGCCCGGGACTAGAGGTCTACAGCAGGTACAGGTTCAATCTGAGTTGTTAACAGGTTAAAAGCGATTTTAATCCTATCATGCTATGCTCGCGGTTAGGGTGACACTTGCCCTGTTTGATGCTGAGTCTTATTTTTCCGCGTCGAAGTCGACATGACTGTTGTTGTGTCTTTTCTAAAATCAAAATAAGCCTAAATCACTCTAAATACTTTTCCAGTAAGTTTCGAGCGGTGTGTAGCTTATGACGCTCAATGTTGCCATGCATGCCGAAGTCATATAAGACACCTCTTGTGATTGGTTCCTAAATTTAGCTCCAAATAAGCGTTCCCCAGAATAAATATCATTGATATCTGACAGATAACTAGATTATGTACTCAGTGGCCGTCGTATGTGGAGCAACAGTTGTCTGACGTACAACACAAATGTGAGTTGGCGCAAATTAGTGCAAATTGTCAAGAAGACACATAACACCGATATATTGATTAACCAATGGACACCCATGACAGAATGAAAGGAATCCAAGAAAGGGAATACCACCAGCCTCGTTCTGAATCTTTCCGCCATCCCATAATAGTTGCAAAGATGGCGGAGGTAAGTTAAGAGGGAAATATAGTGACGGTGTTGAAACTTTTAGCTGATCCGAGAACGTTAGCTGCTACATACTACTTATTTCCCGGTCTTCTTTTTCCCAAAGATCTGGTTATTACACTCTGTAAATATTGGACCGTCCAGGTATACCAATGAGGAGCTATGGAGCAATTTTCCCAGCTTTCTGAAATTTGGCTGTTTGCGAGGGATGAAATTTCCCGGGCCGAAATTTGATTTTTGAAGAAATATTTTTAGAAATATTTAAACTGGTAAAGCATGCCGTACAAGACTAGCTAATTATACTCTGTTGTTTGTTTCCAGCCAGCAACTAGCGAGTCAAGTCCCGGTAAGTAAGCTCTTTGGATTTTAGATTTTTTTTTTTTAAATATGCAAATTAGCCAAGTCGGTGCCAATGCCAGTCTCCGTACCCAGGGCCAAGAGCCGCCCCATCCGCGCTGCCTTGGCTTGGGTGCTTGCATTTAAGGTTTCGCTCTATTAACTTGGTTAAAACATTTTTTTGAAGCTTTTGAATATAAGTAAACTTGTAGGCAACAGTTAACAAGTGCATAAGTATGAAAGTGCTGTGTAACTGTATGTAACCAATCCCGGGTAATCAATAGTTCTCTTTGATCAAGTCAGGTATTTAAAACAAGTTTTGAATTTTTTTGTTTTTTTTTAATTTCCATGTAAAAAATACCTATACTGAAAGGTCTTTATATATTTAGTCTTATGAAGTTTCCACAAATCTATGATTAAGCTCATCTTTGTTTTGTGGTGTTCTTAAATACTTAAGTTATATAGTAGTGAGTACTTCTACTGTGAGACTTTTATCTTTATTTAGCAACATTATAGATCTATTAATGAAATCTGTAGTGATGCCTGCAGGTACCTTATTCAAGCAACTTCATAAATTTCAGACACTGATCGGGACTTCGACCCATCAGCTGAAATGATGGTTCATGATTTTGATGATGAACAGACCATGGAAGAAGAAGAAGCATATAGCAATGCTGAAAGTGGAACTAATGAATTAGATGATTTGCAGAAAGTAAGTTCATTCGTTCAAGGGGTAACAAAATATGTTGTTAACTCAGTTTTCTCAGAAACCTCTGCATGGATCCAGGCCAAATTTTGTGGAAAGCTACCTATCCGCCGTATATGATTAGCAGAAAGTAAGTTCATTTGGACAGATTTTACTTTCCATAAAAATAGAAGCATGTACCTTGTATCCCCGGGCTTGTATCTTTAAACATGTTAAACATATTAAAATGGAAAGTCTTAAGACATTTTTCTTGTACATCCTCATTTTCTTGTACATCCTCCAATATATGTTATGTGTTCATCTTGCATTACACTCAACATGCTCGAATGGCATAAAACTAACAGTAAAACAAACATAGCACCTACATACTTGCTATTACGCTTTAGCACACACATATGATTATTTCCTAAATATGAACAGGATTAAACACATGGTGATGCCACATGTATGTACAGTGATTCATGTAACGTTTGCAATGCATTTAATACTTCTCTGCTTTAAGGCATGCATCTACCCCTGTCAGCATGGTCAAGATTAGAATCTTTACCTCATTTTCAAGACCATTAGGCACCTACATCTCTGGACCGTGTTATTCTGGTTGAACCAGAGGTCTTAATCATGTTAATACAGGAACTACGGTATGCAAATTTGAAACACAAAAGACACTTATATTGAGTTTGTTTCTGCAATTTTCAGGAAGGAGATATGCCAATTGAGGACCTCCTTTCAATGTACTACAGTCATCAACAGGCTGCAGAAGGTGAAGGTGATTCACCGAATCATCCAGCCATGGAGCTCCACGAATCTCGCTCCAGCAGCGAAGAGGAAATCCTGAGTAACCAAGACCTGACTCTGGATAAGGAAGAAATTGCTCGCGACCTTCAGCTGAAGAATGAGGATGAGCATGAAGGGGAGACCAGTGTTACGGATTTACTAGACAGTGTAGAAATGCCATCTCAAACAGTGCGTCTGCTTAGATGTAAGTTGAAGCCTAGAAAAGCTTTCTTAGGTTACTTCCAATCTATGTCTGAAACTAAAAGAAGAGCATTCATGATATTAAAAATGCTTAAAGTGTGCATGTGTGTGTTTATTCATAGTCAGATCCATTGAACAAATCCATGCAAAACATATCTAGTATTTATTATCTGCCTAATGCATGTCCAGATGTAAAAATATTGCTAAAAGACTGTGACAGAAATTAGTGATGGATCTGGGCTAGTCTGTATAGAACTAAGCCAAAATTATAACTGGACTGGTGCTAAAACTTGCATACAGTCAGCATGTCAACTTTATAGAAATCAATTTTGCCTACAATGCCCAGGAAGAGGCTGCCTCTGTGTCTGCTGTAATGAATTTGTGGAAGGTTAAAGTTTTATGCCTTTGTGAGTAGGTGGTTCCTCATCTCATATTCGTTTGTGTTGTTTTCCAGCAAACAGCCAAGATGGTAGCTCAGATGATGATTCTGAAGACCTCGATTACCAGCCAGTAGCAGTGGATGACTGGAAAAAGGTACGAACCATATTTAAAATGTATGAAACAACATATACACATAAAAATAAAATAAAGAAGCTATTCAAACTGTGTTCAGTAACTCTTACTAGTAGATAAAAGTTAAGAAGTGCATAAAGCATTTTCTTTCATGCATTTGGCAATTATATATTTAGCAAGTGTGACAAATTTTTAATTACTACATATTTCTGGGTAAAAGTAACTGATTAAGTTTTTAAGGGGCTCATTTGTGCTGCTTGTTTCTGTTACTGGCCGATTCAGCCAGCTGTGAGGTTTACAAATGCCTTGCTTTTATTAGACTATCCAGGTTGGTTCAGATTATCAAGCTGTTGTACCGCAAGGGCTGTGCAAATATGAAGATACTCCTGGAGGTAAGTTTTTGTGAAAGTAGATGTTGTACAAGTATCTGAGTTATTTGCTGTTTCTGTGTTCCTTTGTAAATTTACAAGAGGGTGGATGCAATCTTTATATTTCCAGTAGTAGTGGTAATTGTAATAGGTTTATTTTGGAGTGAAAAGATGTACATAATATGTAGATAATATTAAACATGATTATACATTATGTTGCTTCTCAGGATGAAACCAGAGCAAATGTGAGTAAACCATTCAATAACGGGGAAAATAGAAATACATTGTACTCGACTATATATATGTGCCATTGAATGGTTGGTTTTAATCCATGGCCGAGTGTGATTTGCGTCATTAAACAAACAATATTGACATTATGAAGGTCTGACAATTCTGAATTATAATACAAGTGTACTCATGTTTTCAGGTAATGAAAGTGAGAACAGACTGCTGTGGGATCCAGCAAAATGCGAAGATGCTGAAGGTAATTGGTGTTAGGAAGTTCATTATTTGACCAATGCAGAAAATCTGCTGTATCGGTTGCCAATTTCTTGGGTGTTTTCTGTACAGTTTGCAACAGGTATACCCTTAACAGAATACTTGTCAGCCTGTCTTGTATGGTTCACATAAATTGTGTTTGTAATTTTACCACCCTAAGAGTGTCAAGTGTTCTAAGTATTTTAAAGGCCAGGGTCCCGAGGCCTTACAACAGGAGGTGGAGGGGAGAGGGTAACCCATTGGGTAGTGGTCTGCAGGCCTACACCACCCAAACATACACACATGTGCTTCTTGTGGTGGCACTCAATCCAGTGTGTCAAGCATAGTGGAAACTCAGTAGTTGAAACAATACGCAAAGCAGAAACTCCTAAACTTTTTGCTTGGGCCTTTGTGATTGGCACTTTTATCAGAGAGTTTGTATGTTGATGGTGTTTTCATTTCTCAAGACAAGACTGATATAACGGACACACATCACAATCAACTAGTATATCCAGACTTTTCCTATTCGGCAGCCAAAACCCAGTTCAAGTTTCCTGGGTCATAACTGCAAACCACACTGTATATATCTATAGCAGAGGCAGTCTGGCAGTATCTGAAGAAAGTATTTGTGCAGAAAGTAAAGTGCAGAAAGTATTTGCCTAAATCTTATGATATGTAAAGTTTCTAGAAAATCCATACGATAGTGTCAACGTATATTGAATTGAAAGCTTATATTGGGCCTCTACTGTGGGCCCTACCCCCATTCCCACCATACTGAATAGGCCCGCCCAATCATGCCTTTTATATGGGGAAACCCGTCTTTAAACCAAAGAGTTGTCACAGTCAGAAGTCATGCATATAAAGAAATGAGCATTGATATACATGTGTATGCACTGTTGCGATGCTGGAAGTATTTGTTTCACTCATCTGACGTTTTGCTTCCTTGTCCAGTGGAACAGTACCTTTGTGAAGTGCACAGACAAAATATGCAAGCAGCACAGGGTGTGTCCGCATTGCCTCAGGGAGAGCATGTCCGTGACGACGAACAGGTGAGTCCCGACAAATACATGCTCCGTAGAGAAACTGTTCAAGAAGAAAAAGATTTAACACACATGGATCTGGGTGTATGTTAACGCGCTAAATGTGTCACTTTGAACTACATTGTACCTGCATGCTGGACGGACATTAGTCGTCAATAAACTACTACAACTACTATGTCACCTTACTTTGGATAGTCAAAGTAAACTGTTTTGTCTTCTTTTTCTCAGGCATTGTACCTCCTATCGCAGTGCAGACACAATGTTGACGAGGCCCTGCGGAGAAGGAAAATGCAGTCTGTGCCTCCATCTGGTAAGTTATGATGTACTGGTTGTGGTAATGGTAGTGTTTACTACTTGGTAACATATTTGGATAATAGAAGTATGGCTATGTTAATATAATCCATGAGTTCAGCTACATTAGACCATCACTTTCAGTTGAGCTCAGAATTGGTACCACTTGCCAGCACAGCCAAGAGTACGTTTGTTTCCTTTTCAGTCGTTTCTCTGGCTTGTATTTCTAAAGTCACCGCCAAATTAGGACCACTTTCCCATTCCATAAGTGGCCTAGGTCTTTGGATTTACCAGTAATTTTGGCTGAACTAGTACAATTAGTGGGTCTTAGAAGAAGAACAAGCAAAATTAGGTTTCTGCATTGTAGGTTTGAAACCCGCACCTGCATCCACACCTCCACCCACGCACCTTTGGTCTTGTATGTACCGCATATGGACAAAAAAAAGTATAATCTATTTCAGATCCAATGAGCCTATGGTCTGAAGAGGAGTGCAGAAACTTTGAAAGTGGCTTGCGGCTCTATGGAAAAGATTTCTACCTCGTTCAACAAAATAAGGTAAGTATTCTCCATATATGGCTCCCGTCAAAACCATATATGGCTCCCGTCAAAACCAAAAATTAGGACATTTACATGATTTACAAAAAAAAAAATAAAATTACATAACAAAAACATGTGTTCCCTTACGCCATTGAGGCAACCAGCAGGGATAATGACTCGATTCTGTAAATGTTTTGGCTTCCATGGAATCAAAGTCTATGATGGTAATAGGGCATTAATAGGGGATGGGCCGTAGAGGAATAAAAGGAATAAATTAAAAGATTTAGTATCACACTGCTGCACATTCGGCTCTTTACAGAAACGCTTATCAAGTTAATGGCATCAAGTTAATATGTGCCAAACAGGAATGCATTCACAACAGCCAAGTTAGGATTCTACGTGTAGATAGAAATTACCCACACTAGTGCCTCACTGTCTGCATCATATTTGGAAGGAATATTAATGTACAGCATGTAGGTATGAACTTGGTGCCAGCTCTGACTAAAACCCAACCTTCACAGGTTGCTATCGTTAATGTACATGCATGTATAGGATGTTGCCTCAGAATGTCTGTTACCTATGTTATTGTGAACTCCTTAAAGTAATATGAATCCTGACAATTTGGTAGATATATAGCAGTATTTCTTTTCTTCCCTCCCTACCAGGTTAAAACTAGATCAGTAGGAGAACTGGTTCAGTTCTATTATCTGTGGAAGAAAACCGAGCGGCACGACGTATTTGCCAACAAGAATCGTTTGGAAAAGAAGAAGTATGCTCTGCATCCAGGCATCACGTATGTTGTGCTTGGCGTTTTTGGCATGTGTTTCAGTTTCTTGGACAGTTACAGATTGCATTATTCTTTTAGTATTACAATAAAATAATGTAATGAAATGGTGTAAAATTTTTGATTTGGATATATTAAACCATGGGCAATATAAATCATGGTTGTTAACAGGGTATTTGTGTGTTTGATACGAAGAATTTTTAAGCTCGTCACATTGATGTGGTAGTGTTGTAGTTTAGCAGCTGATCAGAGAGGTAGCTTCTCATGTAGTAAGAATAAAAGTAAAACTTTCCATCTAACACATGTATGATCTATTTTCTATACACAAATAAAGTTACTAGTCCATACTATATATAGAAATGTGAGTAACCAAAGTGTTTAGTGGTGTTACGTATGGTAAAGTTGTGAAGTAAAATTTGCTCCCTTTTCTGATCTCCAGAAGTTCTGTTCCGAACTGTTCCAGGGATTATATGGATCGCTTCCTGGATGAACAAGAGAATCCCCCTGTGACCCGGGATCGCTCGTCAAGCCCCAACATCAACTCACTTCTATATGGAGATCCCAAGAGACACCATTCGGAGATCCGTGATCCTAACCAGGACTTGGCCACGGCTCTGGACATGGTCCAGAAAGTGGTGGACACTCATGCTGGTCAAGGCTTGTCTCCTCTAAAATACCACCTCAACGAGTTACACAGCGCCACCTTGGGAGGAGCTGGAGACTGTTTTAATGCTGAGTTGGCAGGATGCGCCAGCACTGGTCAGCCCGGCCCATCAGCTGAGGGACAGAATTTAGGATTACCGGTATCTACGGCCAGTTTCCCTCCGATCTGCCCGGCACCGACAACTGAAGCTGCAGGGGGGGCAGCTATTACTACGGTACAGCCAACAGCAGTGACCCCAACACCGCCAATGTTAGCAGGTGCGCTCTCTCCTCAAGCAGAGCCCAGTTTTCTTCTTGGTTGTCCCACTAGTGAAAACGTTGAGGGTGGCACAGACTCACAGCCTGCAGCCAAACGAGAAATCGAGCAACAGTCTAAAGACGGCGTTGGTTCGCCCCCATGCAAACGTTTAAAAACTAGCCCCACGGGACCCATAGCGTCGGCGACGTCTTCTTCGGCAAGTGCTGCTGGGCATGATTGTGTAGCAGTCAACCTCCTTGAACGCTTAGACAATGGTGAGGCGTCAGAAAGTAGCCCCACGAAAGACTCCAGTAGTTGTTCTAAGACTTCGCCAGAAGCTAGTGTAAGATCAACAACCCAGGAGGTGGGCTCAAGGGAGGTGTCGAAGTCCTCCGCAGTTGCAGAACCACCTGGAAATGCAGCTCTTCCAACAAACATATCGCTAGGAATTTCTAGTGTTAGTGCTGCATTTAAGGGGGTGGGTGGAAAGGACTCCTTGGTGTTAGGGAGTGTACGAGAATCGGGGTCGGCTGCCAGTGTGCTGTCGACCCCTCAAGTCACAGAGCCGTTAGTTCAGTAGACTCGCCATCACAGTTACAAGCGCCATTGCCATTGATTTGTTGTGTTCACCTGACCGACCATGCTACAGATGTTTTTCTGCGATTGCCTTCAGTTCCTGTGTCGAACAAATATAACTGTAAACCTCCTTGTGAAAAATAAGCTGAGGCTGAAGAAATCAAAGGTTTCATCTTCATTTGCAGCTTATCTGATGAGACGAGATCCCATCAAAAGTAGTATTTGTCACCCTTTGTGTATGTATTACTGTTAGCCTCAACTTGCAGAAGAATTCAAAGTGTATAACCCTGTACCTAATGAGAGTTAAAACCGAGTCAAAACATCAAGACTAAGTTACTGTCAAACCTCTGTATCCATGACATATGCCAGTGTTTTTTGTGACACTGGCCTATCCAGACTTGGTTTTGTCTTTGCAGTAGTACCTTAATGGTCTTGCCTAGTGCTAGTAAGCTCTCTAAAACTTAATCGCTTGTAAGTTGTATTGTTGAAGTTGCATTTAGACTACCATTAGTGTCTAAGGGCGAGGGATTTTAGAAATGTTTATAGAAGCTAATATTGATTTAATATACAAACATGGCTAACAAAGTGTTCTAGTGACCTGCTTCACTGCGGTAGAAGACTGAACGGCTGATGAAGTCACACTGTGTTATATGCATTGGGTGCAATGCACTGCATTGTGATAGGGGACGATCGTAATGTTGCCCTCTATGTACTGGTTGATGAAATGAAAATATTTGGGATGTGATCATGGATATCTTTCAATGTGCCGAGTTTGATCTGCAAGCTTGGAGGTCATACGTTATTTGTATGATCAGTATAAAGTATTGTCAGGTAGAACTTCATACTTCATAAAGACATAATGCCCTTTGAGTATCAGTATTGGTTATTGTGAGGGTTTGGATCGTACCTCAGAGTTTCGCGGTTACATGCGTATGCTGTCGGCAACTTTAATAATGCCAAATACAATCATGTCATGATCTCGTACTTGAGGTGTGGCAAACACCTGCAGTAGTTTCTACTAACTTGTCACTCGAAGTATTACCTTGTTCACATTGATAAGCTTCAGTTTTATTTCGAGGGCCATTCTACTGTGAAGCGTGTTCGCACTGCATATTGGTGATCACATCTTTGCTCATCCAAAGGATTTTGTCCTTTCTAATTTGTCCCTGCCGGAGTCCCATCTAGCATCTTCGCTAACAAATACTACCACTAATAATCTCAAACTCAGTTGCAATACGTATATATTGAGTCCTTAATAGGTGTCAAACAGTAGTACACATCTACGTGTAAATGTACACATGGCATCAGACTTTCTGACCACTAACGGTTTTAATACTTCTCAGTCTAGTATGGTCCTAGGAAATCATGTTCTGTTTAGCTGTCTCAGACTAATTTGGTCTTAGGAAATCATATATTCTGTTTAGCTGTTAAGTAGTTAAAATATATCAAAAGCCACGTACTTAACGAATTTATACTTCACTACTTAACATCTTGTCATATGCCATACACCTGCTAAGACCGGCGTTGCATCTATTCTATATGTACTGCTGTTTGACGATCCGTGGCTTTATGTCCTTGTTGTTTTGTATAATTACGGATGTTATAAACAATGAAAACTGCTGAAATGGACGGTTTGCAATGTGGAGTTACCAATCGTTTTACGTTGCGACATCTTGACATAGTGCTTTGTTGAATGTTATGTCTATGTGATAACAATTGATATCCTCTTTGTCTATTATCATACATGCATTTGTACATATGTCATTCATAAACACAGTGGCGGGTTGATTTCCGTGCAAACCACTTCACCGGTGGCATAATAGCCACTCTGTATATAGTACCAGAAAGTGTACAGATGTATCAAAGTGCTAAACTCCGAGTGTGTTGAAAGGCATGTACAGAAGAAACGAGACCTTTAGCATAGTACCACTATTACACTTTTTAGACGGGCCCAGTTATCGTTGTAGCGTCTCTGACATGACTGGGCCGACTGAACCTTGTTACGTATGAGAGATCATGTAGAAACAGATTGTGAAGTATAAAACGGTATTTTTGTTACAGAGAAGTTTCTATTGTAGGATAACTTATTACTGCATATCTGTATATTGCTTTGTGTACAATGTGCTGGGGGTGACTGCACGGCCTCGGTTGTGTGCTGTTCTGTTCCTCAAAATCAGCCCTCCTGTTCCGGACCATTTCCTGTTCTGCTGATATGAAATTCCTAAAGCCTTTGCTATCCTGCACCCTACAGAATTATCCAGCATTTGTTTGTTGCTGATCAGTTTTTGCTATACAGTTTGCGCGAAGTGTTGTTGTCAGACCAAATATAACTAAAGCAATCATTGCAATCCCAAAAGCAGTGTCACAAATGGTAGATGTTTGAATTTCTAACAGAGAATAGGCATACTTTTTTCGTACAGAAGAAACCTGGTCGGGTCAAGAAATGAACTCCTCGTCAGAGAAGTGGCAGTATCTGTATATGGCTTGTATTATACAGAGTTACTGGGCTCTGTGTACAGGTTGGCAATTCATGGAAGGTTAGAGTAATTAAGATTGATGGGACTCCCTGTATTCTCAGTTAGCCCAGAGAACAGAAATACATGCAAAGTAGTGCATATTCGATGTTTGCCCCAGATGCCAGTCGTTACTGTGATGGCAGAATTTGTGCTCGACTTTTCTGTCCTTGACTGTCTGAATAGTTTTCTATAAACATATGGCATACAAACACATGCGTTCTTCAAATTTATGTCTTTTCTAGAGTAAATAGTAATTATGCAGGGGCCAAAATTTCTTGCAAGATATGGTCCAAAGCTTTTAGCTTTCGGATGAAAAATTGCCTTCGATAGACATGTGTGATCCCTAATCTTGGGGGGTTATTTCTGGTTCAGGTTTTCGCCACACCAGCCCTATTTCAGTGCTTCTGTACTTAAAACGACTGGGGAAATGAATGGTCACAAACTAAATTGGTGGTTGTTGCAAAAAGAATATGATCAGTCAAAGATACATGATCGCAACATTTTAGTGATAGCTGGCTGAAGGTGTGTGGACAAAGAAGGTAGATGCGAAGAACAAATGAAAATCCATGTATTCCAATGTTTTATCTTGTACAGAATCGAGCAACTTGAGCCAGTAATGTAACATATCTGAACAATTTGAAGATTTCCTGTCATGTTTGGTTATTTTTCTCAGAGACATTTTCAGTTTCAAGCCATCAGATTTAAAATCTGGAGAGACATTGTTCATTTAAAAATTCTTTTCCCAAATATGAAATCGTATTATCAATGTAAGGAATGGGGACAGGTTCTCGAAGCATCTTTGAAATCGAAACTAGCAAGGTCAACAATGGCCTTGTCGGACATACTTCCAGCTTTAAACGTACTTTTAGTACAGTTAAGATATTCAAGAAACTGGCCCCCAGAGGGTTGTGTTCTAGGTCTGTTGTCTGCTTCATTTGCCAAATAGCCAGGTTGAAGTTCCAGAAATGGCTAGTCTAAAATCTGATTTATGTCGGAAATATAAAGTGTGATAGCCTGATAGGTAAAGAAACTTGACTTAAATCAAAACTTAGACTTGTTTTTTGAGAACTTTTACCTTGCCTCAGCTGGTTTGCGTGTTTGCAGTGTGCCCTGGAGTAGACTGGCTATTTTGTTCCTTTCTCTGTGCCCTCTTGCAACCTCCACTATTTAAAGTAGTTATTTAATTAGCTCTCTTTTCAGCATGACCACTCATCGCCAACCCTTCCCCCTTCTTGTCTGCACTGCAGCAGCTTCCTCAATCAGACTTTGCCCAGTCAAAAAAGGCACACCTTGTACATATACTGCTCTAAACATTGCTGCTCTTAAAAGTTTCATCGAACATCATGCAGAACTACTACAGTTTGCAAAGTTACTATTAAGGAAACTGTGGTGTAACATATTCCAAGTTTCTCAAATAAACTTATATTATGTACAACTATTTTGTTTTGTTTGCATTCTGACTGTTGCTGAAGTGACAATCTGACAGCATCAGTGACTGGGCCTGAGGCTATGGGCTGGCCAAGTCAGGGTGTTCCAGCAGCTGTCAGCTTTCCAAGTTGCTGGGGGCTGGCAGGGCTGGGCGTGGCTGTGGGCTGGCCAAGTCAGGGTGGCCGGACTCTCTCGACTGGCCATGTCGGGGTGGGAGAGTGTCTGTGGGCTGGCAAACTTGGGCATGGCCAATTGCCTTGGGCTGGCCAAGTTGAGGTGTTACGGCAGCTGTCACCTTTCCAAGTCAGGGTGGGCCGGCATGTGGCAAACTCCGGTGTGGCCAGTGGCTGTGGGCTGGCCAAGTCGGGGTGGGGCGGTGGCTGTCATCTGGCCAAGTCGGGTTGGGCAGTCTTTCTGTGATCTGGCAAACTCAGGCGTGATCAGTGGCTGTGGGTTGGCCCAAGTGCCAACAGATGTCGGCTGGCCCAGTTGGGGGCCGGGATCTGTCAGCTGGCAAACTCGGGCGTGGCCGGTGGCTGTGGGCTGGCCATGTCGGGTTGGGCCGGCAGCGGTCAGCTGGCCAAGTTGGGGTGGGCCGGCTGCTGTGGGATGGCAAACATGGGGATAACCGGTGGCATTGGGCTGGGTAACTCGGGATGGTCTGGTGGCTGTGGGCTGGTCAAGTCGGGGTGGCTGTCAGCTGGCCAAGGCAGGGTGGGTGGAAAACTCGTGCATGGCTGGTGGCCCTGGGCTAGCCAACTGGGGCTGGGCTGGCAAAGTCAGGATGGGCCGGCGGCTATCAGTTGGCCAATTCGCGGTGGGCGTGCCGCTGTGGGCTGGCAAACTCTGGCGTGGACAGTGGCTTTGGCCTGGTAAACTAAGGCTGGGCCGATGGCTGTGGGCTGGCTAAGTCGGTGTGGGCCAACTTATGCTTGGCCGGTGGTTGTGGGCTGACCAATTCGGGTAGGTTCCGCCGGCTGTCAGCTTGCCAAGTCGGGGTGGGCTGGCGTCTGTGGCCCGGCAGCCCTGGGCACTGCCGGTGGCTATGGGCTGACCAAGTCGGAGTGAGCCGGTGCTTGTCACCTAGCCAAGTCAGGTTGGGCGGCGTCTGTGAGCTTTCAAACTCAGGCGTAGCCGGTGACCTTGGGCTGGCCAACTCGGGCTAGGGCGAGCCTCAAATGGCGGCCTGCAACTCGAAAACGGCTATCCGTAGAACAAAATGAATTGAAATTTGGGATGAGGGGACAGTAGTAGGATATATATGTGGTAGCCTTGTAGTGTGAAAGGTCATTTTGGGATCAAATGATGCAAATCTCAAAATGGCCTGCAACTTGAAAATGAGCAAAATGGAATTTGGGACTCAAGGGTACCGGAGTTTTCTGAGAATCCGCCCTGGGCGGCAATATGGACAATAGGGGTCAGCTGACCTAAAGTTTGGCCACAAATTGCCGCCCGGGCGTTAATACAGAAAGAAAAGCCAGACAGGTGGGCCTCTAATTAGAAAGTCTGTGCTATATTTAAACCCCTTCCCTAGCTATACCAGATGGACAGAGGCAGCAGCTAGCATGCTATTAGCTGAGATCATGGTACGGTGTGGGCTTACTCCGGCGTCCGTCAGACTGTCAAGTCAATTATCTTTCAGACAATTGCGCCTATTTGGTTCTAACTTCACGTGTGGGTTGCTCTAGTCAATACGCCCAGATGATTTTGGAATTTCGAAAAAAAAAATTTTAAAGTTTTTACACAACTTTTTAATTTTCATTAACATAGGACCCTATGGGAGTGAAAATTTCTAAACGCTACTCCTTCTACAGTTTTAAAGTTTTTGCGACCAAACTTATGCTACAGACTCTTGATGGTGGTCCCCATAAAATATTCATTTTAGATGTTTGAAATTTTGAGTCTGCTAAGAGTTACTAATTAAATTT
>JAAUYG010038262.1_pt1 | contig 19365 bp, 12 predicted proteins | sample 7278091 | NCBI WGS metagenome assembly JAAUYG01 (sample SAMN14350201, study PRJNA611818) | marine sediment metagenome | isolation source: surface marine sediment (0.6m) | place: French Polynesia: Moorea | collected 2018-08
AAACATAGCAGCGGTAAAATTAGCACATCTAATAACTTTTGTTCAGCATCAGGAATTAAATTCCAGTCATTGCTGATGTCACACCAATCTGTCCCATTTAGTCTGGGATTACCAGCGATGTCCCGCGGGACAGAGAATTAGTGACCTAGCTGGGACAAAAGGCGGAGATCACAGTTCCTCCTGGTGGCGGGTCAGGGGAGGGAGCGCTTGGGGGGTGGAAGTGGGGATATGAGTGTGTGTGTGGGGGGGGGGGGGAGAGGCACGGGAGACAATGTCAGTCCTGTTCGCACCATGTGAGACATAATGATCAATGGATCTGTTCATTACAAGACAATAAAAGTACACATGTAATTCCATTCCAAATGGGTAAATGAGCCCTGGGCAGTGGTGGAATTAATAAGATTCAAACTGAAACCCCTCAGATATGGGAGGGACAACAAAGTAATTAAGGAACTTCTGGACTAGTACATGTAGAGTGTTGGGGCTCACCTTACAGTGCATCCCGGGTGGGCCGGGTCCAATCAGTTGACACTGTCCTTGTTGTTTCCATGGAGACCCCATTCTTGTGTAACCTTGATAAGGCCTGAGGAAAAGTGAGCAAAAATACAAAGGCAATGTCAGTGTGCTTCATCTCATTCCTCATCTAGCTCAGTTTAATTAAACAATATTAGATTTCACCAATTCAGCCATATTTTTACAGACTCGATCAATAGCTGTAAAAGTAATGCATTCTGAAATATTTTACATTCGTTTACAAGTTACATGTACATGTAAGCTTAGATGTTTGCTTTATTTATCTTCCGAACCATGTCTTACAGTAATTTATCTGATGCTACAAGTACAGACGGTTAAAAAAATAACTTTTTTAAAAGTACCTGTAAATGCAAATATGAGAACTTATTGAACATAAAATTTAATATCTCTGTAGATATGTGTTGGATTGCAACTGCTTTACATGTAGTTCAAATCTCCTGAAGGGCATGCACTGCACTGCAGCTTAATTGGTGCAACTCCAGGTGTTGGAAGCCCATGTCACTTGTCTGTCTCCCAGCGGCCTTCGATAGGCAGTCAACATACATGTAACCTGCCATATCATATGCAATACTGAAATGCAGCTGATCATAAATAATAACAGCTGTTCAAGTATCATTGAAGAAGTAGACAAAATACCTGGAAAAAAATATATGTGCATTTGACATCTATACTTTTGAAATAATGGCAATTGGCATAAATTAATGTTTACATGTTCGCTGCAAAATAAAGATACACCATGATGTACGTGCTTTATTCTACCACATATTTTTAACAATACAATAAGTTAATACCAGTAGTATAATCAATTAATAAATTAAAAAGTACCAGTACATGGATCCTAGTTGTAATACATCAGTATATGTGGTTTTACTCATTTCTACAGAAGCTGTTTTCTGTTAACTGAATTTTTAAAAAAAAAAGCCACATCTGCTACCATTACATGTATTATTTTATTTTTAAAATCTGTTCTGTAAGGCTGTGAGTGACTTACATCAAGCTAATTTTCATACCCAGATAAATGACTGGCTCCAAATACATACGTATACAATGAAACTTTTATATAAAGACCACCCTAGGGACCAACTACATGTGGTCCTTATACACAGGTAGTCTTTATATACAGTGTCCAATAGCATCGGAAGTGTACCCCTGGTGATCTGTGAAATGTGGTCTTCAGTATACAGGTGGTCTTTAGAGCGGGTTTGACTGTACATGATTTGTACTGGACAGGGGTAATCAATCTTCTCTGTTTTTGTACTAGCTGGTATACACATAATTATCTAGCTTTATTCTACCACTGCCCACCATGCTAGGCGGACAACACGGTGATCACGAGTAAATATTTCTTCCGATATATGCTACACATGGGCTTTGAAAATTTCTCCCTCGCCCAGGCTTAATGGCGTTATTCTGGCCACTGCCAGTGTCAGCACAGCGGTGACAAGCGCTGGGACAGGAGGATGAGAACGATGAGAATGGATGAGCAGACGGCTGACAGGCACCAAAACAGATAGGTTTGGGTCCCCAGCAGGCCAGAGTGCCTACCAAACAATCCGGGGATAGTATTCTGTTATCCCCCTGGCAGACACTGGATAGCCAGAGAATACACATCAAAGTCCCTGCCACACAATGGCCATGCGGCACCATGCCAGGCGATCGTACAGCACAACCGGCTCATCCTCCGTTGCGCGCGTATTATACTCCTCTCCGGAAAGCGACCAGGATGAGGAGAGGCTGTTTTGTTTCACTCCCGCTGGAGTCTTGACTGACCACGGGTGCTTTATCCACAGCCATATTGCCGATGCATGTGGCAGTGCTTCAGCGGCTGTATGCCATTCGGGGCAAGCAATGACAAATAACAGAATACTAATAGTCATTAGTCACAGTACCCTAGCCCCGAATATGGTGCTTCTCATCCGGGTTGTCCCCGGGATTTGATGGATTACGGCTGTCGGGCCCTACAGCCGGAGGGGGCTTTGAAAATGTTCTGATATATGGCCCATTATCTGCTGGCAGCATTCCTGATCCCCAGAGACTTGCATGGAGATAAAGCTGGGACCAACAATGACAAAGCTTCCCCCTCGCTAGGAAACTGTCTCCAAGGGCCAGCTGGCTGCCGGGATGTACCTGCCCTTTCAATCACCCACAGACAGTTGAGTCTCTATACTACTACCAAACTGCTCAATGACAGACATCTGGTCTTTCCAGTTGAAGTTGCAGAGACAATTACGGTATACATGTATATACAGCAGAGTCCCTCTCTGAAAGTGACGGTCCTCTCTACAGAGACCGCCTCTACTGATAGAAATTAAGGACACAAATTCTTGGCAGCAAAAGTATCGTGAATGCATCCACATTGATGCTTGCTCCCTCTCAACAAAGGACATGCACCTTTAGCATTAGGACAGAATTTTTTAAAGTGTCCTCTATAGAGAGATCACCTCTATAAAAAGGACACAAATTCTTGGCAGCACTTACTGGTAGTGTTATTATGAATGCATGTGATACTCCCTCTCAACAAAAGACATGCACCTCTAGCATTAGGACAGAACTGTTTTTCAGAAGAGCAATCTGTATACACCATGATGTATATAGATCGAGATGCAGAGAGAGGGGGACTGCTGTACAAGTAGACATGGAAATTGAAATCTGTCTATATGGCTCTGTAATTGCCCCCGGGGTAATTGCGCAAGTGAGGGTTGGCTAAGTTGGGGCAACTTAACATGCAGAGGTTGAAGATGAAAGTGTCCCCGGCTGAATTCGAATTCGCAAGCCATTAACAAATCTGAAGCCAAAGGTCTTACAGCTCAGTAAACACAGTGACCAACCAATCCGAGACATCAGCAAGAGACATTTGGATTCTTTAAACACTGTATTAGTGTTGCGCAACTGCTGCTCAATTATATACACTCCACTGACACCAATTACCATAAAAATCATACGGAAGTTGCATAGATGATGTGATCGGTGAATGGAAACCACATTTTGGCAGTTAAAAGGTCAATCGATGTGTTCATGCATATGCTCGTTTCCTCTCCAGAATCAGAGCGTTTCATCTACTGAGCGGTTTCTTTCCAGAATCGATGGGTTCATCTACTGAGGTTTCTTTAAATTTCCAGAATCGGAGGGTTTCATCTACAGAGTTTTCACAAGGAGGTTGTGATCTTACCATGGCAAACTTTAACAGGTCATACATGCTAAGTCAACCAGCTGCATATTTAACTTATTTTCACTTTTGCTATGACCAACAAATTGCTAGAACAATTGTAATTCAGGCACTATATAGTACTAAAGCTGTCTCGCTCCTAATGTCACCTCCACTTTGTTGGGTGTATTGATGCATACTCTTGGCAAGTGATTTATCCAAGAAGCATACCCTAATACTAGGCAGTGCCGCACACAGCTATCACTGTCATCACCAAATTAAGGTTTAGTGATCACCACCGAGGAGAGAAACTTGGAGTGAATTAAAGTCTATCAGCAAACTGATTTCACTTTGAAAATATACACTTGCCTACACTGCCACAGCTAGTCTGAGCTCAGTGTCAAGGTCAGCTGTCTCAGTGTCAAGGTCACCAGCTCCTGTTAGGGGGGTGTTCCAATTTCATGTAGATTGAAATATGAGCCTAGGCAGGCAGCAGTGGTCATCAGCCTCAGATGTGAAAGCTAATTCAGCAAGTATCTACAGCTCACTGAAAGATAAATGACACATTCAATATTTGTCCATCCTTGGGAAGCTGGTGTTGGTGGAAACTGGAGCCGCGCTTTCCCTGCCGCCTGCACAATGGCCGAGTGGCTTGATCAGTGGCTGTAAGCGCTGACTGGCTGGCTGTGTAGGTGTTGTGGAGTCCGACTATGCCACCTGAGACCAGACCGTCACAGGTAGGTTGACGAGGGGACAGCAGACACATGGTGGGTGGAGGCTGGGAGCTTCCTGGCAGGATGACATGTGGCTCAAGTCTGGGACTTCACACCTGGCCACTTGTTCCGGCTGCCGTGCGATACCCTTGACTGTCAAGACGAAGCAAGCGTTGCTGGTGCTCGGCTTGGCTCGCCTGGCCAGAGAGGCACACACGGAAGAAAGGTGCGGTGATAAATGAAGCTGACAAGTTTCGGGAAGGAAGGACTTGGCCGGTAACAAGACAACACAGGAAGGCTCGCTATGGTCCTCTCTATCCATCAGACTGACCTGATTAAGTAATCTCCACATACGGTGGATGAAGACAAATAGAAGCCACGAGTGGCCCGGGTGTTGGTCAATTGCCTAACTGCCATCAATCACAGTGGGCCCACGGGCCTGGCGGCTTATTACAGATCCATCATGCCCCAAACCCTTACTAATTATTAATCGGCCTCAATTATGTAGTAGTTGATGTCGGTGGTAAGACCCTCCTCACCTTCACGTTCCCACCATGTCATTCATCACAGACAAGTACATGGCAAACAGTGAGAGGCCCACTAACACCGGCACTCTGTTTACATAGCGTCTGAAGGCGAGTGCTTGTGACAGGGCACTGGCACCACAATTAGTCACATTGTCACCGAGTGACAGTGACTAAGATTCCGGCTGCTGAAAAAAATCAAACCAAATATAATTTATGAACTGCACGGACATTAGCACCAAACTCTTAGTGGGTGATAATGTGCCTGAACAGCACGCACTGCTATTAATATAAACGGATGGGATGACGTAATGATAAAACAAGTTCACCTCAAAATGTAATTTAGTGTACTCATGCCATCTAACAATGTCTCTGTACATTTTCGGTCATGATGTTGTGTTAGAGGGATGCATCACAACAAACTGTTGCCAAGAAAAATTTTGCGCAGCAGAAGGCACCTGACAGCACATTTATGATGCAATACATTTCACTAGCATAATAATGCATGGCATTTGTAATCTCTTTGTCAGAATTAATATCCACTAGGCAGGCTTTCTGTAAGGCCATATGATATGCTCATTCATACATTAATTGTGTATAATATATAGTTTTCATTTATGATTTTGTAAAATAAAGTGACAATGACTCACAAGTTCAGCCATTTCTATCATATGTATACTTTCTGGCTCTGGCTGATTTCCAGATTAGTCATCCTTTAAAGGGGGAATGGCAGGACCATTAATTTTTTATTTTTTTGTATCTTTTTTTTTACTATCTTTATAAACCACTAAATCTCCAAAGCTATCTGTTATGAATTATATGCAGTTTTCTCCTGTCATTTTATTGCTGGCCGGGCCTAATAAACACTTGTTTGTATTCTTCACCATAACAGGAAGTTAGTGGAATATTTACACCTTGCATTAGCTGAAGCCGGTTTTCCCCTAACATTTCCATTGCTGGTAAAGGACTACAGCACCACCACCACACCAAACCCCTTTCGTTTAATTGCCCCCATGCTTTATGTAAAACCTCTTGACATAAATAACAATTTTCTTGTATCATTTTTCCGGTGTTCCTCTTTTTCCAGCAGCCCAAGGATTCTCTTGGTAAAATTTACTGCAACCCACACAATTTGCCGACACTGGCTGCCACTTTTTAATATGAAAGAAAAAATGTCCGGCCAGCCCTTTGACAAATCATCAATACGGGGCCAGGCAATGGGGCAAACTCCCATTTATCTGCCGGAGTCTTTTGCATGTAGTTTAATCAAAATATCTTCCTGTCTACAGAAAATAACACAGCCGCCAACAGTAAATCAAGATTATGAGACAAAGGGAGTCCCTAGGTGAGGTTAATGCTGTAATAAATGTCAAATAAATCTTGCTTGCAGTGAGGGAAGAGCAGAATACTGGTAGGGGGAGGGGGATTCTTCCCTGGGGCACCAGCCAGGCTGGGGATCCCAGTAGGTCCCGACTCCACCACCAGGTGTCTCTAGCAGATAGTATAGCCCAGTAAAACACTGCAGTGCATATTACATTTATGGAAGGCACATGTAAGGTGTAAACAGGCATGGACCTGGCCTTTAATAGCTTGACCTGACACTTGAAACCTGTTTTGCCATCAATAATAGAGTAGCAAGCTGAAAATTTGTGCCTGGGCTCCCTGAAATGTCAGTTCTCTCTAAGGTCGCCACTTGAACATGCTGTAGCAAACAACATTCAAAACACTTCCAGAAATCATATACCACTACATCATGACTATATTGATGTCCTCTTTATCCAGTTTTACAGTGTAAGCCATGACCAGTGCCAAAATATCACATGTGCATGTGCATTCAAATTACATTGTACCCATAACCTTGTGGGCTAATAACTGAAATTATATATACCTAAATATATCTTTATAGTTAATACCATTGGCACGATGTGCAATAAATCTCTGTATTTCAACGATGACCTTTCGTTTATCGCACACTGACCCAGATGCAGCTTTCAGCCAATAGCAAAGGTGGCTGCTCTCTATGTTTACCTAATTCAATTGTTTGTTTGGGCTGGGTCAAAAAAGTCCCCGAGCCATTGCTATATGCCCTACACAGGCATGAAAAGGAAAAACTTTGGGAGCAATGCCATGTCAAAATGGTCTTTTCTTGTCAAAAATATGACAATATCACTCAACATGTGTTTTAAAAGTGAAGTAGCAGGTATACATGTAATAGTGTTGTCGTACTTCTCAATGATTTATCTATGTATGCACAAACAGCTGCATCCGGCCTCACAAGTTCGGCCGGGATCATGTGCATCTCTTCCTGCATGCACAAATAAATCATTGAACTAGTGCCATAACCTTTATTGGGACCCAGGAAGGCAGAAGGGTAGGGGGTGCTAGAATAGATTTAACTTAATTTGATAATTTCTTCTGCAGAATTTACAGGCAGACAACTGTACATGTGCCATACAAGGCAGATGTTATACTGGGTAATCAGGTTTATGTTAGTCAATCAAAGTACTTGTACTTGCAAGATCCCATTTATTCTACATAACAAAACTATGTCACATCATTAGTCTTATTTCTACGCGCTGTTCGAAATGTTCAGGAATATCACGCAATTCCCATATTTTGTCTTGGCAGTTGTAGTTAATAATATATATGTGCTGTACATGGACACTTCACGTACATACAACTATAAGATAAATATGCTTACAAAGAATATAAATAATAGGGAAACACAACTTCTCTGCTTCAGTTTTGGACAAGGTTTTATTGATAAAGATACACAGTGCTTTGTTTTTCAATTTCACCCTTTCTTGCCACGCCATGGAAATAACTGTTGTGGTATACATGTACATGTATATACGTATGTACAGACACTGCTTTCATCTATAAAACCTCTTACGTTATGGATGCACTGTAATTACGCCATGCTTTCAGACATTCACAAATCGCATAAAAACAATCAACTGCATTCAGTGCATATTATACCTAGTCTCATTGAAGCTCAGCAGAGGATAAAACAATTTGTCGTGTTCGTATCAACACGTTATCTAACGACATCGAACTGTGAAAGCAATTATTCAGACCTCTCTGAACTCGCATACATGATAGGTCATTCGCTGCAAGAAATAAAAGACAAAATTTTAACAGTGTCGACACCAGGAGACGATTGACTCCCATCCAAAACCACAGAGCTCAGGCGATTTCAATATTTCAAACTTCATATAGATAATTGTTTAATGCTACATGCAGCCCAACATCCACTCCCCCCCCCCCTCCATGTTGTGCACCTACCCTCCCACCCACGGAATCATGATCATCATCTTTATCTGGTACTCCAAGACAGACAGAAACATGACAGAATTATCCTGCAAGGAGTCGAAGTCATTCGAGTGACCCACCCACCCCCCACCCCCACCCATGCCAGAGAGAAATTTGCATACCACATGTGCTCCTCGGGGACTGATACCAACGGAGACGTATTTTTCCCCAGCGCTGTCTCCCTGCATCCTTTCCAGCAGTTTTTGATAGATGACAGTTCCTGCAAGTTGTATGTAGACTTGCAGGAATAGATTTCAAATTAATCATCCCTGGCCCAATCAGTCATTTCTTCAATGCTACATTATGCAAATTGCGAGCGGGGTTTGTGTGTGGCGTGGAGACGAGAGCCTATTCAGGGAAATGGATGGTGCTGTCCCGACGACGCGGGTTGGGTCCCCAGTTATACCTACAACAACACTGAAGCTAAGAGGTACCTTAACCACAGCACCCCCTCCCACCCTTGCTTGGCTCCATTTCATCTTCCCATTCATCATATGGCCCTCTTGTTCTATTTATCTTGGTGACATCATCAAAATGTCCCCTGTAGACAATACCTGAATGGCAGCCATGCTAGCCAGAACCTATTTCGCCCTAACGGGAGCAACGAGATGCATTTTGACAGATAGCCTGGAATTACATGTAGCATAGTGCTAACCCGATAGGATGAATTCAAGGAAAAGACATTTTTTTTTGTTTTTTTTTTCAAAGGAGGGGATATTATCAAACTTGATATGTTTGTTGGACATATATGTACAATCATGACAGGAGTAGAAAACTTCAAACAACTAAAATGTCTGGATGCCCATTGACAGAAAACTTAGTAAAACCACACTGGAAACCTGCAAACAAAAGTTTTCCCAGTGCCTATGAATAAAGGAACACTTGAAGCAGCTTTAACTTCAAAACAGTCTATACCTGTACTGACTCTTGCTATAAAATCTTGATCCGAAAAGCAGCTGCTGTTGTGAAAAAAAATGTCATTTTGCAGTAGTCAGTCATGACTAAAATTTCAAGCACGTTTTGCTCACGAACACACTTCAAAATTGGGTTTGGCAACTGCCTGTGCACAAAAGTTTGAATGCCACTCATGCTGCAAATTCTAAAAAGATTGTAAAGAGCATTTATATGAGAAGATTTTCTGCAGAAACTCTGTGAAAGAATGAGATGGCACCCAGCGGAATTTTCCACAAAAAAAAGCTGTTTGAGATAGGAGCCAACGGAATTTTCCACAGAAAAGCTGTCGACAGTTAGTGCATATCTATATCTCTGGATACGCAAATCTTATCCCTGCCTCCAACACAATAAGTCCCGTTGTCGATGCTAGGCCCTAGAACTGAACTCACAACCTGCTCACACTATCACAAACAAATAGTAGAAGGTAGTTATATCACTACTTTCTTGAATGTGTAAACCAGCAATGAAGCAGCACTGTCAGGTGCAGAATCGATGAAGGAGTTTAAAGCACGAGTGATAAATAATAAGGAGCCTATACAGTACATTCTTCTAAGGTATCGATTCTATTGAACAAGGCCAGGCTGACTTAACTGCATATCAGGAAACCAAGTTCACCACAAGAAAAGAATGCAAGCATTTTCTATTTAAATTATGCTAGTGATACTAACATTTCCTATTACTATCATTGGTGGGGGGTCACATAAGTTGCAACAAAAACACTTGGAGCACTCCAATGATAATATATGGCACACATGACCAGGTGAGTGCACTCGAAATCATTGAAATAACAATCATTTAGCCATGATATGATATTCTGTCAATAATTCGACAGTAAGGTAACAGATGTGCTGGAGATTTTTCTTCCTACACATTCAGGATGCCTAATGCATATATCGGTAGTATAAGTAGTGACCTTTCAATATTTAACCTTTTTTATCATTTTTTTTTTTTTGGCAGGCAAAGCAAACATTGGTTTATTCTAGGCAGTTGTTACATGTACTGATACTTCAAATGGAAACTGCTACCTTTTTGCTCTTTCAAAATCTATGACCTTACATTAAATGGTCATCAAATTCCCCTGGCATCTATTGCAGTAATGTATGACATCTAGATCAGTGAAAGAATCTCTAAATGCAAACAAATCTGTATTTATTCAGTTATTTTGCTGCCCTAAAATTACTTTGAACTTTTGACAAATACAGACTTTTATATACAGATCTTGAATCAGCTGTCATTTCGAGTTAAAACTTTGGAACTGATAATATATTCCAAGATGCTTCAAAAAAATTTAGCTAGAAACTGTTAAGTTTTCTTTTTTTTGTTGCTTTATCTAATATTATTGTTTTTTTATTTGGATTTCAAAATATTGTGGAGCCTGATGTGCTGGTAGAAAAGACATTGTACTATAAAATTGGATCAGCCTTCTTTATCTACCGACTGGCCACAAATAAAATATCTTTAGATTACAACGTTTTACCAGTACATGCGTATATATGGAGAGGACAAATCTGCAGCTGCAAACTGATTAGGTCTTCTGTAAACAACTTCCATGCCAGTCTTTTGCTAAAGTACAATGTACTGGTTTTATAATTTAAACATAGCACCCGTTGCCCTCTGTCATGTAAATTGTACACATGTACAAAGTTATTATGCCCGTCGTGTGCTAGTGCGGACAACTTCCGTTAAAACTACAAAACTCCATACCAAATGGGATAAAATATAACCTAAGTTTAAGGGCGCTTTTCCCAATGGGCACTGGGAACTTAGTTTACAGCCGAGTACAATGGGTATTGCGAACTTTTCTGACAAGTTTTTTTGGGGGGGGATTGATTTACCTGATGCCCAGACCTTTTGTCATTTTAACTTGCTCTGCTTACAATGACAGTCTGCAGTCAGCAGCTGGCCCAGCCTTAGTCCTGGGATGGATAATGGAGACATGTCTATTGACATACTGCTATAAGGTTTCCTATAAAGCCTAGTCTCATCTACAAGCAAGTGAGTGGGTATCAGCCAGCGTTTATACTCTACTTTACATGGTACCATGGCACCAATGGGCTGGTACATGGTAGTTGGAGCAGCTGCCTTGTTGGCCATACAGCTGACCAGCTGCTCCTGTTCCAGCCACAATAAAACATGCACAGAGAACTTGTCTGGGGGTGTATCTGGTAAAGCAGACAATTGGCAACAGGTGAACAGATCCATAAATACTGCTGGCAAATGGCAATCATTCTTCAATGGGAGGCCATGAAAACCTTATCAATGGGTAGGCAAATAACAGCAGCTGAATTCCAATACCATTACTCTGGATGTCTAAATAATAAAACGAAAAATTACAGTTCTGCCAATGTGTTTGACATAGCGGAACGACAGGTCTGTCATGTCAGAATCACATAAAGGGTAAATAAACAGAATACTTAAACATTAAGTTTAAGTAACAAAAGTTCAACTGTCAAGTTGTGTTGGGTTACGTTAAACCATGTCTTGCAAAGCCTTGGTCATTCGGAGTGTCTACATGTACTTCCATATAAAATCATATGTATCTACTATACATTAACAACTAAAATAAGCTTAAAACAACAACTAAAGATAACATTAAAAACAAACAGGCATGCCTCAACCCTATATATGCACAAAAGCGAAAACTTCGCAGAATTCATAAAAGCAGTTTAAACGCTGCTGAGGTATTGAATTAGCTGATTGTCGGGATCACATCTTCGGTCCTCATCATCACTAGTCTGTAATGTATCCAGATTCTGCCTCGGCTCTGCTCAGCATACGGAACTCGGGGGACATGCGATTCATCAAGATTCCTGCAGGTCCCTGGATTAGTTTCTTCCTGGAGTTTTGGGCCCATCCGCCTGCTGAGATCTGGATCATGCTGCCTGTAGAACCTGAACGGATGCTACTATGCCTAGCCTTCTGGATCTATCTGTACTCCCCTCGTAGGACACCGCTAATCCACATTGTGGGATTCGAGGATCTCGATGACCCGCTTGATTGACTTGCTGCCAGAGTTGCCCACTGCACTCTGCAATGACAAAACCGAACAAAAGCTTTGCTTATTAAACGCACACAAGTAAAACGGAGACATGTTCTAAACAACAGCAAAGTGGAAAATGTGTCAATTATTTGCCTGAAGACACATGCATGCACACGGATGTTGTGCAAATTTTGTTCCTGAATGTCTGAATGCTCAGTCTGAACTGAAGACATTTCTCAAAGTTAATTTAGTATGATTTAACTGAGGTAACTGTTTTCCCCTATTATCACCCAGTGCATAAGGCCCTTCAATTCAATATATACATATATTCTTTTCTAGTTACCCTGAGCTAATTAGGGTTGCATCATTAGCATAATTCACTTCCACCACGACATGCTTTGGCAATTTCTTCGTATTAGCATGCACATGCATACCCAGAGTTAACTTGTGCCACCTGGGATGGAGTTCTAGAAAATACCCATAACTCTAAGTTTTGTCTTGCTCCAATTGTTTCAATGTGATTGGCTAAGAATCAGACTTAAGTCAAAAACTAAGACTCATCCAGAGCTCCAGACCAGATGTCATAACTGCATAATTCATGTGTGAAGAGTGTTGCCAGTGCTGCTGACAAAGGCTGAGATGTGCAGGTGATAAATATTCATTCTTACAAGGTGCATGTATAGCGTGAGACCTTATACAAACGTATAACTTAATCCATAGAGAAAAACCTTTGGATAGATGTCCAAATACTGACCTATAGCGTTTAGAGAATTTTTTCTTTATTTAAAAAGATCAACATGAATACAATAGAATGCACACAGGGGGGCAAAGGAGTCAACAAGAGATACTCCCCCACCCCCACCAATTGTGGACACAGACATGACAAAACAGGTGAAAACACTGAAAGCAGGAGCACTTACACTTGTACCAATAAATTTACATTGTATATAATTGTATAAAATTACATTTACAATTGTACCAATTAATTAACCAAATATAGTTTAAGTGTTCAATTTATAATGAATACCGTATTGACAGACATATTATAACGGTATTCTGAAAATGAAGATTAGGTAGTTACTGTCTAGCAGGTAAATATGCTTTCATTTTGTAAATATCGACGTACATTCCTACTTACATTACAGTAACCACATACATTCCTGTACTTACATTATGGAATGACAGAATGTTTACTTGGCAGAACTATAATAAAGCATTCATCAGCCTATATTTTTATTTTAGTTAGCCAATCAGACTAACAACAAATTTGGCTATCTGCAGGGGAAACCCCTCACTTGTTTTGGATGGACAATATGTGCCTTGTTCCTAAAGGAATGGCCAATTTCTTTTTGCTTGTAAGGAACCTCTAGGATAATACTGGTAGGTGCAGGGTTTATACTGGAGATGAGACCACACTGGAGTAAAGTCCCAGTAAAGTATACCAGGTTATTTACCTGCACATCTGCCATTAGTTCCCTGTGTGGACAGACCGGTTTCTACGGGGCTCAATTATCGGAGCGGGTTCAAAGCTGCAAGCTTCCATTGCCCTGGGTCCACATTTCAGCCAGCTGTCCTACAGATCGCTTCTTCCCTGTAGGCACCTAAATAACAGTGGCTAGAGGCCCTGTACAAAGGGAGAGGGTGAAAGGTCCCGACACTAGCCCAGTGGCTATGGAAATGATTAGCGTCTTTACATGGCTCCGTTATGCCTTGTTGTGGCCTGGGCTAAGGGTGCGGGAGCCGACAGGAGATTTCCGCAGCCACGTCAGCAGTAATGCGGCAAACTGTGGGAGGCCCCGTACTGGGTGGCAGCAGCTACGGCGAGCAGCAGCAGCAGCAGCAGCAGTGTGCCGGGATTCTGGACAGAAACAGCCCGAGCATTTGACACCCCTGTCAACAGACAAAGCCCCCTCCAAACAGCCAGTCACCGGCTCGAAGATAGATGTCCCTATTAATGATTTAATCAATAATATCTGTGGTGCAGAACCCATTGTGGAGAAAGGTCTTCCCCCTTCTCGGTGGTGCCCTTCAGCCAGAGCATTTTGACTAACAACTGGTGCTGACTGACAGTGGAAGGTGGCTCGATTGTCAACTGATCCATACGGAGACATTTTCTGGTAGGCCCCGGTATGACTGATGGGAGCAGTCTCATCGCGGTGACATTCAGAGTTATGTCAAAATGATGACAGGATGATGTAACATGATTCTTCCCGGCAGACCGATCTCTGGTCACTGAGTGTGACAACTGCTACCAATACATCTACTACACATGTGTTACATCCGAATCAAGCCGTATGTAACAGAGCGGAGGTCGTTGTTGTGTTGGGGGTAAATCGATGTTGTAACCTGTACCCAGTGGTAATAAATTCACCCCAAATGTAGTGGCTGTCACAAATGAGTGACAAGACTACTAAAGGTCGGGGAAGCGAGTCTTAGTACCAGTACTGGGATATAACTTCACTGCGCTTCGGTTCCAAGCTGTTACATCTGAGCTTTTGTGCTTGACACTCAACTTAACAGGCTCTACAACAAAGTACAGTGACACTTAAGTAAATCAATAGTTCTGCCCTACTGTCACTTTTCAAGCTGTGTTGAGGGCAATGAGAATGAAACACAAAGTCTCCCCAAAGTTTTCACACTGAACAATTTTCTCCCAGTTCATTACAGCTTTTCAGAATTTTAGCTTTCTCAGCCAAGGGTTGTCTGCAACGAAACTCTCACAGCCGAGTGACTAATATCTGAAAGTTGCTGACCACTACAATTTTTTTTTTTAATTTTCTTGTAACAACATAATACACGATAATTTCAGAAAACTTTGTTCAAGTTATGGCTTGCAGGAATGCTGTTTGCTAGTGTACATAACAGATCTCATATCTGTATATTCCTCAGGAACAGGGAGCAATCACGAAATATGTGTGTGTGTTTCATATACATTTGTATATATGTCAATACTGCTGCTGGAGCTACTGCCCCCAGTGTCAAACAGCTTTGGACAGATATCAACATAGCTGCCCACTGGACAATTATGTAAAGGAATTACCGTTACTCCTGACACCACACTAAGCTTAATACAATATATCACCTTTCACTGTACGTACATGAAAAGTGATTACACCAGTATCCTGTTCCAAGGGAAACGGACATAAAGTGGGGCCCAGAGTTAAGATAAACTAGAGGTGAGGCCAAAATGGTCTCGCTCCTTATGTGGCCTTAATTCTGAAACAAGGCAGCATTGGTGTGCAACTTGAGTTTTGATCGCTTCAAATATGCGGTCTTAATTCTGGGATGGTCTTAATTCCAAGGTGGTCTTGAGTTGGGTGGGTGGGTGAATCAGGCTTATAGTTGGCTTTCAACCACTCATGGTCATATCACTGATTGCAACTTGGATTCGGTGGTGTATGCAGGTGTATGCGTGGTGACTAATGTGGACCTGTCTTGTTTGGGCTGAACCATCCACGCCCGACAATTTTTGGGTGCCAAGCCACCGATTCAATTCCACCACAGGTCATTCTGCCTAGTCAGAGTCTTGTTGCCCCCACAGAGAGTGTGCGGTAGTCACAACGAGCTCTGGCGGCCAGAATGGCACAGGTGAGCACAAAGGAGCGCGAGGAAGGGAAAACAAGTTCAAGAATAGATTTAAATTGCTATTGTTTTAAGATTATTTTTTACAAGGCCTGTTCTGGAAATTTTATGCAATTGCACTATCCCACAATATAATGTGTGTACCTTAAGATTTCTCCTGTCACGAAATCGTTGGCCTGGTGCATATCTTCTATATAAAAATCAGCAGGGAATGCCGTGGTAGAAACACTGCTTTCATAGTGGACCTGAGCGCACTCCATACGGCAGCCACAATCTAAGTCCAGGGCTCCTTTGGTATAATTTTCTTTAACATGAGAAAAGGGGATATAATTTTCCTTATTTGTTGTGATCCAGCAAAGCACGGGGCGAGTAATTGATATTCGTGGAAACTGGTGTCTAATGTGATAGTGCTAGCAAATGCACAGCAAATTATTCATAGAGACTAGTGATTTACGAACTTTAATGTCTGCCTCCAGTTAGGATAAAAGTAGTTTTCTGGTGTGTAAATGTCCTGCTCCTAACACCTTCAAAATGATGTTTTGTGTGTGTGTGTTTACATTATAAGTATATTTTGCAAGAACTAATTAGACTAAATATGACCAAAATATCCCCTAAAACGTCTAAAATATTACACATGAGTATTCTCACTGCACATGGATAGACCAATGGTCTGTACATAGACCAAGCACTGTGTCTCAAGTGTTAAAGTGACATTTCTAATCGCTAAAGTACATCTTATACCTAAAAAGAGAAAGTGGTTAATGTGATTCGTCTCATGTTCCGAAATCTTTAAAAAAAAATTTTTTCTAATTTTTTTTCTCATAATTATAACTTTTTCAGTCAAAGCGGAGATAAGGTTGATGTAAAGAATACCTGCCCAAACAAATATGTTATATAGTTTGCAGGGCATTTGGTACTTACCAGCCACCGCCGAATTGCAGTCATCCCATTCCATATAGTTACATACACGGGCCCCTGGGGCTGGATAAGAACAAAACAAAAGAAAAGAAAACAAGGGAAAAAAAAGCAAAGAAATGATACCAAGCAAAGCCATTTTACTGTCTCACCCAAATAATCAATATTTACCATTGTTAAACAATCGATGACGTACCATAAGATACTGATACTAACGAACCGCCGTATTCTCACATGTGTGCAAGTAAGAAGAATGCCATCTTGAGATTTTTTTTTAAATTGATTGCATTTTGCTTTTCGTGTTTCAGTTTTAAAGCATGGAAACAATTTGAAAGAGAAATTTCACCTTAATGCAATTTACGCGACTTACGCGAAAACAAAGTGAAATGAGTGAACAGAATTTATAGTCCCTTTGACAATTTTCAGTCTCATAGCGACTGGAACAAGGTTCACCAAGCTCGATTACTTGTGATGGCCTAACATATGAATAAGCTCGTGTATGTAGGTTTTGGTGTGTATGTACTGGCCCAGTCTTGTACTAGTCCGACCTGCAGCCAGTCTGTCTAGTGCGAGCCCACTGAAACACCACGCCACGGGTAAGCAGTGATATCCCAACCCAAACCATTATCCTGACTCTGAGCCGGCCAGTCGGTCTCTGACTCTCATGTGCTAATCGCTAATCAGAGCAACCTCAAGTTTTAACATTTTTTTTTGTTTGTTGACGCGACCGTTGGCGTAAACAATAAAGGCGTTTGACGAAATCTATTGAAAAAGTGTCTTCAATATTGTTACAACTATTTTTGCAAGTAAACTCTGGTAAATTTAAGTTTATCATTTTGGAAAGATGATCATTGAGCGTATAATCAATACATACAATACAACCAATTGCCAGTCTGTTATAAAACGTGAAAGAACCGATCTAAATGGCAAGCTGAAATCAAAGTTCATGTACGAAATATGCAAATATGGCTAAACTAGCAAAATTTAAAAATATTATCTCGACAGTGCAGAAGCCTCAATGAAGATAAGTTAGGAACGTAAACAAAATATATCTAACGCATTAGCCAAAAGGCTTTTGAAGATGAAGTGTTTAAATATAATGAACAAAGATGTACCCAAAATGTTACATGGTTTTCAAGGAACACATGTCGCAGAAAGAACACGTACAGCAATTTAAAGGACCACTCATTTAAGTGCAATATAAGTGAGCAGCACTGGGAATGTAACATTATTTATGTATGAAAAAGTAGCATTTTGCTGGCAGCGTCGAGTGTCTTTGCAGATAAGTTATAAATTGTCAAATTGAACCTTATGTATAAATGCTGTTGCTGCGAAAGTGTTTTGATTCATCTAACACGTCGGAAATACATTTTCCACTGCTAATCGCCTCGCATTATTAAACCCCGCCAGCTCTGCTGGGCGGGGTTTATTGCGATGCTCATGTGCGTCTGTGTGTCTGTCTGTGTGTGTGTCTGTGTGTGTGTGTCTGTTAACAAGATATCTCAAAAACTATTTCACCAATCAACTTCATTTTGGGTGGGAGCCTTCCCTCTGACCCAAGGATGAAGTGATGCGATTTTTAGAAAAATCGCCCTGAGGGAAGGGTGGGTGGGGGGGGTCGAAATTTGGCCCTAATGATAAAAGATAGGAGAAATATTTTTGAGCGGCTATAACTGCTAAATGGTGAGAGATAGACGTGTAGTTACTATTAGACACTAATAGGAAGTCATATATAGGGAGTTAAATGGCACCATCAGATATGACCTTGAAAGGTCAAACTGAAGGTCAATCGGATTTCAAAGCGACATCTCGCAAACGAGCCAAGTTAGCTGTTAGGCCCTATGTTACTATTAACCATAAATAAGAAGCCATATGTGGCGAGTCCAATGACACCATCACTTTTGACCTCAAGCGACCTTGAAAGGTCAAAATCAAGGTCACTCACATTTCAAAATCTCATAAAGGAGCAAAGTTAGGCCATATGTTACTATTAACCATCAATAGGAAACCATATATGGCGAGTCCAATGACACCATCACTTTTGACATTCAGCGACCTTGAAAGGTCAAAATCAAGGTCACTCAGATTTCAGAGACTTGTATCTCGTAAAGGAGCCGAGTTAGGCCCTATGTTGCTATTAACTATTAATAGGAAACCCTATATGGCGAGTCTCATGGCATCATCACTTTTGATCTTGAGTGACCTTGAAAGGTCAAAGTCAAGGTCACTCGGGTTTCAAGACCTTATATCTCGCAAAAGAGCAGAGTTAAGCCCTGTGTTATTATTAACCATCAATAGGAAATCCTATATGGCGAGTCTAATAACACTTTGGACCTTGGACCTAAGATTATTCTATTGAAAGATCTTAGTCGCTCAGATTTCAAAGCCTTATATCTCGTAAAAAAGCCAAGTTAGGCCCTGTGTTACTATTAACCATGAATAGGAAACCATATATGGCGAGTCCAGTGACACCCTTACTTTTGACCTTGAGCGACCTTGAAAGGTCAAAGTCAAGGTCACTCGGGTTTCAAGACCTTATATCTCGCAAAGGAGCCGAGTTAAGCTCTATATTACTATTAACCATCAATAGGAAAGCCTATATGGCGAGTCTAATAACATCATCACTCTGGACCTTAGGTGACCTTGAAAGGTCAAAGTCTAAGTCGCTCAGATTTCAACGCCTTATATCTCGTACAGGAGCCGAGT
>JAAUYG010015695.1_pt1 | contig 19339 bp, 14 predicted proteins | sample 7278091 | NCBI WGS metagenome assembly JAAUYG01 (sample SAMN14350201, study PRJNA611818) | marine sediment metagenome | isolation source: surface marine sediment (0.6m) | place: French Polynesia: Moorea | collected 2018-08
CATACATACATACATACATACATACATACATACATACATACATACATACATACATACATACATACATACATACATACATACATACATGCATACATGCATACATGATACTGATACATAGATACACTCTGGATTGAGCAAGCTGGAAGATGGCAAGCTACAGGATAAAATTGATAAAATTCTGTAAAATCCAGGTCAATAAATCCAGGTCAACAAATATCTGTACTCACACTGGTATTCTCCCAAGCTCTGGCAAAATTGCATCCTGGATATTGGATTTTAATTTTGTTCAAGTTTTTGACAAAAAGGATGATTTATAGCTGTTGTTACCTGCCTGGCGATGCAAATAAGATGCTTGACATACATATAAACATGCACACACATATCATGTCTGCCCGCCCAGACTTTTCCAAGACAGCAAATTGCAGGTACCAGACATTCATTTTGGAGTGGGTCTTTTTCACTGCCAAAAACTGTGTGGGCAAAATAAACAGCACCAACCGATAAAAGGATTTCGGTACATCTGTGAGGTGATATGCTAAACACCAGGACATGCTTTTGTGCGCACAGGTGCAACCATTGCATGTGCAGCCATTGGAGATGAAATTAACTGGAAAGGTATATAAAAGCCATTACAGGGAAGCTTCAAGCAAGGGGGGTGGGCGAAATCTTTTCTTTTGTGGCTGTAGAAGAATCCCATGTTGATGATTTGCACCCATCTCATTCCTTCCCATAAAGCATTCTGGCAGAAGAGGCGGGAACTGAAGGGCCAGAGGGTGTGATAGCAATGTATTAAAATGTCCTGTATGTATTACACTTCACCAGATAAAGGCAGGGGACCTATATCCGGGCAGGTGGCTGGATGCCCGAGAAAAAAGTTCTGGCAGGCCATGAACACCTTGTATGGTCATTGGAAGAATATCAGGGCAGAAGCAAGCTGAAGCACGAGAAGGCTCTGACACAGGCCAAGTGTGGGTTGACATACTGATAAAAAATTGATGTTTGATTTAGCTTGGAGCATCATGCTGATAGAGCAAATATCCAGGGCTAAGCTGTGCTATTTTTTGCATAAATACATGAACATGACAAAGTACATATATTGGAGAAACACCTTAAAAAGGTACTACTGACTATTTGTGTCAGACACTATACCATTCTGTATTAGCATATCTTGTCTTGACAAAGTGGCAGATAGATATGTATGGTTTAGTGATATGTTTAATAATAAGCAAAGAACTAAATAAATCAGACAGGAATGAAATCAATCAATCAATCAAACAAGTGATCAATAACTCGGCACATATAAGTAGGAATGTAATTCATGTAGACATGAATGAAAAATGTATTTTGTTTATTCAGGTTTTAAAAACACTTCGGTGTTTCTCAATGTGACTTCATAACAAATATTGCATCAGTGAGATAGTATACCATGGTATACCATAATGTACTATGCATGTATAATTACTTTCTATATGATATGTTTTGAAGACCTTGGTTGTGATCCATTGATCAAATATTTGAGGCATTCCAATTTGACTCCCAGTACACCCAAGGTCAGTATGCAAACGAAAATTGAACCACATGACCACATTACCACAGTTACTCTTCACAACAAACACAATACCCAGAAAACTTATCCCCAGGTTGAGGTTGCTTAGTCACTGGAGCCAGTGAGGACTGTGGTTGCCCACAGGGTGTATACAGGTCGCCAGTTACAGGAGGCCCAGTGTTTGTATATACATCATAAGTACAGGAATAGGCTACTTACCAAAGCCAAGTTCCCAAAGACTTCTACAATAACACCTATGATAGTTACTTTGCTGGCTGGCTGGACTGAACTGTGAGCCAATCTTCATCATATTCAAGGTGGACAGACCACATCTTATTGCCTCCAGCCAGAAATAGATGAAAGTACAGAAAAAAAAGGTCTGTCAACTTATCAACTGTGAGATCTTCTCCCTCCCTGGTCCAATAATGACCAGACTGTGTACATTGAGGGTAGGCCATGTAACAAACTGCCCCAAACATTGCTGTGGGTGTAATATGCTGGAGATAGTCAGTGCTATCGCCAAAACCACACTGGCTGAAATTTACTGGGACTTAGATTTCCAGGTAGCTTTTGTTACAGCCTGTCTAGCATTCATATACCTGAGCAGACAAGCTTTTTTTTAACGAATTTTCTTTATGAATTGATCATTCAGATAAACTCATTCTGCTGTATGATGCTTTCCTTTGATGTTGAACAAAATGGCTAAAGGTCTTTGCTCTTTATACTGGCATTCATTGTAACTGCTGCCAGTGTGGTTATTGTGTAAACTTCCTGGATAATCACCTGATAAGGAGGGTTTTGATATATGACATGATTTTAATCTCTTGCTGGTCATATTTACTGATAACAACAAAAAAAGACAACAACAAAACCAACTCTTCCAGTTAGTAAGTGTGGTAAAATCACCAGTTTCAGCCAGGTTAACTTTGATCGTTGATATTTGGTAGAACTTTGAGTTAGTTTGGAGCCAGCCTGAGAATGGGCAGACCAGTGCAGGTTTCAGTATGCATGTTGGAGTAAGGTTGGGGACTGACACTGGAGTTTTGGGCACAAGTGGAAGTCAAAGGTGATTGACCCCAGGGTCAAGTCATCACACCTCCTGGCAGGGGGAGTAATGTCAGTGAGGTGGCCAGGTTACTTGGGGACCTCACCCATGCCAGTCTCAGCTATGTGGGAAATGCAGGACTGTAAATGAACTTCCTACTCAAAGCAGCATAATAGTTACAGCTGGGGGGAGACAGATGAGATGCTGTGGTGGCAGACTCCCAGCTGGTCATTGCTACCTGCTGGTTTACATGCTGTTTTGTGATTGGCTGATGATGGTCTTTGTTGTGATTTAAAAAAACAAATTGTCCTTACAAAATAATGGACATCTTTTAATGTGGGAGATAAAATGATAATACAGAATTGGGAACATCAGCAGTGACACACAATCATATACAATTAGCAGCAGACCACTTTGGAGGTACCTGCGTAAAACAATATGTCATAATTTGTCACAATTTATTTTCGGAGGTCTCTCGGTATTGAAATGTGCCTTACACACGTTTATTTTGTACCAGGGGTTGCTGGAATAATAATAATAATAAAAATAAAAATAATAATAATAATAAATTATTTTGAACTATAAAATCAGCAACAATATAATGCATTGCATGTATACAAAGTAAATATTCTGTACAGTTCATGGCTAGCACCAGAGCCAAGACTAAGGCTGTAGGCTGCAAATTGGAACAAAATACTATAAACGACACAAAATCATATATACATATTCCGCAGCTGGTGTGATGAACAATCAAGAACACAAAGCTTCCACAGTCTTGACTGAAAATGTCACATTTGGTTCAGATACACTTTCTTCTGTTTCTTATTGCCTGGAGAGACTTTGGCCATCATGATGCTTACTTCCATGATCCTCCCTGTGGGCTGAGCCTGTCAGCCAGACTGTCCAGACACTGCTTGGCTGGGCACATACAGAAACCCAAATTGCTGCTGTCCTTACCTGGTCAGATATGGACCAGAAATGACCTCTAAAAGATGGGATAGTTTAGGGGCCAGCTGGATCCAATCACTATTCAGGAGGCCTACGATATGTTGATAACATGTTCTTATTTTGCTATTGCTGTATCTGGTCAAACCCATCTGACAGAATCCCAGGTATGGTGGTAAACCTTTGCTAATTTATACAAGATGCCAGCAGTTGCAGCTCTCAAAATTTTGCAGTCATGGAGACTTATAATCTAACAATGCATACAATAAATATAGCAATAAAAATATTCAGTGCTACAGCTAATTTTATTATACAGCTTTAACAGTGAATTACCTAATAGAAACTTTGTTCAAGTGGATATCTTTCATGAGACAACTGTAGCTGACGGGACAATAGCCAAAAATTTGCTAGACTTCAAACTGCATTGTGCTACCATCTGACTCATCAGCTGCATAAATAGTTAATCGCTACAGGTAATCAAGAGGCTTTCTCATTATTATTGTCTGTTGTATTTTGTTCTTGCATCTGGGCTGTATGATAATTCAGGTGCTTGATTAGTTTAAGGGATGACACAGGTGACAAAAGGAGTGACAGAGATAGTGGATAGAAAACCCTACAATAGCTGATGTTTCCGCAGTAATCCTATAAGACACAGTCACGAAGCACAATAAAAAAAATGCAGAGACAAAATCGGGGAATAGCACTGACAGATTATGCTAAAAAATATAAAGGTTCCATTCTATGGCAAACAGTGGGTATCTCCGCTCCTGTAGGCGGATTACAATGCAGGGCTGCCAGGTAGAATCTCACTGAGGATTAAAGCCAGGAGAGGCAGGCACAGTTGACATGGCAACCTTTGCTCCCTTCCACAGGTAACCGTAGTGTATAGATTATCAGATGCTGTGTATGATAGTCTATCACTAACGTTCTAGTCCAAAAATTGATATTTTATTTTGTGTGTGTGAAATGCAGGCAAATTTTATAGTGAATACCGGCAAATCATCTTGACTGTGACCATTATCTAATGGCTAACTGAAATTACAACTATATAGAATGCAGCTGATGAAAAATTACGTAGTTCTTTGGAGAAACGAGAAAATATTGCAAATAAAGTCTGCTCTGCTGTTCTGTCATATGTGATCCAAAGCATGATTAATGTGTTTGATGGTTTAATTCACCCAATTGTTACCATAATCAAATGATGATGATATATGGTTATTACACTCTGGCCTATAATTGATATTTTGAAGATAAAGTTTTGGCCATTAGAGTCCGATTCAGCCACGCAGAGACACAAGATTTCGTGCTTTCCCCAGCTTGATCAGCCAGATCACAACATAAAGCCTAATCACAGGCTAGCATGCTAAAGGATGACTCAGTAACGGACGAGGGGAATGACAACAAAACATTGACACAATTCCAACTTTAGTCACATTGTTATTTCAACCATTCATTTGGAGAAGAGGTATTGCTGTGACAGACACAGTGAACTGGGCACACAAACAATGCAGAAAAGGCTTTTGTGCCAAGATTTAACATTGTTCCTCTAGTCATGGAAGAGATATTTTCCCCAGTATGGGAGATTGTATAGACTGACAGGTGTCAAATTACTGATTCTGACAGTTGGGAGCTGAAATTTCACATATAATATTTACTGAGAAAGTGAAGTGCTTTTGAAAAAAAAAAAAAAGAAAGAAAAACAATACCTGATAAGTTCTCATAACCATGGTCTGTGTGGGAAAAATTATATACCCTGGTATGTTACCTTCAAGGCCCCATTTACACCTAAATCATTTTCGATCCATTTTCGGTTTATTTAACTGACTTCTTGTATTTATGTAAAACGGATTCGACTTCGGTTTGTGTTCACATCTAAAATGCTTGGCATTGTGCCCAGTTAATCTACATTAGTCGCATGTGGGTATGCGCAATTGCGCTGACACATATGGATCAGTCTGCAAAAACGGATTCAGCTCCTCACTACTGAAAGCGTCATTTCATTACTAAAACGGATCGGAACCACCAAATTTTACTGAATTAGAATCCGGATGCTGAAACGGGTTAGAATCCAGATTAACGCCAGTGTGAATGCTACAAGTGGTCTCGAAATGTTTTTGAAATGGATTAAAAGTGTAGTGTGAATGGGGCCACGCAGTCCAATATTGAAAGTGCCACACATCTGTGAACAAGTTTACAACACAGTTTGTGCTTACATACTACTAGACTCAGGCAATGGTAGTCAAATTATACAGAATAGTAAATAATTGAGTTACGTTTGTAGATGTAGGGACACTGATTACATGATATTACACTTGTCATGCAGTCATGGTGAAACCTGTAAAGCTAAAAACCATACTCTCTTTTATCTCTGAAGCACACACTTTGATCTGTTTCCTATTTAAATCCTGGCATTTACCAACAGCAGACATGTTACTGAATTGTAACAGTGTCTGAGAATCGGATGGTTAATTGTCAAAAACTTGAAGTCATTGGCCTTTTTAATATCCCACCTTTGCATTTATATCAAGCCAGCTACTGTACATGTATAGAAAATGTAGATCTATAGAAAGTACTTGATGGTACTCTGTGTGGTACTTTGAAGCATCCTGGTACTGAAAGTTGGCGGCTTCATTGTCTGTGGAAGATTAATCATTGGGACTACCCTTTGCTGGGTTCTTATGGCAATAATGTGAGGAGAATTATGGGCCATTATGGACATGAATTTCTTCGCATGATAAACCCTGGAAGCAGAGTGAACTTCAAAAAAAGTATCTTTATTACACCAAGTGTGTAAAATATGGGAGCTGTTATTTTTTTTCTACTGTTTGGCTAGGGGAGAGAGAATTGTAATCCAAAACAGATGGGGAGAATGTGTATTAACCAAATGGTTGGATGTCTTAATTGTTAGAAACAAGAGAGGCACTTGGACAGATCAGAATACTGTTGAGTTTTAGAGGCTAATGGTAACGGAGCTTCTATCCCTACCAGCAGATAACTAACACCTAACACATTCCATAGGTTTTTCAGTGAGCTCCCAGAGGGGAAGAAGAGCTGGATGTGTGGGAGGGAGGAGGTGATTCTCACTAGACAGGTGTAATCAGCCCCACCTGGGAGACTGTCAGCGGAACGCCTGCCTTGGATTAGAGATGGGGGAGGCAGAAAGTTAGATCAGTTCAGGTGCTGCCCATCACTTACATGTACATGTACACAGATACGATCTTTGTCTTGGACTTTGGTAAGCCCTCAGTAGTGCTAACAGTTCTACAAAGAGATCCACAAATCCTCAGACAGAAGACAGTAAATGCCCGAGTGATATTTCTTTGAAAAAAAAAATGCAAACCCATAACCCAGTTATTAACATTTTTGGGCTCATAATTATTTCAGACCTTTGTCTAAATGCCACATATTTTATTCCGGCCCTTGGACCTGTGATCTTTACAATGAAGCAGGGTCAGAATGCCACCACCTTTGCAGCCCCTCATTTTCCTCCCTCATTATTTGCCTGGGTGGTTTGGGGGTAATGCCTCACTGTGGAAGAAGATGAGACTGACCAAGCCAGGGCAGATCATCTCTCAACTCCACACTGGCAGAGGGGAAAAAGGAACTCCATGATTTATGTCTGTCTGAAGAAGCTGCCTATCTTTCCTTGCTTTCCCCTTTTCCCTCAGGTTTGCCACCGCCCCCAAGTTTCAGTTGCTACCCAGCACTTTCCCTGCTTTGTAGGTTGGGGACTGAGCTGAGAGTTGTAGCGGTTATGGTTATCACACAAATGGCCTCATTACAGAGCCAATGAACTGTGCTGGCAGTATAACCTGGCAACCAAGGATAGGATGCTCTGAACAAGACATATGACTTTTGTCTTTCTGGATCTTCCTGGGAGTTTGCCATTCAAGGCTCGTAGAATATCAGCAGCATTATCACTGATCCTGCCCACTGCCCAGGAAGGCACACAGGAGGCCTGGTGATTGGGTCCAGCCCCCCATCAGATCCCTCAATAGGGATCAAAGGTTTGCTTTTAATTTAATTAATCTTCAGGTGAGGCCTTCATTGCCCCAGTCTGGCCAGGCAGAACATCTCCCTTGGCCGACTACCTGGGAGAGTTTACACACATACACAAAATAGGTACCCATACTACTGCTTTTATTTGGATCCCGGTCTCAGATATAACTTTGAGAGTAAAGATTTTTTGTAGCCATGGACATATTGTACCAAATATTTTATCAAGTTCAGTGTTACCTCACATCCTCAGATTTAATCAATAATGAAAAAAGTTACAATTGATCACTTTGTCTTATCAAGCCGAGAAATTACTCATCCTCAGGAATGTTACCAAGGTGCGCACCAGGCATAATTTTTATGCTCAGAAGTCTGCTAGGCTGTCCTGGATTTACCTACCAGTGTTACCCATGCAGACCCATATTGCAGAATGCTTAAAATTAGGGTTAAAATTAAGGTGACACTGGGAAAGATTTGCACACTGTCAGGAGTTGTAACTGCAATATTAAGACTTTCCCTAGGAAACCGGCTATCTTTTCTTTCCAGAAAAAAATGGATAATGGATAACCATACATTGTTAAAATCTCCTGAATCAAAAAGTGATATAAAATCTAAAAAAATATGGCGATATCTGACAACTGTTCAAGTGTAATTAGGTAGCTGCTAGAGTGAGCGGCCTCAGATCATTGGTACATGCCGGGTCTGGCTTCTATCTAATTACACCACTGGTATCAGTTCTTACATAAGGCTGGTTACTGAAATGAAGTTTACTGACAGGCAGCTACTGTTGGCAACCTTATCAAATAATTATGACAGATGGAAGGTTCTACTATGACAAATATGCTTCTACCATGACAAATATGCCATTTATTATCCACAGATTTTTATTTGGGATTTTTGTTTGGTGTTTCATTTCAAGTGAAGCAAAGTGATGAGAAAGTGGCAGTGCCATCATGTCTTTGATTACAAGTCAAAAAGAAAGTTTAGTAATTCAAAGTATCCACACAGATATTTGGTTTATACATAATACAAATTTGCACAATTGTGTATTGTATGAATATGCAGGTATAGAATTCAACAATTCGTCAGTTCACAGAATCTTCCCACAAAGTGAGCATGTAAATGTATCCCCATACAGTTGTCGGTTTTATGTAGTGATGTTAACTAGCTAGTCTATAAAACACCTTTTATCACTTCAACAGTGATGGGTATGTAATTCCAGAAGTTTATGTATTTATGCTTGAATTGCCATAGGTGTTCCCATTTCCACATCTATGGTAGTTGAGCTAGCTGGGGCATAGCTTGTAAGGTCAGGATGTACCTGATGATATATCATATATCTTACTCATCTGAAACACTGTGGCTGTGTCATTATTGTCCATTCTGTCATTCATTGTCTGTACACTTGTCAAAGCTTCCGGGTTATGGCGGGAAATTTTAATATAAATATACATGATGTATGGGCAACAGTTTGGCTAAGTTCCAGACTCGACTGTATTGACCCCAGAAAGCAGGGAAATTGATGGCGACCTAATAGTTTCCTGTGCAGTTTTTCAGATGGTAAACATGTGATGTAACCAGAGACCATTGCTGATGAAAAAAAAAAAATACTTTTCCAGAAATTTATGTATTTATGCTTGAATTGTCAATTGGCTGTTAAGATTGCCACATCTATAGTACCAGCTAGCTGAGCTGGTAAACATGTGATGTACATATTTGACAAATATATGTGTAGGACAGAATTTGGTTTTCCATCTAGCTGTTTTCTTCATTTGATGTTATAATATTATCTTCTCCCAACTGGCAGTCTACTGCTACAGCACAGGATATTAGAAGTGAATGATGTGACTACCAATAAGAATGAAAAATAGCCCTTTCCTAGAAATTTTCTATCCCTAGGGAAGAGTTCTTACTAAAATAATTCTTACTGCCAGCGCTATAACCAGTTATGGAAGATTTTGTTCAGGGGCAAAGATGAATAACAAGCAAAAACTTGCCGCTAAATGGCTTTCGTCTTGTACCACACCATGTAAATATCTGCTGATGTATGTAAAGTGAGGCGATGGTGTGTCTATTATTTTGTTGGTGGTCTGTCAGGGTGAAAGGCTGCAGCCCCAGTCCAAACATCTCCCTCCACAGGAACACAGAGGGCTGCTGCTCCTGGCCACAAAGTGCAAACAAACAATTAAGGCCAATAGGCTCTTGGCTTCAGCTCATCAGGAAAGTAAACAAAATTCTTCACTTGGTCCATAGATGGCTAATAAAAGCAAGCAAACACCTGGCTGGGGCTGAGAAATCATCTCCTTGCATTTCACTGCTAGATTTCAATCACATAGCTTGCTCCATAATTTTGTAATCCAAGCAGTTGCAATGCCCCTGTTTGCTCTGGCCAGAAGATGAGCAAGAAGCTCCTGGACAGGGATGGCAAAATAAATTGTTTGTGTTGGAGATAAAGTCAGCTGAGGTAGATGAGATCCAGACTGTGGTATTATCAGGTGTGGACTGCTCCAGAAGTGCTCTGTCCTCATATGTATATATATTTGGAGGCACATTAATGGAAGGTTAGAGAGTGCTGACATTGTGGAGATAGTAACAGAAGGAGGGAGATGGTAGAAGGGTTGTTGAGTGATTCCAGAATAGTGAAGTGATTATGTCACTGGTTTGGCCATCTCCAGACTGGCTAATGCTTACCACAGCATTCAGATACAAATATATATACCTGCTTTTCTCCCTGTCAATCTCACTTTGCCCATCCAAATTTAATTTAATTTTTCAACTTTATGTTCCAAGAGCAAATTTTGCAAAGTATATACATGTAATAGTACTCATAATCCTTTGCTTTTATACATTCTGCTGCATTGGATAAGATATCAGTGGGAAATTTACTGTTAGAGGAACTTCAATTTTAGCAATTTTATTTCTGTTTCAGCACATCAATGATGGGCTGACCAAATCAGCTGAAGAGTGTCCGTACATCATAACCCACACTTACCAGCACTCGCGGGCAGGGGTGGAGGTCTTGTGGACTGCACCACCAAGTGGCAGTGGATGTATAGAATTCAGGTACGCTTTGTGCATAACAGAACTTATAATACATGTATGTTAATTATTGAACGTTAGAAGAAAACTTGAAACTTTGCATTACATGTATTTACTTTGGGGTAAGGAATTCAGAATCACTCTCATACATGTAATACCGATTAAATACGGGACGTTATTGACACAACAACTTGTATTGGTCAGGTATGAACTCTCAGTGAACTGGAGTTGAAAGGTCTTCCATCTTTTTGACCATGTGGTATATAGCTTAAGCAATCTCGGACTTGGACATGCTTTGGGGTGTTGCCGTGTTGTTGGAACTGTTGCCGATGCCTTTACCAGTGGTAGCTGCAGCCGCAGAGCTGGAGGTTGTGTGGAGGGCAATGGTTCTGGCAGAAGCAGACTGGGTCTAAAACCAACCTGGTTCTGTATGCAGAATCCCGCCATTCACGTAAGCAATTAGCCGCCTGCCATTGTCAACAAGCTCATATGCCAGGAACCTGGGCTCTGGATACAAGGGATTCTAGCCTAATCCAGTTTGTGTTTTTACCTGACTCCCCTCTGTTACTAATCCAGCAGAAGAGGGAATCTGGGATTATTCAGCTTAGACAGCAAGAGGGAATAGGATTAGCCAGCTATGAAGTCAGACTTTTTTTTGGATGGAGCTTACAGGGTTTGCATTTTTTGCAGGGCCAAGACCCCAAGCTTCACAATGTGGCTTCATAATAATACTGATAATTGAGTGAAAATTGAATAAGCCTGTTGTTTTCATTTAGATGATATTTAATATCAACATGTTCGATGTTGGATCTTGTCAGGTGCCTGTTCCAGACTGTTGCATCATGACAGTTTCCAGGGTACAATATGATCCAGGAACTAAGGCACTAGGCTGGCCTGGTGTACTTTGCTATGGATATCATATGCTCAGAAACCCTCCGAAACCCTCAAAACATGGATGAGTTAGACAATTTATATGGCACAGTCCTTTCCATTTGGATTTCAGAAGTTGAGGCAAGTGACTTTGACTCCAGCTAACTGAATACTTTGTTCCTTGCATCCTGTTTCATTATCCTTGGTTACACAGAAATAGGCAAAAAGCAACATGAGACAGCCAGGGCCATTACCTTTGCTTGTGACTGTGGTTATGAACCAGCTTTTGTGTGTTTTGTGATAGATGAAGACACTTGGCAATTTGTAATTTGTAATTTAAGACAACTACAATCACGTCAGAGGGCAGAAAATCTAGAAGGGTGAAGACATTGCAATTTACTTCGTTTGAGGGTGACTGGCTTGATGGGTCACTGAAGTCAAGGGTAATGTGTGTGTTGCCAGGAAATCACACAGGAGAAGGGGGTCGGGGGTGGAGGTAGTAAAATACTGGTAGGCCATGTTTCTTCCTTGGCTCCTTCCCCTCTCGGAAATTTTCTGCCTTGTTGGATCTGTAAGTTGCCTCTGATGACATGCCATTGGATTGTAGCAATCAGAGTGGTTTATTTTAGTCCCTGCAGAACGGCTTCTGTTTGTCAGGTAACAGAGTTATGACTCTTGTTTGAGTGAAACTTGGATTGATTAGCATGTAGATTGCTGTGGTCAGGTGGGCGACCTCGCCTGTGTCTGCAACAAGCTAACAATGGCAGACTCCATAACAACATTGTTAGAAGGGAGATAGAGCTACCAGTAAGCCGTTTAGCCTTGTCTTGTCTACAGTAGACAGACTGATTATCTGTGCCTGACAAAGGCAACTGCCCAAAGGGGTTCCTTCCTATTTTGTCACTTTCTCCTTGTTTCCAAAAACAGTATCATCTCACAGTAACTAAATACCTCTCCACAGCAGCTTCACTTCAGCCTTTGTTGGGTGGCTCGGTCTTTCAAATGATGCAATAAAGGCATAGCAGCAACTGCATCCATTACTCTTGCCAAATAAATGCCAGAGGTTGGAGACAAACTGTGATCTTTATCAGTGCACTTCAGCTGATAACAAGTTGATGAAACCAATTGATTCCCGGGTTGCCTCTGGTGGCAGCTGTCTCCCAGCCTAGCTGGTTAGGGGTAAGCTGTAAAGGGGTATGATCAGTTAGGGTTGGGGTTATTGGCAATTTTGTTAGCTACCCTGAATGGAGCTGGGAGTCCCCAGAGTGGCTGATATATTGTGTGGTGCAGAAAGGCTGGTGATCTATTGCTTTAATATGTGTTGTATGCTGCCAGGATTGTGTGGGGGAACAGCCCAAGGATTAATGCCCGGGAAAGCTTAGGAACAGTGTTTCCAAACATGAACCCATAGGGAGAAATGGATAGGCCATGTAATGAGGTTTTCATAAAGCCCACTGGCAACAGTTTGTGGGTATATGCCACGGTGTCATGGCTCTGGTTGCAACAGGACAGCAGATGATGGATAGTCAGTTATCTCCATTTTGTATGGGGGTACAACAGGACATGTCTAGTTGGCGGCAGTCTTTTCTGATCACCAGAGGCTGGGTGGTACTGTTATTGGTGGCACCCCATGTCAGAGTTGGATTGGTCTTGTTTGTGTGTTGTTAGGATAGTATAAGTTCACCAGCATGCCTTTGCCAGCAGACTCAGCTAGTGGCTCAAGTGTCCTGTACTGGTTGCTGGTGGTCTTCTCTGACCTTTTTTTTCCAAGCTGGGACAGGTATAACATGGATAAAAGATGCTTGAAGACAGGAAGCTAAGGTGACAGGGGTGGGGGTAGGAGAGGTTGGGACACAAATAACAAATTTCTGTGAGAAGAGAAAACAGAAATGTCTAGGTGGTATTGTAGTACATTAAGCTGCTGTCCCCAGAATCCTTCTGAAGTAAAGGCAGTAAGTAGGCCAGATATTCTACCAAAGTTGGAAGTTAAAGAGGTTTGCTGGCAGCGTGGGAAGCTACAAGCTAGCATACTGCTGGCTATCCTAGCAGACCGAACAGTATTTCCCTTTCCTCTCACACGCTAGCATTGTTTGGCTGGGCAGTGTTTGGGGCATCCAGCTGTTACTGTGTCCCTGGTTCTTGGATCTGATTCTGGTCTGCTCTGATACAGGGTTCTGCCTGGAGCAATCAGACCCCTACACTGCTGCCTTTAGGCTGTGAACAGCTGATCTCTGATACCCTGTGTCCAGAACTTTGGGGTGCTGGGCCAGACAGTACTGTATGATATTTCCTCTCCCAGACTGTGGCCCACCATGTACCTTCTCCATTTTCTCCCTGTTTATTAGCAGGGATGTAACAGTATAGGCAGTTATCATGTCTGACCAGGCCGTTAGTGGGGTGGACAGGTGCTCCAGTTAGGTGTGCATTGCAGGCAAGATGGCAACCATCCACAACCAAGATCCTGGGATCTGCCGCCTTCATGTTCCATAACTTTCCCCTAATACCATAATCCAATGAAGATCCTGTCAGAAGCAATGATCTGGATCTTTCCTTCCCCTAACACCTCATTTTCAGCTATATTGTTCCAGTGGGCCTTGATGAACGAGCTATCAATTCCTCCACTGGCCCTTTCTCCTAATCAAGCTAATGTTACCTAGCCAAATTGATTAATGGATTGTCTGTTTGAAGAAAATGACTTGATGGATGGCTGGGTGCAGCCTTTGCTGACTGAGGTGCACTGTGTGATTCCAGGGCCACTGTGATAGAGTTGCCACACATCTGGTACAAGGATGATGGCGCCCTCACCAGGGTCTTCTGTGAAGAGAGTAAGTACAATGCATTAACCTGCAAGAGAAAAATATTTTCTGCAATACCAACCACATCTGCGAAAAATAACAAAAATTTCATTCTAACAATTAACTCCATATCCTGTTTTAATCTATTGTTATGAAATGTCCTATACATGTAGATGTAATTTGTGATTGGGTACACATCACACTCTCATATTTATTGTCATAATATTGGGACCTCAGTATCAGGATTGGCAATTGTTGTCAGAAGTTTAGACACAGTTATGGTCATTTTGTTATTCAGACAGGTATATGTTTAATAATGACTAACGATCTAGGAAAAAAATTCGATAAAAATAAAATAAAAAAAAGAAAGAAATTGCCATATATCTTTTTGTTCCGTTGGCAGAAATTTATGCATGACCACTGATTATACCTGTAGAAATTCCATCATTGCATCTAGAGTTTTTATGCAGCTTAGGTCATAGTGCCCTCCTGTACATGTATTTATTACTGTGTTTCCTATTGATATAACCAACCGTCATAATGGTCTCAGTAAATGACCTTCATTGGAAGCAGCCAGCCGTACAATACTTGGCTCCAAGGCTGAGAAATCAGTGAAAGTTTGCAACTTTCTGGTATATTACAGCAGGAAGAACGGAAGACGATCATGCTACAGAACTACTGCCAGAGTGCTGTGCGTGTGGCTCGGCCAAGTACCAGATGACCTTCACTGGCCAGTGGTCAAGAAGAACGCACCCAAAAGATTATCCAACACGTATGTTGCACAGTAAATCCCAAATTGCGACTTCTGCTCTTTAATTAAATGTTTGTCTATATTATTGTTGTAGTTATGTTGTTTACAGTGGTTAAGGTCGGTAAATTGCTGGTAACCTGTATTGCTTCATGCTTATAATATCGCAGCATGGATTTACCATTTATGTGGTGTACAAGATAATCAGTATTAATCACGTTATAAAACCAGTGGCTAATTTTGGGGTTGCAGATCAGCGTCTACTACATTGGTCAAACCTGGTTGGTGCCTCTCACAGTAAACACTACAGCATTTGGCAGTATGGGGCTTATTCCACCAAAGGAGTGAAGGAAGTTTGCGAATTCGGTTACCCACGAACACTGGAGGAGGAAATGAGAGCACATGTGAGTATGAAATCTTTGCCATTTAAACTGAATAAAACACAGACATAGAGTAATTGATTGTGTATACATAGCTGTGCAATACATTGCGGTGCAATACATACAGAAGATGCAATTTCTGCTGTACGGCTTAACTTGTTACAACCATTAGACTATACCCCTGGTAGGCTTAGAGATTCCTGAAGCACATCTTTGAGACAGATACTGGTATTATTTTTGATGAAAAGTTTATCGTTTGTGTACTAAAGCCTTATATACTGACACTTACGGACATTAGCAGTGTAAACGTGCCAAGACCTAAACACACAGAATGGTTAAAAGTTTTATATCATGAACAGTTTGTTGCTGATAAAATGAATCATTTGAAAAGAAAAACAGTTTCACTGTTAGTGATTGATACCTGTATTTATTAAGCTAGACCTAGCAACATGAGTATAAAGTCCCGGGTGCAGGTAACCGTATTTATTTTCTGTGTATGCCAGAGCCAGGATGTCAGAACGGTAATCAAGACATCAGGAATCTGGTGGCAGGACCCCCACGGTTTGGAGCAGACACGCTGGGCTCGCTTCAGCGTGGACAAGAAGAACCATCTTCTGTCAATGCTTACCATGCTGGGTCCCAGTCCAGACTGGTGTGTGGGTAAGTCACTGCAGCTTCCGTAGTCTTTGTGACAGTAGCTTGGTAATTAAGTTATGCAAATGTTGTTGCAATGGCCATAAATATCTACCTGCCGGTATCTCGTCACGCTGTTGTCCAAGTATGCACTGGGCATGTATACAAGCATGGAAAGAGACCATGCCAAAAATGTAATATCATTTATGATGGTAAAAGTACATGTATCTTACAATAATTGCAAAGACTTTCAGCCTCAATTTGTCAAGTCTTGATGAGTTACAAGTTTATGAACTTATGCTGTGAATGTGACGTTTTAAACTGTTTATTTAATAAATCCTTACTTGTTTATCTCAGGTGTGAGTGCACTGAACCTGTGCCTACAGAACTGTACCTGGGCAGGTGATATGGATATCGACCTCTACCCCTGGGATGCTGGCACAGATGATGGCATCACATATATGGTAAAGACTGCCACAGTTTGGTATCTGGTCTGATTTAGAAAGGCATGTAGCAAGAGTCTAAAAACATGTTCATGTACTGGAAACTAGATTTCAATGAAAAAAATTGATAGAAAATTTAATAATGAGAAATGGTAATACAAACATGATGGTAATTCCTTCATGTAAGACATCATTAGATCGCTACTATATGGTGTATGAGTATTACTCACCTGTAGGAGGCACGGGGCTGCCTTTTACTGCAGTGAAGGATAGCGAGCAGAGACCTGAAATATGGACCAAACGGTGGGCGATTCCAGCTGCCTCGATGGCGAAAGCAGTAGAGGCACTGGCTTTGTATTCTATATAGCATTAGATATTTTTCATTAATGGAAAAGGCCCGGGTTTGATTCGCACCCGAGCCCCTTTCTTCAGCGGAATAATTCATTGTGATTTGAAGAGCTACTCTTTTCCCTCATGTCTCCGGCTCTATTTCCAGTCCCCAAACTCTAGGAGTGATCCTCAGCAGAAGATACACAGGATCACCAACACCTTCCCTAACAATCCAGCAGCTCCGTTTTTCTCCCGGGACTCAATCCCTCCGCTGGCTCATCTTAACATCCGACGTATCCACCCCAAACCTGGGGAGGCCCAGGTCTGCAGTGGGAGCGATGATAATTTTGATGATTACGATGCATTTGAAGACACTGATACAGGTGGTGACACTGAAGGTCTCACGGACATGGAGAAGAAGAAATTAATGATGATGCAAAGTAAGATTTGTTATGATAGCTTCTATACATGAAAATTTCATCAACGATATATATATGCTTAAAAGCTAATCCTGCAGTCTCAGATTTTCATGGATATATACATTTTCAATCCAGTAAATTTCTAAACATTGCTTTCAAGGATATTCAATTCTAGTATCAAAAACAGATCTAGATCTTAATGGATATACAGCATTTGAAGTTGAACATTTTAATATAAACAGACATCTTTCACTTAATTAGCTATTTGCAGTTGATTTAATAAGAAAATAAATGTTAACATTTTGTAAAGAATATATGAGTTGCCCGAGGCAGTAACTATAGAGTATACTGGCGATACATCTGCTATTATTTACATGTTATCATTATTATAAAACTATATACTGCAGTATAATCTCTTCCCTGAAACTGGCATTGTTCTAACGTGTTGTGGTGGTTGTTGCCAGGTGGTAAGTGTGCCATGTCAGACTGGGGGGATTGGTCTGGCTGCTCCGTTACCTGTGGCGTGGGTCAGAGGTTCCGCAAACGGATGTATCTTAACCCCATGGTGGATGAAGCCATGTGTTTCCAGCCCGTGATGGAGGCAGAAAACTGCATAGGTAAGGAAACGTAGCAAAGAGAAAGAGAGAGAGAAAGAGAAAGAGAGAGAGAGAGATGGATAAATCTTTCGAGCAGTGACAAGTTGCCCATATACTCTGAAAAAGGGCTTATTCAGAGGGTATAATGCATAAGGCCAGTTTTATACACGTATTCAGATTTTAGATACCGGTATATGTTGTTCACTGGTAGTATTATTACAGCACTCTACAGCAAGTGTACATGTGTATGGTTTCGCATGACATTTTATCTGCAGATGACATTCTCAGTTATAATAAAATCCGAGTCCTTCTGACAGAAATAATCACTCCAGAGTAGAGACTGATGGTTCAACTTGGCGGTTGTGTTTGGAAACAGAGGGTGGTGTCCTGTTTGTAATATTTACACTGTCCTTGGGATTTCCTAGCAGTTTTGTCACTTTTTTCTGCAGGTATAGAAAATGAATGCGAGAGCCTCGGTGATGAGTGCGCGGTTACCAGATGGTCAGATTGGTCACCGTGCAGCGTCACCTGTGGTAAAGGGATGCGGGAACGGCGTCGTTACTATCTCAGTGCCATGGACATGAAACGATGTAACCGTATCACTGAGGAACAGGAAATCTGTATGGGAGAAATCGCAGACTGTAGCTTGGCACTGGCTGGGAAAAACATCACAGGTCAGAAAGTTAGGCATTCATTTCCTTACAGAAACTGGTCTGATAGGTTCCACAGAAAAAAAAAATGATCAGTCAGTTCAGATTCTGTTTCATAAAATCTCCAAGCTAATATATTGAAGCTTTTGTTATATTTTATTAAGACTATGGTGAATCTAGTCTATCAGTTTCTGCCTCAGCTTATGTTCTCATGCTCAGTTTAAGCTTCTGACTTGGTTGTTATAAATACATGTGCCATCTCCAGGAGATAAGAAGGCCTGTTTTCAGTCCATTGTCCTTTTGCAGTTAATTTCTGATAGTGTAATTGTGATAAAAAAAGAAAGAATTCTGCGGAACAACTTCCATCTCCTGCTGTTTACTTTCCAGCTATCTGTGCCCTACCTGCTGAAATAGGCCCATGTCGTGGGGACTTCCCGCGCTGGTACTATGACACAAACATGCAGAAATGTTTGAGCTTTGCGTATGGTGGATGCCGTGGCAACAACAATCGCTTTGAGACGATGGATGAGTGCATGGACACATGCTTCATGCATATGAAGTTGGTGATGATGCAGACCGGCTCTGTGCCGGTGGAAGGGGAGGAGGGCGGGAGTGAACCAGGATCTGACGTCCAGGGAGCACAGGGTCAGCAAGCTGGGAACAGACACCGGCCTAACAGACACCATGGACAAGGTAGGAGAGAGTTGGGGTGGAGGGGTATAGACCATGGACATGTTAGGGGAGTGCAGAGATAGAGGGTATAGACCCTGGGCATGTTAGGGGAGTGCGGAGATAGAGGGTATAGACCATGGACATGTTAGGGGAGTGCGGAGATAGAGGGTATAGACCATGCACATGTTAGGGGAGTGCGGAGATAGAGGGTATAGACCATGCACATGTTAGG